>Ga0099797_100543_pt1 | contig 24187 bp, 12 predicted proteins | sample Uncmet_Sort48C_1_FD_89871 | JGI IMG/M metagenome (GOLD analysis project Ga0099797, IMG submission 89871) | Marine eukaryotic communities from CALCOFI LINE 67, Pacific Ocean - C012_Sort48C_1 | ecosystem: Environmental > Aquatic > Marine > Oceanic | place: Pacific Ocean: Monterey Bay | collected...
TTCACTACTATGGTCCACATTGTTCATATCTTGGTCTGAAGTATGAGTCGAGGTTGAAGATATGTCATCTATAATATCCCTTGGCGTATCTAAATCTGCTGACAAGTATGTTCCATTCACCAATTGTTGTGCTAGTGGAACTGACAGTGATTGACATTGGTTTTGAGTAGGTCCATTGGGATTATGTGACATTGCAATGTTATTAATATCGATACTTGAGGGCATACTATCATTAGGGCAGCATGAGGAGATCTTAAATTTATCACTGAATGATTGGCTTCCTCCACTAGTTCGAATTTGACTTAAGTATATATTATATATATATATACCAAAGAAGTTCTAGAGAGTTAGGGTTATATCATACAAGTCTGATACGTCATGATCTGTTATTTTTTTCAACAACAAAAAACATAAGTTACCCTCCTGATATGAATATATATAATTATATTAATTATTATTCTTACTGAACTCAGTTATTGTATTCCATAGAGAGGTTGGAATTATCATGAGATTTGCGAACATCTACCGAGGATGACGAAAACAACAGTTACGAATACTAGACTTTGAGAGAGAAAGAATAACGGAGAGAATGAACGAAAGTAGATAAAATCTACAAATATCACATATATACACTGAAAACATTATAAAAATTTTTATATAAAATATCATAAGAGAAATATATTGAGAATAAATAAAAAATATAATACGCGCATATAATTATTATTATTGCAGATCAAATCTAAATCGAGAATCACACCCCTCCGATTTTACAAAAAAAAAATAAATAAATAAGTACAATATTAGTATACCAAATTTTAACAACTTGATAGGAAGTTGACAAAAAAATGTAACAAATGTATATTTTAAATTTCAAAAAAATAATTATTATTAATTTGGTAAAATTGTTACATTTTTTGTCGATTTCCTATCAAGTTGTTAAATTTTAGTATACTAATATTATACTCATATTGTACTTATTTTTTTTTTGTAAAATCGGAGGGGGGTGTGATTCTCGATTTAGATTTGATCTGCAATATTATTCTTACTCATTTATATTTTAATAAAATTTTAGAATACGTATATTTAATCATATAATAATTAATAAATAAATCATATTTTATCATATATATGTAATTAATAAGTATACGGGATACGAGAGGAGTACATATATATAAAAAATATGCCGGTACATATCATACATGTACCGTATATCTGTATAGTGTTTATATACTTATTAAGCTTTTTGGGAAATACCAATTTAATACTTTTTTATTGTTCTCATCGTTGTCCACTATTACTTTGGTTATTCTTTCTTTTGTTAATCTTACTAATTTCAAAAAAATACTTGAACCAGACAATATATACAAAGAAAACGCCTCGTGCATGAAATAACGATTTAAATATGGATGTGCTAAATAAAATGAGAGCGAGTCTTCCTGCTCTACGACCTTCTTCAAAGGAATTAACGATTCAAGAATTGTAGAAACGTTAGCCTCGTTTAAACATTCCAATTTTTGATGACAATAATATTGAAATATAAACGGATTTTTTATTGACAATTTCAAAATATCGATATATTTTAAATTATGTTTATTGTAAAGGAAAAAACGGTGCAATATTTCTTCTGGATACACAAAAGGATCATTTTTGCTATTAATATCATCAATATCCAATTTTGGGCACCATTCAACAATTGCATTGATAATAACATTTTGTATATGTGGGGTATAATTTTTCAGTGCATTCAGGTATTTATCTAATATCTTCAGTTTCTCTCGTATTTTGTTAGTTTTTAAAGCGATACAATATTCTTCATTATTGCCACTATTTGTATTGCTGTCGCCTAGAGAATTTAATATATTAAATTTGATAGTTTCTAATAAGTCGTCTGTCATTGCAGCTTTTTGTTCAACTCCAGTAAACCCAAGAGCCCCGGCGACTTTTTTACTGGCATTTTGTATTGTTTTATCTTCACTTCGTGTTGTATTTGAATGTATAGAGATGATAGCTCTAAATTTATCTGCTTGCGTAAGTACATAGCTATTATCTAAGGAGTTAGTGGTGATAGAGGACATTTTTTCGATGCACATATCAATGCTTAATAAATAATTCTCTATCCGCTTAATGGTGGATGTGTATAAGTCTTACATTAACCGTGTGTAATAGCCGCCATTGTAAGTCGCGTCCTCTACTATCTTTTATGTTATCATCACCATCATCATCTAATAATTAATTAATAATATAATAATAATAATCATCTCATCATCATCATTTTTTTTTATTTTTATTATTTATTATTATTATATTATTTCATTACTACTATTATTGAAATTATTATATATAATATTATTATTATATTATATTATAATTTATTAATTATTACTAAAAAAATATATGATATTAATTGATAATATAATATATATATATAGGAATAATACTACTACTCATACGTATACTAGTGCACTATATATATATAGTATTATTTATTTATTATTATAAAAAAATAATAAATAATAAATAATGCACTATATACTATACAGGTACAATACTACTACTAATTTCATCAAACTTATTAATATAGGCATAGCCAAATAGTAACGTTTTTGCTCAGGTAGTTGCTGAAGGAGAACATCATCGACGAACATAGCAGCAGCATTATTACCTAAACTTTCGGCTTGGATCCAAATAAATGATATAATGAAATTAGCAAGATTATCGAATAAGGTTCAAACACCATCTAATGATTCAAGTAGTAGATGTTCAATTTGCGATGGGTATCGTACAGTGGACGCAACTATTTTTAATAATAAAAACGGGGTACTTTTATCAGCGGGGATTGAACTTTCAAACATTTCACCATTTTATCTGTATAATCAAGTAACTGGCAAAACTATTGATGAATTAGTGAGTGATTATCAAAGTAATGTTAAACAAAAAGATAAAATTAATTGGTTAAGAAATATTTTAAATCCTCTCTCATCATTTCATAAAAATATTGATAAAACTCGAAGAAATAAAGTTGTTGAAGAAATAATGTTGTTTTTAGAATCTCAGGGAAAAGTACCATTAAACAGTATGTATCAAGTATTAAATAAAAATGCAGAACTAGTTAATGGTTTGTTTGACTCTACGCTTGACATTTTAATCACTTTGTTGCACGACGGCCTAGTGGGTTCCAAAATAGCCAATATAATCGGGTTTCATAATATTATAATGTCTATTAATTGTTTAATACGTATTGATTTAAATTCTAATTTGCACACAATAAAATATCAAAATCCAGGACGCCATAAAATGAATCAAGCTAAATTTTTTATATGTTTGAACAATAAAAAATTACTACGATGCTCATTAGTAGATGATAATAGCATTGATTCAGATTATGCATTCCTAACAATTGATTTGCCAACCTCATTATTGAACACTTTAGAGACAACAGTATTGACAAATAAAAATTATAATCAGGAAAAATTGATATGGCAACATACAATCATGAATGAAAATGAAAATGAAAAGAATGACAGGAGGGAGAAGGAGGGGGGTAGAGATAAAAGTCAGCAACTAATGAAAGGAAGAAACGCGTGTGAAAGCTCTATTAAAAAAACTAATAAAAAAAAAGGTAATAATAATTGTCGTAGGGTTTCATGGAATAATATACACCATTTGCAAACCTCAGATGATTCAAGGGGAAAAAAGAACGGCGGTATTTTTAGTACTAATTAAAAAATATGTGATGATACACTCGTATTATTATGTAAAATACCAATTTGTAATGTAATAATAATTATCACCTCGTATTATATAAAACAATAATTATGTATATACGTTCGTCTAAATTAATGCTCTTATACTCATTAATTTAAATAAAATTTTATACCCCTGTAAATGATATTTTCATATACTACGTATTGTCTACTTCGACTAGATCTATCATACGTCCATAGTAAACTTACTATCATATCTTTGGTATATATGAAAGTGACTCAGAAGAAGACGATATAAAATGTTAAATCTTACACTCTTTTGTTGGAAATTAGTTTTCTTTTGACAACACCAATTCACACAGTAAATCAAAGAAGGAGCTTTTCATATTGCTATTGCTGTTCATTACTGCCATATCATTCTCTTCTACATCAATATTTTTCATTATAGTAGACTCTGATAACAGTAGTTTAGATAAAGTGTTAATGTTGTGTGAGCGTATTAAATTTCGATTTTGTCCATTTTTCACTTTAGATTCCAAATAGCCAAATTTGGTTACACCGTACATTTCTAGCCCAAGAACAAATGCCTTTTGTTCAATTTTTGATTGGTGACTCATTAATATCATTTTAAATTCATTTTGACAAATAGCGCCATTGCTATCTAAATCAAAAAAATTAAAATAAAAACATATTTTCGCCTCTAAATCAAATATGCCACTTCTAATATCTTGCAAATTTAACAATGTTGCTAAGTTTGAAACTAAAGTCCAACAATCAACGTTAGAGGTAATATGATCTACATATTCATAGTTCAATTCACGGACTAATTGTCCATCTCGTGGTTCGCAAGGTTCTAAAAATGTGCATATAATTTTATTGAAATCATCGGGGGGGAGATATGAGCGACGTTGAAAAGTATTCCGTTCGGGGGATGAATCGGTTTCACTAGCAAGGAGAACTATCATAGCAGCATTTTCAGCTATTGAGGATATAGCTGCCCATAATGAATCCAATGAAGACCACGTTAATTTGCGTCGTTTCATAAAAGTTTCCAAAACTGAATTTTCGTCTTTCTTTGATCTTATTTCATTATCCGCAACATTCGACGGTTGAAAAAGTTCAAGGGTTTTGGTGTTCGATTTTATAATCTCTGAAAAATTACTTATGTTTACACCATTTTGCGGCTGTATTTGTATTTTATGTAAAAATCTTACTGATTTGTCTATTCTGTCTTTAAAATAACGCTTCTTACCAAAAGTTAATGATAGTATATTTTCCATTGAAATTTTTCTTGGTTGCAGGACATTGGTATTTCCAAGTTTGCACATACACAATATTGATATTATCTCAATCTTCTCTTTTTCATGTAATTTATTATTGTAATATGTAAAGGAAAAGATAAAATGATATAAAGATATTTTACCCAACCGTTTTGGATCAAATGCTAATGCAATACGCACTTCGAGACTTGGACGATGCGAGCGATCCTTCACGTAGGTTCGCATAAATTCAACCATATTTTTACTTGTTACATAATAATGATTGACTTTTTTAATATGCTCAACCATTGACCATAATGATTCTAATAATTTGATAACTTTGTCTTTTGAAAAAATACTTTGTTGAAAAAATTTTGTCATGGTATCGCTTATGCTGTATGCAGGTTGTACCATCGCTGCCTTATTGTAAGTAATATTATTCTTGAAAGATTTTAATGAAAGATCTTTATCATTATAGTCGTTTATGTATGACAGCTTCTTTAGTTCTTCGTTCCAACCATGTGACGACCGTCTGCGATATTTGTTAGTATCATTGATTGTTATCGGAGGAGTTGGTACCATTATATTTTTATTACCAGGTTTTGGATGTTTACTATACGATTTCTGCATAACTGAAGTACGTCTCAATTTAAATGTTTCTTTTGGGTCATTTAATAAATCAAACATTGCTATATTTGACGGTAAAATATATTCCAGATCACTAACGTTGTTGCTTGCCATTTCTTTGTCTTTCTTACCAGTTTCATCGTCTTCGTTTAATAAATTTTTTGTAATTGCAATGTTAGCATAGTTTAGTTGACGTTGGATATTTTCATATCGCTTCGATATTTTTTTAAAATATTCTTGTATTTCTGCATCTGCTGCCATTTTTTGCTTTTTAAGTACACACCAAAATAAATGGAAGAAGAAGAAGGTGCAAGTTTACACATACAGACAGATAATAGTATATAAATAATTAATAATAATGATTTGTGCATTTCGATGATGATGGTTAGAGGATATATATATATACACAATAGTACAATAATAAATAATAAAATAATAAAAACAATATACTACTGTGTATAATAAAATCACCACCAGCAGCAGAGGCTATAAGGCTACTCGTAATAAGTATGTAGACTTTTCAAGAATTAGAAAATAGTAGTGAATTTTAAATTCCGAATTCCTTTTCACTTTTCAGATTCTGAAAGTTTAGTAGCTAAGAGCCTCGTAGTGTAATAGTACAATATATACAATGTGCTATTATAGTATAGAAATATAATATGTAGTTGAAAATAGATGAAGAATCTCTTGTAGTATTTTGACAAAGGATGCCGATTATATAATGTTACGTAATAATATTGATTCAAGTTCGAAGTACTGACATCTGAATTTGGATTAGCAGAGAGTAGCATTATGTCTTTAATATTAAGGTATTTAAAATTGTCGTTAAAACGACAGTTATTTTAAAAAGTGTCAACTCGTGCATTTTTAATAATAATAATAATAATAATAATTTAATAAAAAAAAGTAGCTAATGATGATGGTATTTGTAAGAAGAAAATAATAAAAATAATAATAATAATAATTACAATAATAATAATGATGTGCACATGTGTCTATTTTTTTTTCATCACTTAATAATAACACAACAAAACCACCATAATAACAATAATAATGGTAGTAACAAATATCAAGAACAACCAAATCCCATTGTAAGTGGATAAGGAACATTCACATTGCTGGACAACAAATTATAGAAGAAGCAGAAGAAGAGGTCGATATATGTATATATAGACATATATAGAAATTGTCTTGAACAAGTTTTTTGTTAATCAATAAATATACCATATATAAAGAAAAAAGAAAAGAAAAGGATGCAGGTACCGCAACCACCTCCACGGCGTACTGATGAATCTGATAGACCAAATAGTGGCGGTAGATCTATAAGGACAGGATGGGCAGAGCAGAAAACTTCATACGAATCAAAATGTGATGATAATAAGCAAGACAATAGCGCCCTTTCTGGACAAAAATTTTGCGACGATCATAATGATACATTGGATGTTGATGAAGAAAGTAAACCAGAAATTAAAAAATCTCATAAACCAAGGCCGTTACCAATTATGGACAATGTTAAAGTAGAGACAATAACTTCAAAATCAAAGCCAACCAGGGGGGCAGTTGAGGAAAGTACAGATGGGTACAAGAAGGCAATGTGGAAAGGAAAAAGTAATATCCTTGTAGCTGTCCGTGTGCGTCCATTAAGTAAAACTGAACGTTCACGTGGGCATCGTTCGATTTTGGAAGTGATGGACCGTAAAGTTGTAGTCGTTAAAGATCCAAAAGAAAAACAAAAGAAAAATGATATACTACGACGAAACCGTTCTAGAGAGAAACGTTATGCATTTGATTACGCTTTTGGCCCAAATACAAATTCAGAGACAGTTTATAGAAATACTACAGAATTTTTAATTGATGGCGTATTAGATGGTTATAATGCAACCGTTTTTGCATATGGGGCAACAGGTGCCGGTAAAACATATACAATGCTTGGTACAGAAACACAGCCAGGTATTATGTTTCAAACATTAAAAGCATTATTCGATAGAACAAATGCAATTGAAAAAGACACATCAGCTGGAAAAGAGTACAAAGTAAGTCTTTCATATTTAGAGGTTTATAATGAACTGATACGTGATCTTCTTACATCGTCTAGTGATTACTTAGATTTACGTGAAGATCCAATCAAAGGCCCTACGGTATCTGGTATCTCTGAAATTAGTGTTGACTCTCCAGAACATGTTATGCGATTGTTGCAACAGGGTAATAAAAGGCGCACCCAGGAACCAACAGCTGCAAATCAGGAGTCGTCCCGTTCCCATGCTGTGCTACAAATTGTAATCGAACAGCGTGATACTGCACCTGGAGTTGAACAAGCAGTAAAAATAGGTAAATTATCGATGATCGATTTAGCTGGTAGTGAACGTGCATCAAATACACAAAATCGTGGTATACGTTTAATAGAAGGGGCAAATATCAATCGTTCTTTATTAGCATTAGGAAATTGCATCAATGCATTAGGAGAGAAGAAGGGACGTGGCGGGTATATTCCATACAGGGATAGTAAATTGACTCGCTTATTGAAAGACTCGCTTGGTGGTAGCTGTCGTACTGTTATGATTACCAATGTAAGCCCGGCATCATTTCATTTCGAAGAGACTATTAATTCATTGAAATATGCAAATCGTGCAAAAAATATTAAAACAAATGTTAAACGTAATGTTTTGAATGTGAAATATCATATATCTGAATATGTATCATTGATAAAAGGTTTAAAAAGTGAAATATCTTTGTTACGAAACAAATTGCAAGATGGTGGAGGCAAAAGCAATAATGATGCCGCCGCTGTAGACGCAATAGTTGCAAATGCTGAAATTACTATGGAACAAAAACGTGAGGATATTCGCCATTCCAAAATTTTTGAGGAACTTCGTACCGCCATTGTTGCAAATTTTAGGGAAAGAATGCAACTTCGCCGAGGTCAAATTGAAATTGAATCTATAAATGTTCAAAATCATATTGAAATTGAGCGTAGAATGGCAACAATTGCCAGATTAGAAGCTGATTTAGAGTTAATGGGAGAAGCTAATGATGAGTTGAGTGGTTTCGATGACGATTTAGATGATGAGATTGATGAACGAATTGGTGTAACTATGGCCGATGACGACGATGATGATGGAAACGACAGTGATGTTGTTATTATAGAAGAGGATGATTCACATCATCATTCTGAATTATCCAATCATACTGATCTAGAAGAAGACGAATGTAATGATGATATGGACGAAGAGGATACTGATATGTCATTTGAAGGTAAGGTAAGCGGTTTAGATGAAGGCAAGCGTGGCGACTCGGCTGTTAAAAAAATTCATCGCAATCGACGTCTATCTAAAAATAGAAAGCCTGTAAAAAGAGTGTCTGCACGCAAACGTAGAAAAGGTGCTATCAAAACCACTTTAAAGGAAATTGAGGAATTGCGAGGAGCAATGGATTCAAATGCTCGCGTTAAAGATGATATTATGCAACGGCTAGATGAAAATAAAAAGCAAAGTGATAAAATGCACCATGATTTAGGCCGCCGTGCAAACTCAAACGAGAGACGCTCGCTAATGGAGTTGGAATATAGAGTTTTAAAGGTGGAGCTGGAAAAATTGGAGTTGGAGCGCTCGACTATGTTACAAGAAATGGTTGTAAAACAAAAAAATCAGATATTAGACGAAGCAAAGCAGCAATTGAGGTTACGTGATATGATTATTGATGCACAAAGACAATTGTTAATGGAAAATAATATACAAATTGGCGCGAAATTAACAAGGATGTTTGAGCGTTTAGTACCTATGGAAGCCTTTTGGGGTACTCATGGATATGGAGATGCGATGGCGGGGGCATCGAACAGTGATAATGCTGAAGGTGGGCAACGACAATCGAGTCTTATTGCACAAGTTGCATCTGAGCTGAAAAAAGTTGGAAGGCCAGATGATGATTGGGGTATATCCGAAGCTGTTTTCCCAGAATCAAAATTGAAAAATATTGAAACTGTTACATACAACCCAACCGTATCAATAAAACCAAATCAGGATTATCAAAGTGATATACAAACAATGCCGGTACAAATACAAAATAGAAGCCCGAGAACTACGCGCAGTGGAAATCCACGCAATATTACCAACACTGCAATTTCAAAAAAAGTGCAGCGTGTAGCTGCAAAAGTGCGACGATCTAAAAGTAGTGCGTATGTTAACGAACACAATAAATTTCAAAACCGTTTAGAAACGGAGCGTAAAAGAAGAAGGCAAAAGAGACGGCAACGCTATAAGGAACGAAATAACAGTGAGAATATAGCTGAACGCGATGAAAATACTGAAAACAATGAAAACAACAATGAAGACAAGCGAGACAATTCGAGTATACGTGAACGAAAGAAAGCAAAAGCATTACAAAAGCGTGTTTTAAGCGCAAGTGGTAAACAATGGGCAGATCGTTTAAAAATGTACTTGGTAACGCCAAGAAAAAAGCGTAGTAACACCAATAATAACAACACGCGTGCCTCCTCCAGTAAAAAGCAGACGAATCATAGAGGTTTCAATAACAACAATAATATTGTACCTGGTACAACTTCTCCAAGAAGTCGAAAACCAACCGATTCAAAAATTCCTTTTTCATCCTCAAAACAACAACAACGACAAGGTGGTAATAAAAGTAAAGGCAGCAAATCATCTATCGCGCAATCAGTTGCCCAGCGTATAGCAAATGCTATTAAAGGTCCATCCTCAAAAAGTAGTAGCAACAACACTTTCAATATTGCTTCGCCACAGCAACCACCCGCACCACCGCCTCCCCCAAAAAAAGACGCGTCTTTGAAATCGAATCATTCTCCAGAAGATGAGCATAAAAAGAGCGATCAATTTGTCTCAAAGCCGAAGTTGGAGCGTACTCCACCGAAAGTCAATAAAAATTTGACTCAGGAATTTCATGCATCGACAAAAATGCAAAACGATAGCCCTAAGCCGACATCCAAAGGGAACAACAATAAGAAGAAAGAAAGAAAAGAGGTGAACGATGAAAATCATCATTTTGGCCCAATATTGCAAGCTGGTACACCCTTGCCACACATCAAACCAAAAGGTCGTTGGAGTCCTGTCAGTTCTCCGGAAAGAAAAAATCATCATAGCAACAATAGCACGAACAACAGTACCAATCAAAAAAATGATGTTGGTAGTAACAACATCAAGGAACACCATCGTGGTAAAAGAGGACGGCGTCGTCGAGACAAAAAAGGTATTCGTCCAGTTTTACATCGGTTGAATGCTAAGTTAAGAAATCGAAATAGGCGTGGAAGAGATCGATCAAGAAATAGGCAAGATGATAACAATCGTGAGAACAATAAATATGATGGCGCAATGAGTGAACTACCGACAATTACAAATTTGACATTAGACATTTAAGGGCCAATCGGTAACTTACACGATAAAATGATATTATTAAAAATATCATATTAACTTATCAGTACTCTTTTTTTGTAACTTATTTTTTTTATATATACTAAAAGATATTACAGTAAGGATTATGCATAATTTATTTTTTAATAATTATGATATTGGAAACTTATGGCCGGAGACCACCATACTCATGTGATGATTCCTGACTCCATAACCGATGGAGGTACATCGATGTTATCAACCCTTTGTTGATAAAAAATGAGCATTGTATGTGAAGGAGGAGAATAAATTGTACAAGGATACTGTTTAGTATACTCTTCCCCAAATGCACATTTTAGTGCACTACGATTATTACAGGTGCAAGCCCTAATAATCATTGTTTTGATATCTCTATATGTGGTATTAACTCACCTGTGGATTATGTACCATAATATATTAACAGAAGCTTAACTTTAAATGTCACTCAAGGTCCAGTGTGCATATTTTCCCCACTAAGAATTTTACAAAAATTCTACGTATATAAGACTCGTATATGTATTTAAATTATGAGCGAGAGATAGTTATACATGTGTGCGATTTAAAATATCAAAAATATATATCAAATCTTTTCTAATATTAGTTCAACAGGTGCAACTCTTTCCTCTTTCAAATTTAAGATTAGATTTTTCATTTTCTCCGGAAAATTGTCCATAATTAAATGCAACCCAAGTGGTGGAGGCCCTCCATTATTTCGTGCACCTTGCTTTTTTTGAATCTGTTGTAGTTGATTAAAAAAATTCATCGCAAAGTCGTGCCTATTATTATTAACAATAACTTTAAATCCTGCGTTTTGTAGCGCTATTATATACGCATCAACGGAGTCGCATGCGTTGGTTGCATTGGTTGTTGCCCAGGGAACTGGAAAATCTAATTCAATATTTTTGGGGCCAACACGCATTACGTCATATATTCCAAATTTTCCACCTTTTCGTAACTGTTTGCTAACTTGTTCAAAAAGCAACTGTTTGTTTTCAATATTCATACCAACGTGCAACATCATTGCATAATCATGATTTGGGCATGACTCATTCATTTTTTCTAACTCCAATACGTTCCCATGTTTCAAGGTCACATGATTTTCCAAACCCAATTGACTATTAAAATGATTTCCAACCTCGATATACTCTTTAGTTATATCAATACCTAGTACGTGACAGCCGTAATTTTCAGCCACAAATCTCGCTGCGCCGCCTAAGCCGCATCCAATATCCAAAACGGAATCGCCCTTTTGCAAATTTAAGTGTTTTATAAAATGAACGGTTGCTTCTCTTCCACCAATATGAAATTCATCTACTGGAGCTAGGTCATCAGCGCTTTCGCTCCCGAACTTATTAACTTTTTTCAGACCTTCATTAATTTCTTGGATTAAGTCTACCGCTCTTCCGCTAAACCTTCCACTGTAATGTTTTCGAAGAATATTCATTTAAGTAATGTAAATACGATGCATATCTCTAAAATTATATTATTGTATATACCGTATTAGAAACTAAAAGTCGTGTCTACTGTGACAGATAAAAATCAAGAACTGCAACAAAAAATAATAATAATTTTATTATTCCAATAATAATACGTAATAATACCACCAAGTAAATAATAATAATAATAATAATAAATTAATAATAATATTAATATAATAATAAATAATTATTTTTTAAAAATTATAAAATTAATATTATTATTATAGTAGTAGTAGTGCACTAGTGGTATACCTTAATTTTAAAATTTTAATTAATTTAATAAATAATAAAATTAATAAAATGTCGTCCCTTCTTTTATTTTTAGCACTTTTGTGTTTCTTTTCGTCTTCCCGAAAATCTAATTTTCAAAAAGACTTAAATATCTCAGTTTGGATGCTGATTTCATATTATTGTCATCATTAATGTTTTTCCTGATTTTGTTGATATTTTGCAATACATTATTCGATTGTATGTACAGTAATTGGGCATCTTTGTGATGCTTCCAAACGGCTAATGTCCCGTCTGGGGTTTCATTGATAAAATCATCATCTCCGTACATTCCATGAATAGCTATAATAGGCATTGATAAACCATGATACTGTAAATTACAAGGTGCAGTTGAAGCATATATACCAGGAATATGTATTGGGATATTTCCTGAATGTTTAAATGCATAGGTCATCCAAACATCACCATATTTTAATTTGATAGTGTCAATTATTGTGTCATTGCATCTTTTTAATAATTCAAGTGGCATTACTTTTTGTTGCAACCAGTGGTTTACTATCAGTCTTTTTGTCAGCTTTCCGGCTTTTCTGTTAATTATGTATAGCCCTCCTAATTGACTGAACCGAGTTTGAGCTTCCCAATAATCGCCTAAAACAAAACCTTCGTTTTCATAATCTAATTCATACAATAAATCGACGACTCCTTTCAAATTTATCGCTATATCTGAATCCATGCCTAACGCAAAGCGAAATTCATTTGTATCTACTCTATCGCATAAATCTAATATTTGATATGCCATTTTTAATTGTGCGCCTTGAATACCTGGACAAATATTGTTTGGAACTTTTTGTACTTTTGCATATGGTGAATAAAAATTGTTAGATAAATTCTCGTCTTCATCATAAATTATTATTTGTTTCATTGGATCAAAATGTTTTTTTTCCATATCACTTAAAGTTGACATAATCGTTTCAACAAGACTTTTTGTCCGTCTGCGATCCTTGTGATACGAAGTGATGCCAATAATTAACGATGATAATGTTTTCTTCCATCTATCACTTTTTTGCTTAAATTTTGATAATTTATCGCCAGTATAAATTTCCTTATCATTATCACCTGATAATATTACCTTATCTCTACACGATTTTCCATATGTAGCATGTCGCAGTGTAATTTCTGATTGCAGCATACTACCAGTATCACCGTCTTCATCATTTGTGTGATCAAAAGGACAGGTGGGTGCAAGATATTTACCCATTGTTTTCTCAACTGTCAGTGCTATTCCTAGCTCATAATAAATACACCCGCCTAATCTAGCATCATTCATTGCGACACTATAACAATAACTTCTTGTGTATCGATTTTCTGAGGCAAAATCAGGGACACTTATGTATATTCTTGTTATCAGTAATTCCAATAAGCCCCTTGATAAGATAATGCCTCCACTAAATGTAGCATACTTTACGTTTGTTGGTTGAGTTGAACTTGTCAATGGATATTTTACAGCATCGCAATTGAAAGGCGTCTTATTGTTTGCATCGAAAATTTGAACATCATTCCCAAAATAATACGGTCGAATTGAATCCTTTTCTTCTAAAAACTGGAATAAATTTGTTTTGTTCACATAGGTATCACTATCAACAATAACAAGCCATTGCAAGCAAGGGCGAAAATATGTACTATTCATTTCGTCGTGAAACAGAACCAACAATGTTCTAAATAAATTCTTATGAGCTACAAATATAATATCTAGACCTTTTCCCCAACCATTTCTAACACGCTCCTGTTCATTGTTGATACCGGGTTCCTCATCAGCTGACGTGTAATATGGCAACACTTTTGTTAAAACCAAATACGTTATTCTAAATCTATTGGTTAGATAATTTTTAGGCACTTGCTCCATTGAATAAAAAGATTCGTGTTGGAAAAAAGGCATAAACATATGTTTTCTACCAAATGGAAGTGTGGGTGAAAGTGTTTTGATTCCCCCGTATTGGTCACCATGCAAATAGTTGATCATTTTTGCACAAAATTGTGGAGAACGATTTGCTGCTTCGCATATAGACGCCGTGTTAAGGCAGGTATGGCGTGAGCTTTCATATTGCTTTTTCTCTGTCACATAGGTCATGTTAATATCTGCATTTCTAACTGCTATTTCAACCAAAGGTCGTCGTTGAACTGGGTCAAATAATTTTGTGTGTCGTTCATTACGACGATTAGTACTTTTAAGATCATCAGTGCATACCTCAATATTTTTAATTCCTGACACCCCATTTTCTAAACAATATGATTGTAACAATGTCTGTACACAGGCATCAAAGCCCGGGTGAGAAAATTTGCAAAAAGTAAATATAAGGCTATGTACTGGTTGATCTATGGAAATTATCAATGCTCTAGCATCTCCGTCTAGAAGAACTTTTGCCTCTATGACATTTTGTTTTTCATTCAACAATACTCTTTTCCCTATAATATCATTCTTTTCTAAGTTGTAATTGGAAATGTATAATTTGAAATCTAAATTTAGAGTTTTAAAAAAGTTCATATATTTTTCTCCGTTTTCAAGCTGCTCAACCATCATTAAAGTGATCGTATCTAAATCGAACATAGGCATTGAATAATAATTATTCTCTATCACGTTCTTTGATCTATTACATATATAATCTGTTCCCGCATGTAAATGCTCTTTACATGGTGCATTTTCCAACTGCAGCTCTGATATATTAAATGATTTACAAATTTCAAAGTTTATTAGACATATCGACCCAATAATATTACTACTGTAATCCCGTTCATCAGTATTGACAAAGCATGATGATGTTGCCATTGGATAAATTAATACATGTTCATAAGGGAAAAATGTCATTGTTGTATTTCGAATTGACACATCACACTGTTCTATGTGTGTTACACCAGCATCCGCGAATAATATTTTACATTGGTTGATGAAAAAGGCAATATATATATAAATTACAATGAACATATTTACCGCCATATTTCTATTGATATTGTGTGTGGTTGTGGTTGTATTTTATTACATGTATACATGCTTGATTCGGATGCAAGAGAACATTGTGTAAAAAATATATACAGCTTTATATTAGTAATATATACGTATACAAACAACAACACATGATGTATTATTTATATTACATGGCCATATATTATTATTATTTTTTTTATTATTTTTTTATTTATTTATATTACAGGTATTATTATTAATAAAAAAAGTAAATATAATATACAGTAGTATATAATAATTATTCCATATAGTAATAATAATATAGCACACTCCTCCACAATAATAATTGTTCTTCTATTTATTTAATTATTATTTGTTGTAGCAGCAACAGACAATGTAAATTAAAATGGTTTCTGTGGCGCGTCGTTTCACCTTAAACTCGCTGGGCACGTGTAAAAAAAAATTTCAAATTAAAATGGTCTTAATATCATATAAAACCTTAACTTTACAGAAATAATGCGAACCACACGTGGTGCGTAAATCCTCGTACGTAGTATACTGAAGACTCTTTGCATGAATCGAAAAATCTTGTCACTTCCAGGTAGTATAAAACAGATATATGACAACAGAAAAAATAAATGCTTGTCGCTTAACTTTTTTTAATAATTTAAAACATATTTTCAATTATTCCTCCACCTACAATTGTTTTGCTACATAATCTGCCAATGCTAAACTTGAAGTTAATCCTGGTGACTCAATGCCATACAAATGCACATGGCCATTTATACCATGATCACTTGGACCACAAATTTCAAAATCACGAGCTGCCTCTCCAGGACCAGATATTTTTGGCCGTATACCTAGTAGATTTATTGTTTACATTGTATAATACAACGCATTGGATTAGTTGCCGATGAAGATGAAATGTATATGATTGTTAAAAATAAGAATTTTTTTTATTCAAGAGTTAGTATTTATTTACTACAAATATAGAGCAAACTACTTACCAGAATAATCAGCAATTAATGACCCGTTTTTTAAATTAGGGTAATACTTCCGAATTTCCGCATAAAATCCATCTGCTCTTGATTCATCCACTTGGTAGTTTTTCAAATTTAAAAATATATCATCGGTCCCATCCCAATTTGCTAAATCTGGTTCCTCTAACCATTCCACATCTGGGCCAAATTTTGTTCGATTTTGCATGTCTATGGTAGCATGAACACCTAGCCCTGCAGTATTTTTTAAAGGCACAGGATATACTAACATTTGAAACGGTGACTTTCCTTCCAAACTGAAATAACTACCTTTTGCATAATACGCTTTCGGAATATATTCTAATGGAAAGTTCCTGATTCTACTAGATACATGCGGGGCATATAAACCAGCTACATTGATAACATTATCACATGTTATAGTGTCTTTCATCATTGCAGACTCATTATCTTCACCTGTTTGTGCAAACGTTATTTCTGTTTTTTTATTGTCAAGAATTTCGCCGCTAACAACAGAGCAATTATATGCAATCATTGCACCATGATCTTCTGCATCGCCTTGATACGCTTGCATTAATCCATGGCTATCTACTATTCCCGTTGATGGAGATAGAATTGCGCCTAAGCAATGGCATTCTGGTTCCATATCTTTTACCTGCTCTGGAGAAATAATTTGTAAATCGTTTACCCCATTCTCCTTACCTTTATTAACGATAATATTTAACATTGCTAGCTCGTCTTTTGAATTAGCAACAATCAATTTCCCGCAATTATTATACTTTACATTATACTCATCCATAAAATTATACAGCAAACTCTTTCCTTCGACACAAGCTTTTGCTTTTAAACTGCTCTTTGCATAATAAATACCTGCATGAATAACTTCACTATTTCTACTCGAAGTACCAGCCCCTATTAACGAGTTACTTTCCAGAATCAATACTTCGTGACCTAAATATTTAGCCAACTTTCGTGCGATTGCCAAGCCAATAACTCCGGCACCTATAACTACTGTTTGTACATGGGATGTCATTCGGTTTTTATTGCATGTTGAATATATACATTTATGTATGCATATATATCATCTTTTACGAGTCGGCGCTACTACTAACTGTGGGTGATAATTTCATTATTATATAATGGCAATAATAATAAATAAATATAAAAAATAATAATATATTAATATAATAATAAATTCAAAAATACAGTAATAAATACTACTACCTGTATAAATACATAATAATAATAATAAATAATAATAATAATATAAATATATTATAATAATAATAGTGTATAAATAATAATATTATTATTATTATTATTATTATTATTATTATAGTGGTAGTAGTAGTAGTCCTCGTAGTAGTTTATTCCTATATATATATTATCAATCAATTAATATCATAAATAAAAGTTTAGTTTATAATTTTAATTGACGCTTTGTAGTAAACTTGCAATTACTCCTGTGCAGGTTACAGCTGTGCTCCCTTTAACTTGCAATTACTCCTTGCAGGTTACAGCTGTGCTCCCTTTATTATTATAGTATTATTATATTATATGTCAGTTATATATTAATACTTCGTACGCGTATTTTAAATCTATTTTAGAGTTTGCTTCCAGACGATGGTTTGTAAGCTATTTTTTGGGGCAGATATTTTAGATATTAGTTTCCCACCATAGCTTACTTCGTATTCTGCATCAGTGCTTAACAAACCTTTGTTTAAAATGACCAAAACTATATATCCAGATGGTGTTTTAAATCCAGTACACTCCATAGGGGCTTTTAAAGTTGATGTTGTTGTAGATTGTAAACCGACACGTACACTATTTTTCGGTACAAAGGAAGAAAAATGAGCCAGCGTGTAATACATTGGTTGTTTATAAAATTTAGTTTTGTTGTTTGTATCTAATATTATTGGTGAATCACATTCATTATTTGCCCAGTTTGGACCACCTTTCAAATCTAAAAATGCATTCCAATCAGTCCAGCCAGTTGCCCAATTATTTATATCGCCAATAATGTCATGCGCATATGTTTCACCGCGAGTCCATGAACCTAGTTCAACACCCTTACTCCAAGGTAAGAATCCTTCACATGCCTCTGTTGCCAATAAAAAAAAATTTGGATACTTAGTATGTGTTTTATTCATGAACCCAAAATATAACTCGTGTGGTGTAATATCTTCAGTGGCTGCATACCAATGAACTGCAATGCCATCAATATATTTTGCACTATCTGGATCACCTAAAATAACATTTGTCCATTTTGGTAAATGAATACGCTGATCGTCTAACATCATTAATTTTATTTTTTTAGTTACATTTGACATTTTCAAAGTTGGTCCTAAGCATTGCTTAATAAAGTCACGTTCCTCCTCTGGGGAAAACTTTAAGTCCTGCCATGTGCCTACATTACCTGCTGGTTCATTTTGTGCTGTCAAACCCCAGAACTTGATGCCTATTTTGTCATATTCTTCAAAAAATTTTACAACTGTGGGGTGTAGCATATGAAAACGTTATGTATTAGAGAGGGTTTATTGGAAGTAGCTTACGGGGTTGGGGAGAACTTACGATAGTTTGAATAAATTTGTGGAATATTATTGTCTGTTCTCAAGGATGGATTCTTGATTGTGGTGTTTTGCTTTGTCATCCATGCTGGAGGAGCCCATGATGTGGCAAAGAAAGATATATTTGGCTTTAACGATTGAACTTTTTTTATAAAATCAATTTTTCCACTATCATGATCAACCTGGATGCTAAAATTTTTTAAATCATAATCATTATATACATCATCATAGGAATAAACGTGAGTTGAAAAGTCTGTGGATGATATAGGTATACGACCAATATCAAAATCAGTACCATCGCTTTCAGAGCCCCAATATTGTTTTAACAGCAAATTTTTAATTGATTGGTCCATTTTATTATAGTTAATAACAGCGGCATCTGTTATTGCATTTCCAAAACCATAGATAGTTTGATATGTAATTTTATCGTTCACCGAAATTCTTCGAGGTGGCGGCGATGAAGTTGGTGAAGCTGGGAGTGGATCGTTTTTAGCAAATGTGCCAATTTTCTGTTCTAATCTTAAACCTTCTTTTGATGAGGTATATACAACATATTTATTTGGTCCTAAGTCTGTTGGTATTTCTGGTATTGTATCACAATATTCGTTAGTACACAAACATGATATCCCATGTGAAGTATCCACTTTTTTACAAGGCAATGCTGAAATACTTCAGAGCATAGCGTATAAACAAAAAATATGTTAGAGAAAATTTCTACTGCGTCAGAGAAGAGTTCGAGTAGTAGGTTTTGGGAATAGTATTCACTTACACTCTTACAGGTCCACTAAATAAGGCATGGCAAAAACACCAAAAAAGCAATATCTTCCACAGTTTTTCACTGCTGTTGTTCGTTATTTTGGTAATACAGTAGTTCTTGGGCATAATATTTCACACTATCGTCGCTTATGAATATACCTACTTGGTTGCGAGTTTCATTCCCTCGTTCCGCAAATTTGTTTATTGCATGTATGTTTGTGTTCATTAATGTAGTAGGTTGAGCTATTCCACAGAATCAATTGTTTCAAAAATAATAATAGTAAATTAAATTAATAATAACAGCAGCAGTTCAGTTTTTTTATATTATTACGTATATTAAACTTTATTTATATTATTATTATATAATAAAATAATAATAATATTTTTTTTATTTTTTTTATAATAATAATAATATAATAAATAATATTAATAATAATAATATAATAAAATACCCCTGGTAATAATTATTACGTAGCGAATCTTCTCTACTATAAATTTGAATGAAGCTGCATGAGTCTCTGCATACCATTAAGTTTACACCTTTAATGCATATATATATATATATATATGTATATAGTACCATCACATAATGATGTCCAAATTAGTATCGCAAAAGTCTGTTGAACTTGAGCTATCTACTGAAAAAAAACTAGGTAACATCGATAGCTTTATACATCATTGGAACGATGAGTTACCAACACCAAAAAATCACCCTAGAAAAAATAGCGTTAAAAATCAAATCAGAAAATCTACAAATACATCAAGGTTGAAAGAAGTTTTTGACGAAGTTGACCTTGATCACCGTGGCACATTGACGTTGGATAAATTCAAGGCTGCTGCCTCTCAGCTGAAATTAGATTTGACAGAAAAAGAGCTGGGAAGATTATTTATAAATAGTATTGTGGAGGAGGAGGAGGAGAAGCTTACGTCTGGGATAACATTTGAAGACTTTACCAGGCTAGTAAAACGTTCGATATTTTTTCAATCAATTATATCCAATTATAAAGTAACGCACCAAGCTGTGGTCCAAAATTATGATTATAATTGTTCTACATATATTAATTATAGACATAAGAATTACATTGTTGAAAATAAATTTGGGACAAGCAATTCAAAGAAATATGATAGAAAAATACATGGGCAGTTACACGGCCAGTTCAAACAATTTAGGGCTGAGATAGATTATAGCTGGCATACAAATTACACAAAAGAACGGCAGATATGGCAGGATAATGTTGTTAAAGGTATTGCATTACGTCAAGCACCTCAAACTCACCCTTGGTTAGTATTTACCTGTGGAGCTATGGGAAGTGGGAAAGGATATGCATTGCGATGGATGAGCTCAAATAATATTTTTCCGTTGGAAGAGATTGTACATATTGATCCAGATCACTGTAAATCATTGATGCCGGAATGGAAAGGTTATGTGGAAGCAAACAGTTTAAATGCGGGTGGATTGTGCCATAAGGAAAGCGGTTTTATTCAGGAACTTTGCGAAAAAGTGTCACTGATTTGTCGTCAAAATACATGGATTGATGGGTCTTTAGCTGACCATGGATGGTGGAGTCAATGGATTAACATTTGCAGGGAAAAATTTCCATGGTATCGTATTGCAATTTTTTATATCTACTGTACACCTGACAAAGTGTTTGAACGGGCATTGGCGCGGGGAAAAAAAACTGGTCGATATGTACCAAACGAAATATTGCAAAGTTCAATTGATAAAACAGCCAAATCTGTTGAAATTTTAGGTCCAATGGCAGATTTTTTGGCAATAATTAATAACAATGAATCTGTCCCAAAGTTGGATAGATTCGAAGACCGTTCTCATAGTTTTCGTGCTATATCTCTAAGATTTAAACAACATTTCGAAGGGAAGGAAATGATGGAGTTTCCATTTCGATTAACAAGAATGAAATTGTTGCCTGTCAAACTTGAAAATTTTAAATCATATCATTTAAATGATAATGATAATAATACGGTTACACGCAGCGTTAGTAGCAATATTTTTGAAGATTTATTTAACATGCCAAAAAATCAAGTGTTTAAGCATAAAACAGTTGATATTGTTGACAATATTCCTAAGAAATTAACTGATACGTACTTAACCATAAGTGCTATTCATCAGGTAAATTTAGACCCACAAAGTAGAAAAGTTGCAGGAATACCTGCTGGTGAAATGTCTTTTGCATGGTGTGCTGGTGTTTCACCATTAATTGGAAGTAAAAGAATGACAACTACAGATGCACAGTTGGCAGATAGCGAAATTGAATTGCATAATCCATTGCATAGATTTTTAATCAGTGGTGGGTATATATACTTTTCAAATGATACACGAAAAATAGTGGCGGTAACTGCTTCCTTTGCTGGTTTTGAGCGTGAAAAGTGGTTAACAGGTTTAGAGAATTGGTTGTCAGTAGATTTTGACAAATGGTATAAATTGCCAAAAGTACAGGATTTAACGAGTCGTTGGGTGGATACAACAGATGTCACGGTTATTAAAAATGGAGGCTCAAAGATAAGTTGGTTGTTGCCAAATGAACTACATAATACACCGTTTGGTGCATTTGCATTTAAAATTGACAAAGAAGCTTTCGAGAACGGTAATGACATTCATGGCAACGAAAAGGTACCAAGACTTAGAAGTAACAAAAGCCTGGATGACTTGCAACCTATTGATACTGCTGAAACTTCAACCATACGTAGTCGTTCATCATCCCGCAGTATTAACGGCTCGGCTTTTTTCTTTGGTGATGATGACCTGGAAATGGATATTTACTTCCCAGTTGTTGTATCAAAGTAATGATAAAAATCCAAAAATGGTGTCTGAGTGTCAAAAGGCGTATACGAATACCAATGCATTGTTAAAAGCGCCTCTTGCCTCTTGCGCTCAGAAACCTTATTCTGGGCTGTAATAGGCAGGCTTTAGCGAGGGGATCGAGTACTCTTTCTTGCTCTATCTACCACCATAATTATTTTTCTATTATTATATTATAGATAGAGTTAGAGTCGTCTATTAATTCATAATTATACATACCATAATAATACTACAGTGTTATTAGTATTATTTTTTTTGTATTATTACTGTGGAATACTACTATGTATGATGATGCACTTCTTCTTCTTCTTATTATTATTATTAGCTCTACTACAATAATAAAAAAAGCTTAGGATGTATTGTAATTAATGCAACTATTACGGAATACGAAGAATGATACACACGTTAACTGGCTACTTCCAACGTTTGTGTTCAAATAATTGTGCTATTTCTTTCGATACGTAAAAATGAAGAGGAAACTGGAGGAAGAAGATCCCACAAGGAAAAAAGCAGCGATTCGGCCGGATGGGAGTAAGACTAGTAATAAGAAAAAGAAGAAAAAGAAACGAAAAAAATCTTCAAATAACAATGATAATTCAGATGTAAAACAGTCTATTGATAAGAATATTAGTAGTGGTAAGGATAACGATACTATCATTGATTTACAGACAGAAGCAGCTACTTATCTTGAATTGTTTGTAGAAGATAAAGACAACTGGAAATTTAAAAAAAAAATACAAGTATGGCTATTAAAAAATGCCTTTGACCCGTCTGCAATCAGGAAAAATGTTTTTCCAGCGTTTTTAAAATATTTGAAAGGGCTTAAAGGTATTAGTAAAGACATAACTCTAAAAAAGGCAAAAGATATCTTAGAAGTTGAAAGTCTGTTAAAAGATGATGCTGATGATGATAAAGATCAAAGCAGTGGAATGGATCAGCAAAATAATGAAGCATTTAAAAGACAAAAAAAAAGAGCAAGAATCCGATTAAAAAGAGCCAATGCAATTGCAAAGATACTTTCGTAAATATTGATATGCATAATTAAAATTTATAAATTTGTATTTTAAAGATAAAACATATAATATTACACACGCGCGTAATAGCTTTTTTATACACTCGTAAAAAATACTTTCTCCAAGTAATATATATTATATTATTTCCTTACTCATTAATCTAATTTAACCACAAGTAATATATTATATATATATATTTGAATTAATGTGAATAAGAGAGCATAATTATATACCAGCAGTGCTTATGAATCCCTTGACGCAACGGGCAAAATAGTTATACAGGCAACACCGGCATATCATCTTGAAGCCAGTGAGTCCGCTGATTTGCCATATCGTGATCGGATAGATTTATTAAGTAATGGCGGCAGTAACAATGACATACCGGCA
>Ga0099797_100544_pt1 | contig 24169 bp, 22 predicted proteins | sample Uncmet_Sort48C_1_FD_89871 | JGI IMG/M metagenome (GOLD analysis project Ga0099797, IMG submission 89871) | Marine eukaryotic communities from CALCOFI LINE 67, Pacific Ocean - C012_Sort48C_1 | ecosystem: Environmental > Aquatic > Marine > Oceanic | place: Pacific Ocean: Monterey Bay | collected...
GATTTCGGGCATGGCGGCATGGCGGCGCGGCTGCCGCGAGGCCCGCGGGCCAGCGCCATTTGGGCGCGGAGGCGGCGCGCGGCCGCGCTTTGCAAAAATTCGTCGCGCGCGGCGCGGGGTTGTTGCGACCTGCAAGACCCAAGCCTCATCATTCCAGAAACATTTTGCGCCCTCCCAGAATAATATTGGAGAGCGCAGTCTCTGGGATTTTTTCCTGCGGCGGCCGCGGCAGCGGGCGCGGCAGGAGCGCAACGCCCCGTTCCCCTGGGGGTTCGGGCCCGGCGGCGCGGTTGTCACGGCGCCGGGGGGAGAGCGCCATGTGGGCGCGGCGGCGGCGCGCGGCCGCGCATTGAAAAAAACCGCCGCGTCCAGCGTCTGTTGCTGAGCCTCGAAAGGCATGAGCACGATTCCAAGGCGGAGGACCGCGAGGCGCTCATGGACCTCGCAGACCAGGCGGGGGGCAGCACAGAACCACAGAAGAAGCGAGCCAGGACGGCCCGGCGCAGAAGAAGAAAAAGATATTATGAAGGGGATTTTTTCCGTAGTGCCCTCTTCCAGCATGCCGGCCTTCGTCGGTTGCATTTCGGCGGCGGCGTCTTGTGGCGAGCGCGGCGGCAGCAAAGCAACCGGCGCGGCGACCCAGAACAGCACCCCAGGCCAACAGCAGGGGGGGCCCGGCCCAGGCGCTAGGCAGGCGCGAGCGGCAGCCGGCGGGCGCGAGCGAGGTTGCTTGCTTTACTATATTTTTTGTCATCTCTGGACTTGAACCGGCCGAAAGGCCCCGGACGCACCCCGCAACTGCATACGCACAGCCCGCGCGCGGAAAGTGTCACGATGTGAATGAATGGGGGGCTCTTTTTCCGGAACCTGGCAGAGGGTATATTATAAACGGGATTTTTGAAAGTTCCTCGGAAGCATGAAATAATTCCACGCAAAGTTAATGGGCGCCACTTGTTCCTTCCCGGGTTCGCACAGCGTGAACGAGCAGTGGCCCTATGAGCAGGTGATCGAGGAAAGTTACCGAGTAGGTCCGAAAGCTCCCGCCCACGCGGACGCGGCGGGAAGCGGATCCGGCGGGCAGCACGATGCGCCCCGGTATTCGGGAAGACACCCAAGTAACGGCATTACCAACGAGGCAGCACGAGCTTCGTATTTTGGCGCCGAAAGTACAAAATTGGCACCCACTTTGTTGAGCAGCAGTGATCGTTGCTGCGCAGCGGGTGTTGACTCGAGAGAAATTTGGCATTGCGGGCAAACGGACCGGCACACGCGCCTGACGGCCACCCTCGACAAGCTCGCAGGACCCACGGAAGTCATGGTATCATTGAATATTGTTCAAAACATTGTGTCAATTTGTGAATATACTGAAAATAAATGTAGCAGCATCATCATTGATGAAGTAGCAAGCAAAATCAGTCATTTTTCTAATATCACCGAACAGGTAGCTGCCTTAGAGAGCACGGACCAGATGGTGTTGGGACGCTGTCTGCTGCAGTTGTTGGATGCCATTGACAGTAACAAAACGGCCAATCGTAGCACGGGCTATGAAGAACCCTCGAAAACAAATCAAGATGATGTGCTCGTTTTAGTGTTTGCGGAAGCGTTACATTGCGCTCTCAAGCGGCCCGACTCGGAACTGCCACTCGCGTATCTACGGAAATTCGCGAAAGTAGAGGGCGAAGAGCGTCTGCAGATATTACTAAGCAGAAAACTCAGTGAAAGCACCGCGAATGTCGTCAAGTGCGCGCACCTCCACGCGCCGTTGACAAACGCCGGAATAAGCTCCCCGACCACATTTGGTGTGCAGATGACCGGTACTAAAATTTCCACGCAGGAGTATGAATAGGCTGGGGCACACTCGCCTTTGAGGAAAGATTTTTACAATAATTTGAGACGAGTGACAATAAGACTTGACCTCTATGAAAAAAACCGCATTTAACAAAAATATCAACTCAACTTCAAGGTATAATTCCAACGACAGATGTCCTCGCTGCGCTGGAGAATTTTCGAACATTCTTGTTGGCGGCCTTGGAGGCGATCTGCATCTATGCGCAGGTGGAGGAACACCTGAAGCATCTGCACAGCGCGCAGCAGCGCCGGCTAATCTATGAAGCCCCGGTTAGCGACCAGATGGCGCTGTGGCGGGCAAAAAAACGTGCGCGTACTACCAAGACGTCGGGAACGTTTGCAGGAAGAAGAACGGAAAGGGAAGAAAGAGCACTTAACACCGCATTGGCGGACGTTCCGCTGGGAGCGGACGATGAAGTGGTGGAATGAGGAAGTGTCTTCGGAAGCTCCAGCAGAAGAACTAAGAGCATGTAGCCCGGACACGATGACATATGTTTTGATTCAATTGTCCTCTCTGCACAAAAAGCGATCTGCAAGTAAGTTTGCTCAGTAATATGATCATTTTCTGTTCTCATCTAATATGCTATGCGTGACTCCTCTTAGTTATAGTGCCTCGTCTCCGCGATTTCGTGAATTTTTTTCTTTCATGTCTATATCAAACGTGCTCCCCAAATTCGTATCCCCATGATTCTTTTTCAAAAACGATTTCCTCGCCAATTTTTTTACCACGATCATGATGATGACACGGCTGACGATACACATTGTCATAGATTCGCGAACAAGTCCAATATACAGACAGGGGTATTCGGAACTTTCGTTTCTTTCTCCAGGTCTTTAATCTTGAGCACCGTATCGATAGATTCGTAGAACTGAATTGCATTATGATTGGTAAGTATCTGCCGCGTTGGAACACCGTTTGTGTGGCCTTCTTCTACATCAGTTTTTCTCTCTGGGGTCTTATGGAAGTTTATTACGGGCATTTCGGCCCTTCTGCTTACGGTCATTACGGTCATCCGGGCGGTTGTCCCTTTTCGCATTTGTAGAATTTAGTTACGAATAGGACTTAGTTTGATATTTTTTGAGAAATAATAATACATGATGTTACAGCAGCAAACGTATCTCGGAGGAGGGCCCTCCCCGGGGGCCTCCTCGTCCTCCTCCTCAGACTTGGTTATTCCGCAGTCCGCGCACCGCAAAAGGGCCCCACAAAAAAGCCCGAGAGCACCGGCCAAAAGGCAAACGCGGAGCCAAGCGGAGCTTGTCTTTCGTGACAACAAGGGGAGTAGTACAACAAGGGAGTCTGTTGTGACTGCGGGGGCCCCGGACGGGCCCCTTCCCGCCCCCTGGCGGGCACGGTACGCCTCGGGCACTTCTGCCCTGCACAGCGCGAACGGCGAAACATCTCCTTCCAGCGCAACAAGCAGCATCGAGTATTATTTCTTTGAATTCAGTTCTTCATCCACTCGTGTGTATGACAGTATAGCATATTCATACTTAATAACATTAAGATGATTATGACCATGTATTGTCATTTTTGTTTCTCAATTGAAATTCCACCTGACATTGATACAAATTCTGCAGCGATTTATTCACAAAAGGTATTATTATTCAAGTGGGGCCCCCGCTCTGGGACAAGAAGAATACTCACAAGAAGAAGTCGTAGAAGAGGTGGTCTCTCTCGACCGGCCGGCCGGGTGCGACAGGTTCAAGCCCGACAGCTACGCGACCGCTCGCGACGAGCACGGGAAGACCTGGCGCGTGCGCATAGAGGGCGTAGACCCGGACATGGGGTTTGGATAATATTTTTTGACATGCAGATTGTGTATCTCCTGATGAACAGTCATTGTAATATTAGTTGTATTACTAATTACTTCCTTAGATATTATTCTAATTGCGAATTGAATTGAACAGATTCACACCCTGAAAAATTAAGGTTTTATCGGTGCACGGTGATAGACGCGAATCGCACGGCGCTCGAGATTTTTGACGTCGATTTGATCGAAAAATGCGAATTTTCGTTGCGGGAAAAGGTTTCGCTCGCGGCCCTGGAAACTGCGCAGGACGCGGCCGGAATGTTGCTCTGGCTCGCGGCGCTGGCAAAAGACGTGCCCCGCAAGTGGGCGAAAGAGTACGCTGCAGAGGGAAGGTAGCTACAGCAAGTAGCAAGCTCTTGCAAAAAGATACGCCACAGTGGGAGTTTACTTTATTACGCAGCTAAGTGTATAGGCAGTAATAATTGCATAAATTGATTGGGAGAAAATTTTGATAGCACGAGATTTTCCATTAATAATGGTTTTCTCAGGCTGAATTGATTTACCCGACGTAAGAAGAGGTCCCACTTGAATTTTTAACGTGTTATTTCAGTGCGCAACCAAACTTTCGGATCGTGTTCGAATCGCATCATGCCTGACACAAGTCGTCTCTTCATGAAAAATGCATTTGTTTTATACATTATTCGGAGAGACCATTTTTTTTACCCGGAGATTTCTATAATGAATGTCTTTTGAAAAATTGCGAACAAATCGAAATCATGCCACAGCATCATCGCAAGTTCGCACCATATAATACATAGGAGGAGGACTACAAAAACGGTTAATCATAAAAATCATGGACGTGGGACCCACCCAGGAGCGGACCCATCTGGCCATGCCGGGCCCTGCCGGGCCCGCCGTGGGTCCCCATCTGATATGGATGTGACTATACCTTGCTGCAATAACATCGAAATTTCCAATTCGCCGGGCTCCTTGAAGATCATATTCATACGAGATCATAATAGAAAGAATCAGTCGACGTACTTCCAACCAGACAACGCTATAGGGGAAAGATGACGCAAACTGACCAGTCAAAAGGGCCCGTACGCGCTGACGAGGTCGAGGTAGAGCTCGCCGAGACGAGAGCTGGCGACGGGGCTACTACAATGGGCGCCCGCGAAAGCGGGGCCCCGGGGCCAATAAGGGGCCGCGAAAGTAACAATAATTCCTCGTTGCCACCGCCCGTGACGACCACCGACGCCGAGGGCTGGGTCGTGGCGTCGCCTCCGGAATCACATTTGTCTTCTTCGAATAATACTAAAAGGTTAGAACAGCGGCGTTCTAAAGAAAAGCGGCGCGTCGAGTTTTTGTTAGAGAGGACAAGCACGATACCGGAGCTCCCCGACAAGAAGACCACCCCCAACACGAGTCGCTTGAGCTTGGTGCAACCGAGTAGTATGTTGAGCTTAGTCCCGACGGAGACCCCGGAGCAGAAAGTCACGAGGGAGGCGAAAGCGTTGCGCGCCCACGTGGGGCACCCGCGCGAGGAAACCACCCAGATCACCTACACCTTCCGCATTTTCTTCATGATCACCATGGTATTTTTTATTCTTCACGACGACACGACCACCATTAATATTCTTTCGCATCTGATCAATTCTTCATGAATGATTACCATGGTATCTAGTTTGTTACATTTTTTCCATGTCAATTCAACAGCTTCATGGAAGAAGGCACATAATTATACAGGTTCTCTCATCGAGATACGCGATACCATTGTGTATTCAAAAGTAGGCATACATGCAAGAACAACTTCGAATCTATTTAATGACGTTAGGAAGATGATCTACAGCACATTATAACATTGATTCTCAAAAAAAAAGATGATATAACTATACGATAGCGGCGCTATTCCAAAAAACAAAAGATGATATAACTTAATACGACAGCGGCGCTATTCCAAAACAAAACAAAAAAGATGATAAACTACGACAGCGGCGCCATTCCCGCAGTTTTAGACATCATCGAGGACCAGCTCGACCTCACGAACAGTCAGTTAGGTCCAAACTGAAAATCAGATTCGCGACATGCATGCATGTATACGTGTAGGCATTAGTAAGTACCTTAATTGAAAGACTAGTTGATGTAAATTCGATATTACCTAGCACCAATCATCGTACTCTATATACGCACACAAGGAACCATATTATTTGTAGTGCGAAACTATCATATTATTGTGAACGTTTACCAAATTATCATATTATTAATGAAGGTATGCTGGGCGCTCTCCCTTACATCGGCATTTTCGTGTCGTCGTTATTCTGCGGGTGGATGTTAACGGAACTATCGCAGAAGGAAATTCTAATAATAGCGCTGATTTGCAACGTGGGCTTCACCGCGTTACTGGCCTTAGGAGGCTCCTTCACGCCCATGGCGGTGGCGCGCTTCGGCACCGGCTTGACCCAGGTCATTAATATTTATTTCGTATCTTAAAAAAAATGGATATCATGCCGTGCATGTTTTAGTATTATTGAGTGTTGTTTGTGTCTAATTTACTCATTGAGCCATGCCCGCATGGAGTGCTGTGTTACAATACCAATGTTAGAAGAAAAAAAACGAAGGGACCGTTCGTCATTTATAGCACGGTCTGGGTCGAGGAGTTCGCGCCGGTCCCGAAAAAAACCACCTGGATGGGGTTGATGCAGATCGGCACTCCGGTACGTTCTCCGTGTTACTATGCACTGAAAAGTATATTATTGATACATTTTAATTCATTCCGCAGCGTGTGTATAGCGAATATTATACAAGAAAAACACCATAGAGTTACATCTAAATACGATTAACTGGCCCGCGAGCATATATGTATCAATTGATTCAATATTGAAGCTAGGAAGGTGGGCGTGATGTTCGGCTACACCGTTTCTGGATTAATGGTGACGTACGCGGGCGACTCCACTTGGCCGTGGGCCTTGCTCATCCAGTGCTTCATTTTAGCGATTCTCATAATCGTGTTAGTGTTCATCCCGTACCGCTACATCGACAACCCGTGGACCAGTCCGCGGACCGAAAAATGGCGCGCCGCCTTCAAAGAACAAAACGAGTTGAAAGAACGCCAGAAAAAACGCGGTAAAATAGGATGTGTGTAGGCTGTCGCACTAAGAAGAATGCAACTTACTATACGTAGAGTTTGATATTACATAAAATTTGAACACTAGTCTATCTATAACGCATGGCGTTGTATTTGAGAAATCATGATAGTAATACAAAAAAAAGGCACGAATCAGGTTTATTATTGCAAAGACAAAATCAGGTCCAATCAGTCTTCGACGGAAGAAAAACGATGGACGCTCTTCGAGTAAGGCCAGCGCTATTTCTAATAATAATCAGGGACCCACCAGTGGGAGTGGCCTGGCCGGACTGTCCACCGGAAGTGCCGTGTCCAACAACGGCTTTTGTCCACCCAACAACGATCTTAATAACAACGACAATAATGGACAACAACACAATAATGGACCACAACAGTTGAACGGTCAACAGGGTGGACAGAGTCAACAGGAAGGTTTTTCGAAAATTTGGAGAAGACGATTACGAAACGCGTGGCGCGAATTACGGCACCTGTTCAAGAACCCGATATTCGTCATCGCAGTTTTGACGCTGAGCGTTCTGTACTTCGTCGTTACCGGCATTCAATTCTGGGCGACGAAGTACCTCCTGGTATCATACCAATTTCTTGATATTATAGTATGTGCTATGCTCAACTTCTGCTTGGTCTGCTCGGCGAATGCCAATGATGTTTTTCAGTGACCAGCGGGCGGCGATAGGATTCATTGGATTCTATCAGGACACGAAAGTTAAATAACTTCCGGGGATCCGACAGGGCTATTGCAATCAACAACATTTGAAAATTGATTTCCATTTGTGAAGGAATCGAGACAGGATTTCCGGCCCCCGGATAGATGATATTATCGAAACAGGATTTCCGGCCCCCGGACAAGGACGAAACGGAATTCCGCACCACCGTTTTGTTCACGTTCGCGTTTTGCGCGCTGACCGGCCCGGCGTTGGGCGTCATTATGGGCGGCCTGCTCGTGGACAAGGCCTGAATTTTTTTCTCAACAATGTTTATATAGTATGCAAAGATTTATGAATATCATGATAAAGTTCTGTATGAAAGAAATCCTTGAGGGTTCTTGCGTGCATATTACGTGAAATCCTGTCGTTACAAACGTTTAATCAAAGAATAATGATAAGGCCTGCGGCTACAGTACAAAAAAAACCCAAAAACTGTGGCTACTTCAATTCAGTGTATCAAAAAAACTTCAAAGGCTGGCGGCTACAACGGGCTGTTTCAGAGAATCAAGACTTTGAAAATTGATTTAATATTTGCGGGGTTAGCTTCAATATGTGGGATCGGCGGCTCCTTTCTACGGGGCGGCAACTCGATGGACCCGTTCTGGGGCTTCTGCACGCTCCTGTGGTTGTTATTATTCTTCGGAGGAGCGATGGTCCCCTCCTTCACCGGCATCATGATCTCCGCCGTCGCGTTGAAACGGTATAATCTACTCTGTTATTATATTATCCAACATAGTTTTCTTCACATCATATCAATATTAAAAAAAATTTTGATCCATACCAAGTCCAACAGACCAAACGGGTTTTCTTTAGTATTATGATCCAAGAGGTATTACATTAAGAACTCAAACAGAATTGGGGAAATCAAAAATCAAATTTTAATCTAGACTATGATGAAGGCCACGCATACTGGAACGTTTTTTGTGCGTATAACACATATCTCCCAGGATATTGCATGATCGGTGAAAGACTAAATAAGAAAGTCCCGAAACAAGCACCAAGCTCTTTATGAATATGATTTAAAAAACGAAGCCGCGCCCTGGCCAGCAGCTGCGGGCAGGCCACGTTCAACATTCTGGGCTTCGCGTTGGGGAGCTTCCTGCCGGGGCAATTCGGTAGTTGGAAGCTCGGATTCCGCGTTTTGTTGTACTGGAGCGGTTTGGGACTAATTTTAATTGGTTCCCTGTTGTTGCAGCAGCGCTGGAAGCTGAAGAAGGAAAAACTGTGGGTGCGGCGGCAACTGCGTCTGTTACGAGAATTCGATTTAGCCAAATTAATTTTGCAGAATACACTGTTGAAAGATAAAGCACATTCTTCTGAAATTTCGAGTAGCGATTTGTTAACGCCGGAGCAGACACCGGAGCGACCGAGAAGAGAGCGCCCAAGAAATAGCTCGAGTACTGAAACGGAAAGAAAGTCCGCCCAGATGCTTGCACTCCTGAACAAAAGTGGGAGCAGCTGGGGTTCGGAGAAAGAAAATTTTTCGAATAGAGAAGAGGATGGTTTCCAAAGAGTGTACGACGAGGCGCTACAGATCGGGGAAAAGATGAACCGCGCCTTGCTGAAAGCACGGCAGTTGGACATGCGCGCGACGAACCAGGATTTCGACCCGGTCAGCGAGAAATTGCACGACATCAACGTTTTCCTACGGCAGCACGCCCCACCATCACCGGGAGCCGCGTATCAGTACGGAGGACAGAGCTTGGAGCAGAGGTCCTCCAGCTCGCAGGACAACTACCACCGGGCGACTAATGAAACGAAGAGGCGATCGGACGAATCAGTAATATTGATGAGAAGGGCTAGCCAAGAAGACGGCACGAAAGATTCGCCAGTCTTATCGACGATCCTGGTTTGCAGTATTGACGACTATTAATCATAATAGGCATAGCGAAATATTGCATTTAATGATTTTTTATTATGCAGTGAGAAGGTCGACCCGAAAAGTATAATAATAAAATACAATTTTTTAGAATATTTAAACGAAATAGCTAAACAGGTCGAAGCGCATTCGCGGTCCCCAAAGGAGAGAAACCAAGCTGCTGACAGCTGGATATTAAGCAAAGATTTAGAGAGTGTAAAAAGAGACACTGAACAGCCTCAAGAGTCGCCACCTGAGAGTAGCGACGATATTATTGCTGAAATCGATCTTAACAAGAGTAGCTCGGAAGAACAACACATCAATCCCAATCGAATCACCATCGACTTCACGGATGGTGATGATGGTGATTCGCCCGGGTCCCCTGGAGATCGAGATGATGGAGATGATCCGGATCGGAGGAGGGACCCCACGTTCGCACCGCCACCGCGTCCTGGTTTTCACGGCCCCTCCGCGCAAGGAGGAGCTCCGTCGAATCGCCCGCCACCACCACGCCCGGGGGCGTTCCAGTCGCGTGCGATGGGCCTGGCGAGGGATGATTCGGCCACGGAGAGTAGTTAGCAGCGGGGACCCGCAGCTAGATTTGTGAAATCTTTTTGAATAATTATTTAATATGAAATTTCCTTTCGAAGAAACCCGAACAAGAATATATTATTTGATCTATTGAAGAAGAGAGAAGATTGCCAGTTTAACTATATACAGAACATGCAGCAGTACACAATGTCCCGAAGACTCTTGACGATGTTCCCGATTTTTTGACGACACTAAGATCCTTAGCTAGAAAATAGGCGTGCCCGAGTCAGCTTCTCGTGTGGAAGAGATATGCAGTACTTTTGAAAGTTCTTGATATGGGTTCAACTCTGTATTCAGTTTTTGATTATTAATTTTTTTTTGCCTTAGTTCCTATGAATGGATATCCAAAATGGGTACTTTTTTTTCCAATTTATAAAACGGAAGCCCCGTAGTAACCCCCTTTTGATTTAATACATTTCGTAGAAATTACGAAAGTTTTTGGATAATACGCCGAGATTATGTGCATTTTTTTAGGCAGACAAATTGATTTTACATCGTCTTGTGTAAGCTCGAATTGACGGGTGCATTGAACGATGCATTCTTCAATAGCATTGGACGATATAGAATATACAAAATCAGCGAGCGAATCGCCGTCTGCTGCGTTCGATGTATATAATTACATGCATCATGAAACACTGACGTGTTCACGGAAGAAACTTCGTTTTTCTCGTTTTCGCTCGTAATACTTGTTTCACTGAAAAATGTCTCTTTGTTGTATTATATAGTTTGTACTCCACTGTAAAAGTGGTGGCCTCCTTCGGAGGTGACCCTGCATGTGCCTAGCTCTTCATTGCTGTACTACCGCAAAATCCGCGTTCCGCCAAAGTATATATTTAATTCGTTCCGCCTAGTACTTATTATTCTTTCAAATTCTGTCCGCGTCTGGCAGCCGTGATAATAATATTGTCGACTTTTTGCTCGATTCAAAATTTTTCAAAAAGAGCTCGTGTCGACAGTATTATTATAGACTCCGATGAGTCCACGCGTATAATACACCGTCACTAGTTGTTGTCCAAATATTACGATTTTCCCCAGATGCAACGTTTCAGTATTGATGGTTAATTCTTTCCGTCTCAAAAATTTTCCGCGTCACGATATATTAGCGCACGATTCGTATTTCGTTCCCCTCCACGTCCTTTTTTTGTCGTTCTTTTTTTTCTCTCTCTTCCACATAAAACATCTTTTCTTCTGAAAAGATTTTTTTTCACAGCGCACATCCTTTGACAACATGGCTATATCGATTCAGTCGCTGCGGCATCCTATAGCATATGAAATTTGTAGAATTGACATTATTTTTCCCGAAAAACATTCTCTCCGCAGAGTCTTTTTCCCGAAATTGATCTACAAATATAGCATATATCCTTTTTCGTTGTCTCCGTGATATTGAAAAATTGATAGGAGTTTGATATCAAAATAAGGAGCTAATAAATTTTGTGGCCAACCCGTACATAATCTTCGAGAAGCTTGGTGTTTATTGACATTACTACCGTTGGTTCTATATAAATAGCTAATATACATTGCGTGTAGTCATACGCGATCTATATTCTTAAAAATATATTGAATCACAACCTCCTCATCTTCTATAGAAGAAGAATTTTGTAGAAAAAAGAGTTCATTTCATATGGTTTTTCTTTCATCTTTGAATGTCCAGTAATATTTCTATAGCGACCTCCAACGTGATCCTGTATACGTATTACTATTGTAGATACGGCCCAATCTGTATTGCGACGAACGTTTCTTCGTTTGCACCCCCCCTCATGATTTTGATGTAAGATTGTATTACACAATATAGCTTGATAAGTGCGACCTTATCACGTGACGAAAAATCGTATTTATTTTGAGAAAAAGTTATTTATATCATTAGAACACCCCCACCGTTGAGGAGTTTTTGTACAAGAATATTATTATTATTATATTTCGGAAAAATCCACATCGCACTCTCCTCGCAAAATAATAATAATAAAAGCGCGAGTTTCCAAACAAAAAAAATTCTTCTAGAAATAATACATTGTATGGCACAATCCCCGACCGTCCTCACAAAAGGGTAATATCTAATATAGTCCTCTATTAACTATACAGGCTCGAGTCCTAAAAAACATAAATGACGAACTGTAACCCGCCAACTGCGAGCCCAACTGCGAGCCAGCCCGCTACGGTCTATTTTTGAGTTCTATTTTTGAACCAGCCTGCCAAGGCGACGGTAAACAGCTGTTAATATTCGAAAATTTATTTGATATCACATTAAGTGCATATTATTATATTGGGTGTTCCATCATCTATAAATATTTCGCGTTTTCGTAAATATTTTGCGGAGGAACAATGTAGACAGCGTTGCATCTGATATATTATAAACATTTCTTGCGTATTATGCGCTGTAGTGCGCTCTTGTAGTGTACAAGTACCGGTAGCGCTCATTCATTCACCGGTAGCGCGCTCTTGGAGTATATTCATCATAACGCATTTACAAGTATTTACAACAATCAAATTGAGGGGGGCCCTTCCGGGGGGGGGCGGCGAGAAGAAAACACCTCGAAAAAACGTTTTCAAGTTCGATCAGAACGCGGTATTGTTTCGGTGTTTTACTAGTTCTTTAAGAGTTACATTGCATTTAACATGATTGTGGTTTTCTTTCAGCTATATGGCGAGACGCATTCTTTGCCTACAACACATAGCCTCTGTGCATATTTAATACATGATGACGGTTTATATTATTGACATCAGACTGAGTGAATATTCACTGAATAGTAAATGCTAATTTTTAAGAGCGCAGCATAATATTATATATAGAATGTGTGCCTCTTTATCATATAATATTAAACAAGCAAACAAAGGTTGATTTCAAGATGCCGGCAGTGCCCCTCACGGCCACCCCGGGCCCGCCCAGTGCGTCACACGTGCCCTCACACAGCCCGTCCGAGACCGAGCACTGGGACGGTCGCGGAAATTTCTTTATGAACTATAATTTTCAAGTAAGATATGTATTTAATATACATTGATTCGGAAAAAAAATTAATGTAATACTATCAGTAATTAAGTGACGTCATAATTATGTGCAGTGCTTTCGTTTTTTTAGTACCACTCGAACTCCGATGTAGATCTAACGTAATATTATTCTTAAAAAACATTAGAAATAGGTGGCGCGTGGAGCAGCTCCTCCGAGAATGCGTGGGACCCTCAGAGCTATGGCAATGGCAATATTATGAGAACAACAGATTAATAGCTCCTGCTAGAGATTTCATGTCCTTCAATGGCGCACACTATACTATAGTCAATCGAGTTGATAGATACATGTATGACATATTTGGGTTCCTTCAAGTAATTTCCGGTATCCATAATAGAAATATCATTATATGTGCAATCTGAGGAAATGTCAAAAATTTGCGAAAAAACTGAAATACTAATAGATCACGCGAATTACACACTAAATTAAAAAAACAATTAAATATAGGCGGGAGCTGCAACAGCAATTTAGGGTTCGACACCCCCTGGGACCCGAGCATGTATCTCGGCCACCCGCTATGTATATTTTCTATTCACAGTATTCGCGATTGTGATGTCCTATTTTTCGTGACATGTGCGCAAATTGCTAAGGCACATAGAGAGAGGTTGACACGTCCGTGTCGTAGAGGCGCCGCCTCATTGCAAAAAAACAAAAAAATGTTTACGCGAAATAGTCCATTAATACGAATATTTACAAAAAATATCATTCAGCTTCCCCGATGGGGCCGTCGCCGATGGGGTCGCCACCGATGGGGCCCTTTCCGTTCGCGGTGGGCCCTATGGGGATTCCCGATTTTCCCTTAGGTAATTCTTTTCCTATTAATTTAAAAAATCATGATATTATGATTTTTGGAGAGGAGAATTTGAGGGCCCCTGCATCTGACCTATATGCTTATAATATGAAAACTGTGCGTCGGTCAGTATATAAATATAAGGTTGAGACCGTGCCAGAGAGTACATTATTTAGTGCATAAACATTGTGCGTCTAGATTAAGCACCAGCTGGTGGGCTCAGGTGTCGTCCCCACCGGTGTATCAGATCAGATTGTGCGTCGAGAGTATATGTGTATTACATAATATTAAGATGGTGTATATTAGAGATGCGTCACATTTCAAACAATTCCGCAGTGCGGAATAAGGGGTGGGGTCCCGACCCCCACCCCTTATTCCGCAGTCCAAACCCGTTAATTTCCAACAAGTTTGCCACCACCCACAAATAAACATTCTACGAGTATGCGAGGCCTGGATGAACAGGCCCGACTATATAAACTGAACAACTTACGGAATTGGCGGGTTTGGACTGCGGAATGACCCTACGGGACTGCGGAATATCACCCTATTGGACTGCGGAATAATCCTGTTAGGTTTATTCCGCAGTCCAAACCCGCCGATTCCGGACAAGGTTGGAAACACCCAATGGGATGCAAAGCCTATGAGTAACGAATAATTTATAATACACTATCTGCTCATTGGGCTCCTAAGGCTAGGTAGTTGTAGGCTGCATTACACACCATGCGCCACACACATCGCAGACTGCGCACAAGACGAACTCTGCATGGCACGCATCACGCACGACACTCACCAGACACGCCATGCCCCACGCCCGTCTCGCACTCCGCATGCTGCGCGGTTCTCAGACTGGGCACGCTGCGTGTTGCACACGACACGCATTGCGTGCGCTGCGCGTGCTTCATGCAGAGAATCATTTGTCCTGCACACTTTGCGCACTATGTTGTTAGTACACATTGTGCACGTCACGCATCACGCAAAACATGCGCCACGCAAGGCGCACACCACGAATTGTACGCATTAGGCAGGGCATGCACTGTGGGCAGTGTGAGTTATGTTTCGCATGCACTATGCATGATATGCACTGCGCACGCGAGTTGTTTTGTACAATTCGCATGTTGCACACCTTTCACAACACGTGCCACGCACAGCCCGCGCCACACGCGATGAACATTACGCATGACACGCACGACACCCGAAGTGCATTATGCACGAAATGCACTGCGCTTGAAACACACTGTGCACGATCCGGACAACGCACAACACGCGCTGCACACGAAACACGCTGGGCGTTTTATTGTGCACACGCCAGTCAGGCGTTTTATTCGAAGCACGAAAGTGCGTCTTGCACACAACACGCATTTTGTGCAGTGTGCAGAGCTTCGCATGCACAAAGTCTGCAGAGCTTCGCGTGCGTAATGCAAAATTTAGAATGCAGCCTAGAGGCATCCGAGAATTCAATTTTCATATACTCATACCCGTAGGTTGCTTATTTATGGGTGTTTCCAACCTTGTCCGGAATCGGCGGGTTTGGACTGCGGAATAAACCTAACAGGATTATTCCGCATTCCAATAGGGTGATATTCCGCAGTCCCGTGGGGTCATTCCACAGTCCAACCACGCCAATTCCGTAAGTTGTTTATACCTGTCCTAGGGCCTATTCATACAGGCCTCGCATACTCGTAGAATGTTTATTTATGGGTGATGGCAAACTCATCATTAATTAGAGGGTTGGGAGTGCGGAATAAGGGGTGGGGGTCGGGACCCCACCCCTTATTCCGCACTGCGGAATTGTTTCAAATGTGATCCTTCTCTAATATGGATTCACAAATAAGACCGTAATTATGCAATAACATTAAAAGAAGTATATCATGAAGAAGTGAAAAAATAGGTCTGTTCCCCGGCGGTCCCTCCCCAATGGGACCCCCCCCCGCATGCCTTTCCACCTTTCGGCCCATTTGGACCCGCCGGATTACCCGGTTGCGGGCCCCCACCGGGCCCCTTCTATGAGGGGCCCCCCACCGGGCCCCTGGGACCCGGCGGCAAAGGGGCCCCCTTCGGAGGCAGCAAGGGGCCAGGCAAGGGGCCCCCCGGTATGACCTGGCCCAACTACAACCAAAATAATTTGAAGAAGGGTCCCGCTTCCTCCAAGGGGCCCCCCAGTGGGCCCGGTGGGGGCCCGCCCGCTTTCAACCACACCAAGGGGCCCCCCGGAGGAGCCTATCACAACAATCATCACTCAGGAAATGTTAGGAATTCCTCCTCCTATAATAATGGAGGAGGAGCTAATAACAATTCAGGGGCCCCCCTTCAAAACAACCAGAAGGAGCCTGGTAACGGTGGAGCCGGTAGCAGCACCGTAAACGGTAGAAAGGGGCCCTCCGGTTTGAATTATGAGAAAAATTTCTATGAAAATAGCAAAACAAGCAAAGGAGCGAACAACAGTCAGGGTGCTACAATGGCGAGCGGTAAGGGGCCTAATCCTTCACACATTGACATGAATTCTTCAAGCCGCCATTCGAGCGGAAGCCCCAACTCAGGGACCCATTCCGCCAAAAGTGTGGGACCCAAAGGAGAGGGCCCCAATGGGGCCCGTGGGAAAAAAAATATCGGAAAGGGCGGGAAAGATGGGGCCCCACCCCAAATAAATAGCGGGCCCCTAAATAACTTATCCGGCTACGGAGGATTACCGTACGGAGGAGGAGCAGGAGGAGGCAAAAGTGGCCCCAAAAATGGTGGTCAACAAGGGGTGGCTCATCTTCCAGGTGCTGACGCAGGCTCCTCCTACAACAATGTAACAGCTTTAGGTACAAAGCCTAAAGTTTTGGACAACGCGGAGCTCGACAGGCGGCACGAACTCGCGTACATCCATTTTTCCTTGTTATTCATTAATATCTTCACTACGCGTTTCTGGCATGTACGCAACTTCATGGAACTATAGAACTATTACATACAGAACTTCAGGCCTATTTAAGGAATGTTAACACCCACCGTATACATTGTTAATAATATGAAAAAAAAACAGGTACCAGAAAGCACGTGAGGCGTCCAACGGCGAAGGTTTTTCTCCTCTTTGTGAAAAAAAAATCGTCTCTTTTTGGGCCCCTCCTGATAACTATGTTATGAAATGTAAGCATCATTGTTTTGTTAAGTAAATGCGCCGATTAAATTAGACATTACCATTATTGTTTATGAAAGTATGGCTTGTTGAAATGTTAATGCGCAACATAAGAGATATAATGTTTTAGATATTCTAAGAGATCAAAAAACTGTTAAACGAGGCGTAACGCTGATGTTGCGGAATATTCCGAATAAATACGACCGAGCAATGCTGATCGACCGTTTCACGGCCGACTACAAAGGTTCTTTCTGATATTTGTTTACAATCGAAAGAGCATCAAAATTTTCAAAAACGAAGAAAGAATTTCCAGTAAATTCGATTCAACATTATCGTAATATGTCAAAGTATATATTATACAGACATCCGGATGAATATTCAATTAATGCTTCATATCGTATTACACGCAACAATTTCAATTCAATTGATAATATAATTATGATAATATTATACAAAAAAAAAAAGGTAAGATGAATTTTCTGTACATGCCGATCGATTTCAAAACGTACTGCAACGTCGGCTACGCCTTCATCAATTTCCGCGAGGAAGAAGCTTCCGAATCGTTCATGCGCCAGTACCACGCTCAGCACACGCGGAAGTGTCTGCCAGGCTACAATAGCAACAAGGTCTTTTTTGCTTCTAGTTGTTGTGCATGCAGTAGTCCTATATCATACTATAGCTATAATATGCATATCATTGCGATAGAGCAGCCTTTACAGATTATGATTTATCAAAATATAAGATATTTGTTGACATGCAGTTGTTGGTTCACATATAGGCCGACAATATTGGCCGCGAAAAATATATGAGTTAAAAGGAAAAGCCTTAATTTCTATCGCATAAAAAAGGTTGCGGAAGTCACGCACGCGAAAGTTCAGGGTCTGAAGGACAATCTGGTGCGCCTGAAGCGCTCACCGCTGCTCTGGATCATGGTTTTTTACGTAAACAAACCGCTTTACGTATTAATAGATCGCCCTTGTTTTTTACGTATATTAATCAAAAACCGCTTTTTTTTTACGATCATAGACGCGCGCTTTACGTAATTCCATGAAACCCGGCCATATCATATTAGTTATTACCCAGCGTATCGCTTTATTAAAAGCACTCTGTGGGTCCCACACCAGAGGGTCCCCTAGTTACCAGCGAATCTCTTGTACGGCCCCCTATCTACACAACACCTCTATTACGTTGCGTACAGGGTCCCACGTATTATGATCTTAAAACAGAGACGATTGTGGCAGGCTCCTACTAACCACCTACCAATGCTTAGTACAATATTATGCGGTCAAACATAGCTGAGTTTTCCATGATAAACAAATGCGCCATGCACAATCCAAATTCCAAAAAACATTCCATTTTCAAATAATATCTCTACGTAGTCTATAGCTTTGCGTACATCCCACCTGAAATAATAAGGGGCCCATCCCAATCGTGACTAGTGTAATAAAACAAAGGTCGACAACGAGGACTGGCAGCCGGTCTTGTTCGACAAGCACGGCGAAAAAGTAGCCTTTCCCTGCGAAGGCTACAAGAACCCCGAGCAGAAGGGAGGAGGGTACAAAGGCGGAGGACCACATCGGCCACAACAGTCTTTGCAACCACAACCTCTATTCGAAACCACCTCCGTGGTTGACAATAATAACCTCATTGAGCAACAATCCCCTCATAATGATATAGACAATGCTGGTATTGAAAATTTCAAAATGGACAACGCCACTTCAAATGACCAAGGGGCCAAACAGGGGCCCGGCCCCTCTATACAAAATGGGTCCCCGGGACCCCTTGACGGTGCTAGCAATGAGGGCTCTCCTGCTGCTGACAGCACTCCTAGCCTAAAGAATTCTCCTCCCGATCATCCTGGCAGAGATGATACTTCTACTCCTCCGAAAGTAGACAAAAGAAGCTCTTCATCTCCCGCAAGAGAGCGGGAGGATGAAATTGTCCCTAACAACAATTGTCCAACGGAGGGGCCCCTGTCTCCGAACGATCATTCCCCGAATGATGGGACCCGCTTGTCTTTGACGGAGGGGAGCGTGGTGATTCCGGTGTCCCCATGTGGTGGTTCTTCTAATTTTTTCCCCAAGTCGGAAAACATTGACTTACTGAATAATAGTAGTACTAATTCATTCTTAGTAACGCCGGCTGGGCCAAGCACGGCGAAGTTTGGCTCAGGCTCCTCCTCCAAGAAACATGATTACCGCGCCGCACTGGAGGAAACGGGCAACAACCTCAATAGTCGGAGTCCGGGCAGCCTAGCCAACGGCGATTGCCCACCATCTCCCACTATTATTATTGGCGACAATTTGGAGGGCGATTTTTCGAAAAAAGCCGGGTCCTCCCCAAGCGGGGGCCCTAATGAAGGGAAGCAATTTTTTTCGAAAAATAATAATAATTCGAACAGAAAACTTCATGCTTTGTTTTTCGATAGAAGTGCTGCCGTCATTGATGATGACATGAGCCTGAGCGGAGGAAAAAAGACGAACAGTCTTTTGACTACTACTCCATTGAAAAACAACTCCAACGAAGCGGCGAACTCTCCAAAAAACAACTCCAAAAAACAACTCCCGGCTACTCTAGTTGCTGGCAAGGAACAACCCGGACTCGCAGAAAAAGACGTCAAAGACGCTCCGAACAAGAATTTGAATAATATTGAGAAGAAGCGGAAGTTGTTGCGGGAGGCCGCTGACGAGGAGGGCTGGGTTTCGCTGAAAACGGTCCTCGAAGAGGACTTCCTCTCTTCTGAAAAAGATCATCTTGATGAGAAAATTCTTTACGAAGTTCTCCGTCAGGACGAGCTGTTCGAGACCAGAGAAACGTCCAAAGGTCTTATTTTATAGATTCGAACATGCGAGCAAACTCCAACTAATATTGTAATAAGAATATATGCACTCTCTATTATTTTCAGAAGAGGAAATATTATAATAGTGTTAATTTACGGATATTGTGTTTCGTTGTCTTACGCCCGGTGTGTGTGTATATAAATATTCAATTGTGTGTGTGTGTTTTTCAATTGTGTGTATATTTTAAGAATCGGTGAATACTAAAGACCCGCAACTCATCACATATTATTGAGGTCCGCCTACTGATGATAATATAGAATGTTTCACAATTAAAAAATGAAATTCCTTAAAAATATTCAGGGCTCGTTTATTTCCGGGTCGCCGACCGACAGCAGCGGAAGGCATGGCAGAAATTAGACAAGGCCTCGGCCTGACTTACGAGCACACATTGGCAGATACTTGGGGCACCAATCATCTCCAGGACGCAACGCGAATGGCACTGATGATTTGGTTTCGAAAACGACATGAACAGAAAAAGAGACGAAAAGAAGTTTGACGCTGTATTTATAATATGTAGTAGTGGAGAAAAAATATTGAAGGTGGGCGCTGGATATTCTATACATAGCAGTGGAGAAAAAAATATTGTTCGTAGAATGTGCTGCCTATGCGTATATAAGACAGTGTTTTTTTTTTTTGATGTAATATAAAAGGTATAGATTTTCTCATGGTTGAAGTCGATCGTGGTTTCGTATTCATAATTTACACACCTAGGGCGTCTGGACAGTCCTTTCGTGTGCAAGTTAGAGTTCATTGTTCAGAAGTATTGTTTTGATTTTCCTCCATGCGTTTTATAATACATGATATGGAAACCGAACGAGGTGAGAGAAGATCAATATTACAGTAGATTACAGAATATTTTTGGGTTTCGTTATATGGTATACGCTCTATGCAATTCTAATTATAATAAATGCATATAATTACCACGATATTCAACTCTTGCGAGCTGTAAACGCATATATTTAGCGTAATAGCCGCACGAAACGAATCAGAGAATACATTTAATGACAATGCATAATATTCCAATGATGTGTGATGTAGATCGACAACAGCGTGTGTGCTTTAGGGACGATAACAGTGTCTTTTCTGCGACAGTGAATTCATACAATTTGAAGCCCTTTACTGCAGTTTATCATATATTATAATATTCTTCACAACCCGACGCAGGAGCTTCGCGCCATTTATAATTATGTCAAAAGCCGTATAATGTGTGTGTAACCGGAATCTCTGGCAGGTCGTTGGAATGATAAATCACGGTCGAAAATTATTGATGACGTGATGTGCAGGTTGTTGGAATGATAAATCACGGTGTTTGGGACCAATTGGGATCGATATCAATATCCTTTGACAATATAGCTTTTTCTTAATAGTAGTTGTGCGGCCCCACCGCTAGCTTGGAGATTATATATAGTGCGGCCAAAACTTCTTTTGTGGCCGATTGTTGATTTTTAACTATTATGAATACAGTTTTTTTTGATCTCTGATCGTAGACCGAATGTAATGTATGAAAACTATAAAAAAAAACTAACTAAGCCACGAGAATATACTGTCCAGGAACTATGCAGTAGAATAGGTGCGCAAAGTTTTTTATTTTTCCGTTTCGACCTTTGAGGAGGAGGGATAAGATTAGGTTCGTGCGAACTGAGGTGATTTTCTCTTAGCTGAGAGGTTATTAATAAATAATAATCTTCTGCATTTATAGATGAGGGGTTAACTAGTGTAGAATCGTGAAGGCGGCGGTGAAGCCTACATACTACAGCAAGTCTGGAGGATCTGAACAAGGCGTTTTCAAGTATACTATACGTGTGAAAATAATTATTGAATATAGTTAATTCTGTTGTGGCCATTTTTTAATTTTTCCCCCAAGCAACCAGCCGTTATGTTTTCCCCCAAACAATAGAAAAAAATCCCAAGCGTTGTATAATAATATCTTATATATTATCCGATCTCCCAGGATATTAAATTGCCATTTTGTAGTCACATTTATTAAACAGTATAGAATTTTTTTTCGAAAATTTTTATATTATGTGTAGGTGTTTCATTAATTTTTTTCTGTGAACAACTTTGAAAATACAGCGTTGTTCGGTATTATAGATGCGGTCGTTGTCCGGATGAGAGACGAGGGGCGGTGCCCTGCCTCGAATCATGCGAAAGGCACAGCAAGAAAGAACTATTTTGTTAATATTGTACATTGATGCCAATATCGTGATTAAGAAGACATAGAACTATCAACGTGTCGCTTAATAAATTAAAATAAATAGAACAAAAAGTGAAACTCATCCTCATGCACAATTCACGTATATAGTTTATTTTTCGTATCAATACTGCTGCTATACTGAAGCTCACGGCTTCTGCTATCAATACTATCTTTTGCTGCATATTAAGATTTAAAAAGATGTCGAATGTGTCGGCGTCCTCAGGGTCCCACTTGTCGGGCGAGTGCAACCGCCGGAAGTTCAGCGCGTTCAATTTCCAACGCTACCAGCCCAGCTTGGTGAGCGACGCGGATCTTAAGGTATTTATGTTTCTTATATGGGGGGTTCCACCGGGGGTTCCACCGGGAACTCCCTAGCGGTTTGTACAAATCGACCCACGCTTTGGTTTGATGCAGGCCCCCCGCAAGCTCGCGTAGGAATTCTAGCGCAATCGAAGGCTTTTGCAAAATCGGACAGTACTAGCGTGCACATTCCCGGGGAACAAGTTTTGGGAAATGACCGTCTTTTAAGTTCCCACGACGGGAGAAGTGCTAGACGACGACGACGACGATTTCTTATCTTTATTTTTTTTTTCGTATTATTCATTGAGAACTGAAGGTGTTTTTTAGAGTAACTAGACCTAACAATAAAACACCCAAATTTAATCCATAGGTAGTCTGAATATATATTATGATACGGATCCTCAAGTGGGAGGACCCCAGGGGCCCGGTAGAGAGACAGCTTTACAAAAAACAGGGGCCCGGTGATTGAAATGAGGTGTTGTCATTATTGCAACTTGTAGAACTGACTGCGGTGTCAATTGATACTTTCTAACATTGCTATATGCCCGTTCCATTGCTATATTACTAGTATAAATTCTAGTCTATAGAGCAAAAAAATTCCATAAAGGATTTCATCAGCCTGACCTTCTCGAACCCCCCCTTGCGGATCGCTCCCGGCATTCTCGGGAGCCGCGCCTTCGACCACAAACTCATGTCAAAAACGAAATCCGATTACGAAATCTCGCAGAGCGTGCGGGTATAGTTCATTGTACATGACTTATTTATTAAATGTTGAATTTATATTGTGGATCATTGAGAGTGAGAATGTATTTTAGATTTGATCTAGATATTAGAGTATAATACAACTTAATTGTTGTGTGCTCAAGATCACAGCAAGTTGAATATTGCAATTATGTTCAATCATGAATAAAAACTGAGGTGGACGAGGACCTCAGGACGCACGTGCGGGCGTCCTTCGGCGTGCAGCCATCGTTTCACCAGGTCACGGTGAAGGATAAACGGCGGTTGTTGGCCTACAGGAAGGTCTCTTTCAAATTTGTCACGATTTAAAGGGTTGTACGCAAGGTCTGGACTTTCAAATTTTTCAGTAAATTATTGATTATTAATTGTTCATAATAATGAAAATGTATCTCTTCCGCGTAGAAAACTAATAAGTGCTCGTTAGCAGGCATATTCATATCAAATACGCACTTAGTTAACGTATTTGTATAATATTTGTATAATAATAGAATAGTAATACGTTAGTTCAGGTCCTCTTCGAGCCGCTGGTGCACCCCAACTGGGAGCAGTTTTGGAGCTGCCGCGTTCCATTTCCGAGCTCTGACGTCAGTGCGTCGGAAGCGGAAGATTCAAAACCTTCCGAACCGGCGAAGAGGACTCTTATCCCGGGGCCCCGGCCCTCATTAAGTACATCGTCAAAATCGGGAGAGAAAAGTTTGTTGTCCAAAGTTGAAAATACAGGCATCAATTCGCTAGAAAAAGGCTTAACGAAGTGGGAGAAAGCGCCCAGTTTCGACAATGCGGCCAACGACAATGCGGCCAAAGGACAAAACGCGCGGGTCCCAAATGGCGCCGAAAACGAAAACGGGGCTACCCAAGTGGGCGCTCCCAGCGAAAGCGGCGACGAAAGGGCCGCGACGAAAGTGCAGGCGCTGCACCGTGGCCGGCAGGATAGAAAAGAATTGGACGAGAAAAAGGATGCGGCACAGAAAATTCAGGTAATGATTTTTAGTGTGTGCACTAGAGTTCATGGCTGATAATATACATAGCTTGGTTAAAAGTATATTGATATCTTCTGGACTTTACAAATACGTGAAACGTACATTGATAATTCTTTCTAATTTGCAGAATTCAATATAATGATTATTACGTCGCAAAAATTCCAGGCGATACACCGCGGCAATGCCGAGCGTCAGCGGTCGAAAGAGGCCAATTCGAAAGAGGAGCCTGGTGGTCTGAACAACGAGAGGCCAGAGGCGGCCCCCCCAGAGGGGGGGCCGCAGCCAGGGGCCAAGGAAGGGAGCCAAGA
>Ga0099797_100545_pt1 | contig 24168 bp, 20 predicted proteins | sample Uncmet_Sort48C_1_FD_89871 | JGI IMG/M metagenome (GOLD analysis project Ga0099797, IMG submission 89871) | Marine eukaryotic communities from CALCOFI LINE 67, Pacific Ocean - C012_Sort48C_1 | ecosystem: Environmental > Aquatic > Marine > Oceanic | place: Pacific Ocean: Monterey Bay | collected...
CTGTGTATGGAAGACAGTGGCGTGATTTTAGCGGCGTAGATCAGCTTCACAATCTTGTGTATAGCATAAGTACCAATCCAAACTCTAGGCGTCTTGTGGTTAGCGCATGGGCTCCTCATGAAATGGACCGGATGGTTTTACCTCCGTGTCATTATGCTTTTCAAGTGTATATTAATAACGGTGTTATAGATTTAATGTGGCAACAACGTTCAGCTGATGTATTTTTAGGTTTACCTTATGATATTGCAATGTATGGTTTATTATTAGAAATGTTAGCTAATGGCGCTAGATTAAAAGCAGGTAAGCTTATTGGACAACTTGGCGATTGTCATTTATATAACAACCATTTAGAGCAAGCTAAAGTATATTTAGATAGATCAAAAAGAGTGTTGCCTAAATTAGAATTGTATAAAGGCTTGTTCAGCAATAAAGGCCACTTATATATTCCAGACGCCGAAGATATTAAGTTAATTAAATACAATCCTTATCCTGCAATTAAAGCAGAGCTAAGTGTTGGTAAATAAAAACAAATATGTATTATTTATACCACATACCTGGTAAAAAAATAGGAGTTACACGTAATCTTAATACCAGGGTTACCCTTATGCAAGGCTATAAGGAGAGCGAATACGAAGTTCTTGATCAAAGTAATGATATAGATTATATATCAGACCGCGAAATAGAACTTCAAAAGTCTTACGGCTATAAGGTCGATAGAAAACCATATAAACACTTATTTAATAAAATGAATATAAACGCAACACAACAAACCTCAACTTTCCCTTGCCCAGTCAATAAATTAAAAGGCAGGCTTACGGATAACATAGGTCTTACTTGGCATACAGAATTTGGCCAGTTTAAAATTACTAAACAAAATATTCTGTGGATAATTAGGAACGTTAAAGAGTCAATGTATAACAACGAAAGATGTTATATATATAATAAAGCTTTTTATGAAGCTTTCTTTAATCCTCATCACACGCCTCAACCTAAATTAAAATACGATACTAGTGTAGATAAAGTGCCGGGTCGTTTTGATCTCATAAGAATGTGGGCTAAAGACAGAGGTATTTATGATAAAGGTAATTCACATACGCAATATGTAAAGCTGATGGAAGAGGCTGGTGAACTAGCTGCTGCATTACTTAACAAGGATAAACCTGAAATACAAGATGCTATAGGTGATATGGTTGTAGTGCTTACAAACCTAGCAGAGCTTGAAAACTTTGCAATCGAAGACTGCGTTGATTTAGCTTATGCTGAGATATGTAATAGAACTGGCGTGATGCACAATGGCACATTTGTAAAAACCGGAATAAAAGAAACATTATGACTAAAAAAGAAATAGAGTTTAGAGACCCCGTTGTAGAACGTGTTGTAAATAAGTTTGTAACACGCTCTGACGTAGGCTATGCTAAATATGGCGTAACACTTGAAGACGATAAATCAAATATATTTCAATGGCTTAATCATTTACAAGAAGAGTTAATGGATGCTGTGTTGTACTTGCAAAAACTAAAAGAAACAACAACAGAAGAAATGGAAGAGGCATTGCTGCGACAAATTGAAGTTCATGAGACGGAAACCTTATAAAAGAAAAAGCAAAAAGCGTGGTCCTGTTGTAAGTAAAAAAGTTACTTATGACGGGATTAACTTTGCTTCAGGCTTAGAACGATATATGTATATGGCTTTAAAAAATGCAAAAATTAAAGCTAAATACGAAGGAGAAACTTTTGTTTTGTTAGCTGGCTTTCATTTTGATAATGAAGTATACGAAAGATGTGCTAACGGCAAAGGTGATTACAAAAACAGAGGCTGCAAACGTATACTACCTATTAAGTACACACCTGATTTTATTGGTGATGACTTTATAATTGAAACAAAAGGTAGAGCTAACGAGTCATTTCCTATGCGCTGGAAGTTATTTAAAAGACTTGTTATGACGCAGTTTCCTAACGTAACACTATATAAACCACAAAATCAAAAAGAATGCGACGAAACAGTAAAGCTAATCCTTTCGAGGCGAAAAGGTTAGCAAGACAAAAATATGCTGAGCGTCAAATTGATAAATGGTGGCAATGGAGTTGGAAAATGCGAGGTAAAATTAAATATAAAGAATTAATAGAAATACAAAATAAATATGAAATCAAAGCAGAATAAATCATGGAGTATATCACTTGGATTTTACCCAGGCATATTGTTGGGCATGAGATCTTATAATGAAGAACAACAAACTACACACGTATTATATATACCATTTATTGATTTAGCAATAGAAATATATCACTAATGGGGTTATTTGATAAAAGAATACCATATAAGCCTTTTGAATATCCGGAGTATTATACAGAGGGTTGGTTAAAACAAGCACAAGCATTTTGGTTACACACCGAAATACCAATGCAAGGCGATATTAAAGATTGGAAAGAAAAATTAAATGATAAAGAAAAGAACTTGGTCGGTAATATACTACTGGGCTTCGCACAGACGGAATGCGCGGTTTCTGATTACTGGACCCAAAAAGTAGTAAGCTGGTTTCCTAAATATGAAATACAGCAAATGGCTATGATGTTTGGATCTCAAGAGACGATACACGCAGTAGCATACAGCTATTTAAATGAAACATTAGGACTTGAAGACTATGAAGCATTCTTACATGAACCAGCAACGGCTGAGAGATTTGATAATCTGGTTGCTTACGACGGCAGTAATTCTGTGGGTATTGGTAAAAGCTTGGCTGTATTTTCAGCCTTCGCTGAAGGAGTTAGCCTCTATAGTGCTTTTGCAGTGTTGTATAGTTTTCAGCTTCGAAATTTACTTAAGGGTATCGGGCAACAAATGAAGTGGTCAGTCAGAGATGAATCATTACACAGTAAAATGGGCTGCAAGCTTTTCCGCGATATGTGCAGCGAAAACAATCAATTACTGAATTTATGTCGAGAAGATATAGTAAAAGCTGCGGAAACCATGGTAGCGCTTGAAACTAAGTATATTAACAAAATGTTTGAGATGGGTGATATCGAAGGCATATCATCAAATGATCTTACGCATTTTATAAAAAAGAGAGCAAATGAAAAACTTGTTGAACTGGGTTACGTTGACCTTGGGAACTATTTCGCGTATGACAAGGGCGCAGCAGCTAATCTTGATTGGTTCTATCATCTTACCGGCGGGGTCACTCATACTGATTTTTTCGCAATACGGCCGACGGATTATAGCAAAGCTGGTGAAGGGGAAGACTTCGAAGATATTTGGTAATATAACTATTAAAGATATAGAAAAAGATTTATATGAAGGGAAGTAAGCAAAGCAGAACAGATCTGCTAGAAAAAAAAGTTAAGGCCTTAATAGGCGTTGTTCAACAGCTGTTAGATGAAAACTCTAACTTAAAAGATTTAGCCGTGGGAACTTTAGAAACAATTAAATATATGCCTGGTTATGACGAGGCTTTAGAAAAGCTAAAACAAAAATTAAAAGAAGATGGAGAGAAAGAGAAGGTGGAGGTATAGACTTATAAAGTTTATGCGATATACAAATAAACTTACTTCATATCAAAAGCTAGCATCACGTATAGGTTATATGGGTGCTGGCTTTGTTATAGCAGGTCAGTGGACTATTGAACCTGTGTTTTTTATCATGGGTTTTATATGTGTAATAGTACAAACATCATCACGTAAACAATGGAACTTAGTTGCTTTAAACATTAATGGTTTAATAGCTTGGATAATACACTTAATAAACGGAATATAAAATGTGGAATAATGAATGGAAAAAAGGAGAGGACTACCCTAAATGGGGTGATACGGACGTATATAAAAAAACTATCGCTGGTGGGTATTTACTACAAGATGAAACGCCACGTGAAGCATATACAAGGGTTGCTAAGACTGTTGCTAGACGATTATATAAGCCGGAAATGGCAGACACGTTTTTTCAATATATTTGGAATGGTTGGCTCTGTTTGGCTAGTCCTGTGTTGTCCAATACAGGTACTGATCGCGGTTTACCTATTAGCTGTTTTGGTATCGATGTGGCTGATTCTATACAAGATATTGGACAAAAAAACCTAGAAATGATGCTACTCGCTAAGCATGGCGGTGGAGTTGGTATCGGTATAAATCAAATCAGACCCGCTGGCGCTAAAATAACAGGTAATGGAACAAGCGACGGAGTTGTACCTTTTTGTAAAATATACGATTCAACAATACTTGCCACTAATCAAGGATCTGTCAGACGAGGAGCTGCATCAGTTAATATCAACATTGATCACCCCGATTTCGATGAGTGGATTGAAATACGTGAACCTAAAGGAGACGTCAACAGACAATCACTTAACTTACATCAATGCGCGGTTATTGGCGATAAGTTTATGCGACGAATTGAATCTGGAGATAAAGAAGCTAGAAAACGTTGGGGAAAATTACTTCAAAAGCGTAAAGCTACTGGCGAACCTTACATCCTTTTTAAGGGGAATACAAATAAAAATAACCCACAAGCCTATAAAGACAACGGCTTAAAAGTTCATATGACAAACATATGTTCAGAGATTACATTACACACAGATGAAAACCACAGCTTTGTATGTTGTTTATCATCTTTAAATTTAGCAAAATATGAAGAGTGGAAAGGAACAAACCTTATATACGACGCCACGTGGTTTCTTGATGGCGTTATGGAGGAATTTATTCAACGAGCAAAAGGACTTAGAGGTTTTGAAAATGCCATTCGTTCTGCTACAAAAGGACGAGCGCTTGGGTTGGGTGTACTCGGATGGCACACGTATCTCCAAGAAAAGAGTATTCCTTTTGAAGGTCTGCTTGCTCAGTTTGAAACTAGGAAAATATTTTCGCAAATTAAAATCGAGTCTGAGCGTGCTAGTATGGATCTTGCTGAAGTTTATGGCGAACCTCTGTGGTGTGCTGGTAGTGGTTATCGTAATACTCACCTTAGGGCTATTGCTCCCACTGTTAGCAATTCAAAGCTTAGCGGAAACATTTCACCCGGAATAGAACCTTGGGCTGCAAATGTATTTACAGAGCAATCAGCTAAGGGAACGTTTATAAGAAAAAATCCTACATTATTAAAATTACTCAGAAAACTTAAAATTAATACAAATGAAACATGGGATAAAATTCTCGCGGATGGCGGTAGTGTTCAAGGTTTGGATGAGCTTAATGGGATTACTGTTGGATCACACGAAATCCCGGCGAAAGAAGTATTTAAGACGTTTAAGGAAATTAATCAATTAGAGTTAGTTAATCAAGCCGGTATACGACAACAATATATAGATCAATCAGTTAGTTTAAATCTTGCTTTTCCTGCGGTAGCAACGCCTAAATGGTTAAATAAAGTTCATTTTGAAGCTTGGAAAAAAGGAATTAAAACTTTGTATTATACTAGAACAGAATCAGTATTGCGCGGAGATATAGCTCAACAAGCAATGAGCGAAGATTGTTTAGCCTGTGATGGATAATTAAAAAAGGGAAAGCTTGACGGCCTTCCCTTTCTGATTACAGGAACTTTTGGGTATGGTACGCCCATTATATTTTTGTTCCTTATTTTTTACAAATACATTCTGCAATAGGACAGTTTTCTACATTTACAATTAATTTAGAAATTAACCAATTCCATTTACACATTAGCTTACACCAAAATGCCTGCATCCATAATCCTAATTTTACCAATAATTTTCCCATAGTTTTTATTTTTTATATATTACAATATTCGTTATAAGCATCAAAGCAAGGGCAAGACTTTGCCGCGAACTCGTTATGGCCATGTATAACAGCCTTTGGATGCATTTTTTTTAATGTTTTAAGCAACAATAACAAGCTTTCTTTTTGTTCTAATGTTCTAGTATCTTTTGCAATCCAATCGCCATCAGGGCCGCGTTCTGACTCTACGCCTCCAATATAACAAATTCCTATCGATCCTTTATTATGATTTTTAACGTGAGCACCTTTTTTATATATGCTACGACCGTACTCTATAGTGCCGTCTAGTAAAACCACATAATGATAGCCTATGCCTCGCCAGCCTCTTTTTAAATGCCATTTATTTATTTCAGCCGCATTTAAATTTCTACCTTCTTGCGTGGCAGAACAATGCACAATTATTTTATCTATACTACGCATTTCTTTTTAAATTAGAAGTTCTTTTGCCCATTCCAACTTTTTTCTTTTCAGCAACCGCTTTTTTTCTTTCGGCAGAGGACATTTCACTCCAGGTCTTAACTGTTTTACCGCTAACTCTTTTGCTAGGTCTGCATTTTTTTGTATTTTTATTTTTAGCAGATCCACATACATTGCCTTTTTCGTCTGTCCATTTTTCTTTAAACCATCGTTTAAGAGCTAAGCCTTCTTTGGTTTTTCTAACCTTATTAAATGGGGATTGATAAGCCATTATTTTTTCTTTTTACCTTTATTTTTGCGGCACTTTGCTATAGCCCCACTTGCATAAGCAGAAGGAAAAACATCATATTGAGCTTTTACCTTATGATAACACGCATCTTTAAGGGCTACAGGTGATCCTGCCATTTTTCTAAAATTTTCTGCTCTTTTAAGAGCTAAATCGTTTCCAGTTGGTTTACCTTCAACTCTATTTCTCATTTCATTCCAATCTTCAGAATGCATCATAGAGCTCCAGCAATGATTTATAGGTCCTTCCATTTTTTATAGTTTTATTTTTGGTAATTTTAAATCTAGTTTAATATTTAAATCTAAAAATTTTTTTGGATCGTCATCCTCTTCGTCTTTAATTCCAAGCTCGTATCCTTGCCATCCCATTAAAGAAAATATTCTTTGCCAAGTGGCTAACTCAGAATCAAAAGCATTAGCAATATTTTTGCCTTTTGTAAAAAGCCTATCCACTCCTACGTTTGTTGTTCCGGCTATTACTCTAGCGCCAGCCATATAAGCGGGATTCGTAATATCTGTAACGCCTTTCTTTTTAATTTCTTCTAAATCGTAATCAAGCGCAGCAAAGCCTGCTCTAATTTTTGATAGCTTAGAGTCAATAGGCGGAGAAACATTTATTATTTCGTAAGCTGTGCTCGCATAATCAGGACGTTTCTTTTTAGACTTTTCATAAAGTTTAATTGCCATATTTTTCAAAGTGCTGCCAGCTGCACCCCCAATTCCAAGCCCCCTTAAAAACCCGTCAAATGCGCCGTTAGCCGCTTTAAAAGATTTATTTTGTTTTAACTGAGCTTCTGCCTCTTTTTCTTTTATAGTTTTAACTTCTTCCTCATCTTCATCGCCAAAAAACATTGAAAACAATCCTTGTTGCATAAATGAAAATATTAAGTTTTGAACAAAACCATAATAAGTTATTTTCATTATATTTTCACGTTTACTTCCTCTTCCGTTTTTTAAATTTAATATTGCTTTTTTAGTAAGCCTAGCATACTGGGATGGAGTATTAGCAAATGCCAATATTAACCTACCAAGGTTGCCCGCTTGCTGCTGGCTAATTTTATCAGGGCGAGATGACTGCTGAGTATCTTCGGATATTTCAATAAAATCAACCATTGCTTTTTTATCCGCCTCTTCTTCTGTGTATATTTTATTTCCATCAGAATCAGTTTGATTTAAATAAGTGTTAAATCTATTTCTATAAAACGTTGCGCCTCCGGTTGCAATAGCAAAACTATCCCCATACTTTGTAAGCACAAAACCTTTTTCACCAACAAGACCAATAAAAGATCTAATTTTATTTGGCGATTTTGCCATCGCGGCTAATTCAGATTCTGTTACATTTAATTTTAATCCCGCTCTCCTATTAACAAGATAATCGGAATTTAAAATATCAATTACATCTCTCCAATATTGTTTTTGATTTGCAAAAGCCTTTGCTGCTGCCATGGGATTATTGTCTGTCCAATTTAAAAAGTTTATATTAGAAAGCTGCTGTAATACAGCCGATTTAGTATTTAAAGCCATAATAGCACTTACAGATCCATTTAAATAATCAAGCAAAGCATTTTCTATTCTACTATTGCTTGACTTTCTATTTCTACCTGTACGCATTCTTTCTAATATATTATTTAAAGCCTCAACATATTTTGGCCCGTAAACAGCTTCAAGTTTAGCCATGTTTTCTTTAGAAAAAGCTATATCAACATTTTCTTGCCATTCTTTTAAATAATCTTTTCTTCTAGTCTTTTCTAAATTTTGTTGAATATCATAAGATATATTACTAGACTCCCATCCTTTTTTAGGCGCGGGGTATTCCATTCCCTTCATTAAGCTTTTTATACCAAAAGCATATTTTAATAAATCAGCGTTAGTATTAACCGCTGAAACTAAATTTTTAATATCAGATTCATTTAGCCCTGGAATTGCCATGCCTTGAATATTCCATAAAAATACTCTAACCGCATCTTCATTTTTAAATTCCTCCCACGCCTTTTTATTTAAAATTTTGCTTAAAGGAGATTTTTTAAATACATTTTTTGAAGCACCTAATTGTTCCTCTATTTGAACTTTTAAAGCTTTAAAATCTTCAGCAGTCCTAAGACGCTCCTGGTTTATTTTATACTCAGCTTCGGAATAAGGGCGTATTATGGAGTTTTTAATAAATTCATATTGTTGCTCTCCTAATTTTCCTTTACCTAAAAGAGGATACATTAAGCCTACAAAATCTTCATGACTATACGGTATAAACCACGTGCCGCTTTTATCTCTACCTAATACTTTGCCACGTGCTGCAGATATTGTTTCTGACGCTGGAATATCCGATATATTTTCTATCATTTTATTAAATTCAAGATTTATATCATTTGAAAAATTAGCAGCTTCTGTTTTTTGTTTTTCTTCCTTTGCAGATTCTTTAACTGAATTTTGAAAGTTTTCTAAAACCTCTTTTATTTCTTTAGCATTGTCCAAAGATTTAGCTGATTCTATTAAATTACCGGTTAAAACAGGGAATGCCCTGGTTGTTGCTTGTCTTCCGTATTTAGAGTCATAAGATCTAGTTAACCTAATAACTAAATCTATATCCGAATACAAAATAGGCACGCCTAAATTATTAATATCTTGTCCTAAAGCAAATAATCCTTTATTACCAATGTTCATATAATATACTCCTTTGTTATTATATAGAGCATTTACAACATCTTGATTTGCTTTTATTGCAATATTTGTTTTTTCTAATAATCCTTTAGACCTTAAATATTCAAATACCGGTTTTGGAGCACGCAGCACGTTATTTTCAACTTGTATAGCATAACCGTTTTGATCAGCATACTTTTTAGCTTCTTCAAAATATTTATCAAGAGCCGGCTGTCTTTGTTTTAACGCGTCTTCTATTAATACTTTTGTTTCTGGGTTTATATTTTTTAAAGTAAAACTGCTTATATCCCCTTGTTGCTTAACAGTAAAGCTTCCCATTTGCGCAAAATCATTTAATTTTAATTCAATAGGAATATTAACATTTTTAAATTTTAATAGGACATCGCCACCTATTTTAGGGTTTTTGCCTATTAAACTAACTTTCACTTCTTTGTTGCCACTAGCCTTTAAAACTCTTTTAACTAATTTTTCATAAGCTAACCCTCTGTTTTTTGCCTTAGCACTTTGGTACATTCCTACTTGCCAATATTTATCATCAAAATATCTTTTTACATATTGAGCAGCTTCTTGGTTTGATAATCCATCAATGTATTCATTAAAAGCGTTTTCGCCGTTTTCAGCTAAAATATCTAATGATTTTTCATATATTTTTTTAACTTCTGCTTTCTTTATAGACTCTTTAACATTACCTCTATCAATATCACTGGCTAAAGTTATCATAGCGTTATCAGCTAACATCAATTCCAAAAGGCCGGCTCTTTCTGCAATGGCCTGAGTCAATGGGCCGCCTATAACATTACCGCTTTCATCTGTTGTTAATAAATCATTTTGCAATATTTCTAAGCCTATTTCACTAGCAAGCTGAATAGCTAACGCTTTTTCGGGGTTTTGTTTGCGTTTTTTGCGCAAAGCACCATCTTCAAAATGATAATCAATAAACTCATTTTCCCCAATAAGTTTAGTAATATTAGGGTTTCTTTTTATAAATTCAGGACCTGAAGTTAAGCCTCTTCCCGCAGCGTCGTCTCTATCAATTTTTAATTTTTTGCCATTTTCATCTACCCAATCATATTTAAATCCTCCGTAAGAACTTCTAACTTTTTTTGGAGCGGTCCATTTTCCATTTATACGTTTTAATATACCTTTTCTAAAAATAGGATGTTTAGATAAATATGTTGTAGTGTAATTATTCAAAAGGTCTACTCTAAAATTTCTTAAAAAACCTTCATAACCGCCTTCATAGCTATTAAACCATTTTTTAGTTTGTTTATAAAAATTATCGCTTAAATCTTTTTTAATTTCTGCAATAAATGGTTTTACAGTTCTATTTGTAGATGTAGCATTATCAAAAAATTGTACATTTCTTTTAATTCTTTTATCAACTTCTTCTGTAATTTCATCTTTAAAAGATTTATCTCCAACCTTTTGATCGACTGGTAGCGCCTCTAAAAATGATGGTCCTTTTTTAAGTGAAGCTTCTTGCTCGGCTAATCTTTCTTCTGCAGTTATAAAATCTTCAGCAGTTTCTTCAGCCACAGCTTCTCTTACAGATCCAACCTCGCCCGCTGCAACATCTAATGATTTACTTGATAATGGCTGTTGCTTTTTATATTTGTTAAGAACATCGCCTTTACGAGCGGCCATTTGCCCGTTAATCCAGCCCATTAAGCTATTATTTTCTTCTGGGTTAAATCTCATTAAAGTACCAGTTAAGCCTTGCTTGACGTCTTCTATAAAGGTTTCAATAGGTTTTCCATAAACAGAATTACCTTCTATACCTCTTCTAATTAAGCCATCTAAAGCTGTGCCACCAATAATAGTCATATAAGAATTTGCAATTCCTCCGGAATCCCATTCTGCTTTTGTCATAACATAATTACCTTCGGCGTTTTTAGGGCCTACTAAATCGTCAATTTTTTTATTACGATCTTCGTTAACTTTTTTAGAATCTTTAACAAAAACAGAATTTTCAATATCAGAATCAGAAACCGTGTTTGCTAATTTTTTAAATGCTTTATTAAATTCTGTTTTATCAAAAGCTTTGTTATAATCTCTTATAAAATTAAATGTAGCTTTACCGTCTTTTAAATTTATATTTGTAACGCCAACAGATTGTAAAAAATTTCTTATATAATCTGTTATTTTAACAAATAAATCTTGATCTTTTTCATAAACTAAATCACCAGAAGCAATACTTTCTGATAATAACGTAAGTGTTTCTTCAAAAGTGTTTGCTACAGTTTGGGCTTCGGCTTTGTTAAAATTATCTATGTATTCATTATATTTATCCTGCGTTAAAGCTCCCTGGTCTAAAAATTGTTTAGCTTTTTTTCTTTTTTCATTTATTCTATCAAGCTTAGCGGAAGCTCTATCTTTATAACCCTGTAGATCTATTTTAAATCGTTTTCCGCCTTTTAAATCGCCTTTTGCAATTAATTCAGTAACATACACATCTAAATCTTTACCTATTTTAGATATAAGTTCTGGTTTTCCTTTTACGGTTGTATAAATTAATCGGTGCAAAAACTCATGTCTTCCGGTTTCTGTTACGTTTAATCTTCTAGCAGCAGCTTTATTTATTAATATATCCCCCGTGTTATCTACAAAAACACCTAATTTATTAATATCTTTTATTTGGTCTTCTGTATATATTTGTTCGCCATCAGAATTTACAAGAGTTCTTAAATAGCCCTGGAATTCATTATCTGTATTTGCTGCTTTTGTTTCACCTTGTAACCCTAGGGCTTCCATAGCTCTTTGCGCTTTTGTAATGTCTTGATTTATATATATGTCTGAAAGGTCTTGTCTAGCTTGATTAAGGCGTTCGTTTATAGGGCCATGAAAGGCTGGGTCTGTATTTTTCTTTTCAACTTCTAAATCTTGTATGTTTTGTAAAGCATTTGCTGCTTCCAAAGTTATAGAAGCATCAATGTCAGCAGGCATTTTATCTAATTGAGTATATATGGCCTTGGAATCTTTAAATACCTTTTTAGCGTCTTCTTGTGTAATCGAACCATTTAAAACCATTTTGTCTAAATTAGACTGCAATAATGTTAAATCAGAGCCTATGCTGTAAAAAGTTCTAATTTGATTTAAAGGATCTGGCTTAAAATTAGGCATTTTAACATTTGCAATACCTCCAGCAGTTAAAAAAGATAAAGCAGTGGTAACTTTAATGTCATTGGTTGTATATGTGTCTTTTAATACATCAAAACCTAATTCTTGGTTTATATTATCATTAATAATTTCATATTCGCCAAACTGCTGAACATTTTCTTGAAACACCTCTTTAGTTCCTTCCTCTGTAAATGTAACAGCTGTTTTAGGTAGTTTTTTTACTGAGTTTTCTATACTTTTTTGAATGGTATTAAAAAAGCCTTTGCGCCCTTCTGTTTTATAAGAATTTACAGCGCTTTTTATTCCAGCTTGTACTCCTGTTTTTCCAAAAATAGCTTCTGTTGCTTTAGTACGTGGATTTAATCGTGCGGTTAGCCCAAATAAAACAGAATATTGTAATGCAGCATCACTAGCTAGCTCATATGCAGCAGCGTCGCTAATTCCCGCATTTCGCATTTGTTTTAAAGTTTCTTCATATCCTAAGCTAGCACCATACATAGATTGAAAGGTTATTAAATCTATTGTGCTTTTTTTGATAGGTACTCTAAAATTAGGGACTCTTGTTCCGCCTATGGCAGAAGCTAATTGTCTTATTTTATTATATTCTGCTACAGTTTTAAAGCCATTAGCATAAGCCGCAGCCCTTGTTGCTGCAGCAGAAGTGACTCCTCCTAATCCTTTTGTGCCTATAATTTGAAATGTTATTCCACCGGTAACTTGCCCCGCCTGAAGAGCCATGCCTCTAGCATCCCAGTCAGACGCAACCTCTTCGCTGTTATCAAGTAGCCCACTTATCTGTTGATATTCCAAAGGAGACGTAGTATAGCCAATATTATAGCCCACGGTTGTATTATATATTTGACCATCATCCTCATTTTTTATATATTCAATACCATTAAGATCTATTTTTTTACCCTCAACCCTTGCGTATGACATGCTTGCATCCGCTAATTGTTTCTCCTCTTGTTGAATACGTATTTCATCAGCTGCATTTTCAAACCCTAAAGCATCAGAAATAGTGGCAACTGTGCCGGCTATTTCATTTTGAAAACCGCTTACAAAATTTTTAACAAAACCAAGCCCGCCTTTTGCTGCGGCTTTTACTTTGCCTTGCGATTCTAATTTTTCAACCTCGTCCATTTTAGCAGCTCGATACTCTCTATCTTTTGCTGTTAAAACTGGAAATTGCAAATCATAATAAGTCCCAAATTTCCTAGGGTCTATAATGTTTTGATTACCATTTTCTATTATTTTAGCGTTCTTTTCTAGCTCATCGTCGTCTAAATTATCCTCATTTGAAAATATATAATTTAATGCTTGCTTTTCTCTTGATCTTTTATTTTTATCCTGCACATAAAGATTGAGCATTTTTTTAAGGGCTCTTTCTTTTGCAATATCTAATTTGTTTTGGTTTTCAAGTTGAACAGAAGAATCAAAATTAAAAGGATTATCACTAATGTCTGCAGAATAAAATCCGCTTTCTATTTTTTTTATATAGTCTTGATATAAGCCTTTTTCTTTTATAAATCCATCAAAATCTTTAATATCAATTTGTAATGTTTGTAAATTATTAATACCAAAATTATCTTCTACAAATGTACTTTCATTGTCGCCAAAATAATAATATGGAGTATCAATATCTAAATCTTTATATTTAAGTTTAGCTTTTGATTTATCTAATAAGCTAAAATTGTCCCAAGGCTTTATTTCTGAATATTTATAATCTTCAGGAGTTGCCCCGCCAAAGTCTACTCCTTCATAAAAATCTAAATGGCTTTTTTCTCCTTGATTTATTAAATAATGGTTAGGCTTTACAAAGCCTTTACCTCTTTTTTCAAGCTCACTTTCCGGTGTTGTGGATAATACTGACTCCACAAAACCATCTCCCAATAATGATTCCGATTCTGGTGCATCCTCTTGTTCCGTCGATACATCTGCACCCGGTACACCGACTTGTTTCTTTACTAGTTCTAATGGCTTTTCGCCATAGGCTTGCTTAAACTCCACAGACTCTTCGACAGGCTGGTTGTTGTTTGCAATAAATTCATCTACTAGTTTTTTTATTTCTTCTTGCGACAGGCCTTGGGCTACAAGACTGTCAATGTACTCTTCTAACTCCATAAAATTTAATTATTTTTATTTTCTAATTTGTACGCTATTAAAGCGTCAGAATCCGTTGCCTCAGGATTATTTGCTTTGTAATTATCAACCCAATTTTTCTTTTTTGCTTCTTCTCTTCTTTCTACTGTATTCAAATGACCTTTTATAGCTTTTAATTGAGAAGAGGTGCCATCATTTAATTTAAACAACAAAGATTGAATTAATTTAAAATCATCTGCTTTATATGGCTTACGTGGATTTTTAGTGTTATAAACAGCATCAAGATCAATAGAATTTTCATTAGCAACTCTTTGTGCAGCTTCGTTTGTATCTTCCTGGCTTAATTTGCCTGCTAATATTAATAATTCTTTACCCCCAACATAACTATTAACAGGATCTTTAGAGTTTAATAAATCCATTAAATCCTCGGCTGTAGATATTTCATCCATTTCAGCAATTGTTTCATTGTATGGTACCATTCCTTGTACTATATTTTCAGCCGTGCTTTGTCCATAACCAAATTCTGTTTTTAATTGACCTACTTCTGTTATTATTTTTGGAGTTTTGCTTGAGGTTTTTACAATATTTTTAACACCTCCTGATTTATAAAAATTACCATTTTCATCAATAGCTAACTTCATTATCCCCGCCGCAGCTTCTTTGTATTCTCTAGCAAGCTCTGCTTTATGATCAATGCCTTTGTCCGCATACCATTCTTCAAAAGGCATAGTTGAACCATTTTTAAAAGTATAATTCCAAAGAGTTTTTAAATTATGTTGTATTTCTTCTGATGTTCCGCTTAAATCTGCGGCAACTTGTGCCTTAATTTTTGCATCAATTTTTTGTTGAGCATCATCTGATAAGTATTGCGTTTGGAAAGTGCGTTTGCCATCATCCATTTTTGTTTGGATTTGTTTTGATGCATCTAATAAGGCAGCATTAAAAACGCCCTCTGTAGTAATATTTATATCATTTAATAAATTTGTAGCAATTACATTTTGTTTTGGTATTTTAGCTGTTGCTCTTGTTTTATTAACCGCCATCGCACTTAATTCATCAACAGTTTTACTAGCCACAACCTCACCACTTTTATTTTTAAAACGAATTTCTATTTTATCATCTTTGTTTTTAACGGTTTCTCTGATATAATCATTATTAGTACCAGACATAGACGTCCACCATATATAATCCTCGTTTGCATTATTTGGCGAAGGAGAAACAAAAGTCCAATCAGTACCAAAAGTTCCGTTTTCTTCCGATTGTACGTACCCTAAAACTCCTTGAACATATTTACCAACTTCAGAATATTTATTTATGGTGTCATCAAAATTAGAAATAGCATTATAGGCGTTATCCTTTTCTCCCTGGGTCATATTAACCGCATTAGTTCTTAATTGTAGGTTTGCGTTTTTCATTGCTTCGCCTGAATTAAGAATTTCTGTATTAATTTCACCAACTCTTAAAAGAGGATCAACTTTATTGTAGCCTTCTTTTTCAGATTGTAAAGAAGCTAAATTTATATCCACTTCTAATTGAGAATCGCGCTCTTTCCGAAGTCTATCTTTTTCTTCTTTTTCTTTTTTATATTTAGCCCACTGACTAACTTGACTGCCAATGTTTTCAGCTAACTGACCCCAAACTTCAGCGGAGCGATCTATTATTATTCTTGGATTTTCGTATGCGCCCATAATTATTTTTTATATTTATCCATTTGTAAACCAGTTAGAAGGAGCGGCGGCGTTTGAGCCATTCGGTCCAGCCCCCATACCGCTCGTTGCTATATTCGTTAAACCTGCAATACCGCTTGCAATTGCACCGTCTCTTGCTGCTTTTGACGCAGCCTGCTGCGCCTGATAGCCCTGCGATAAACCAGCCAATCTATTAAGTTTTTGATTATCTCGTTGTTCTTGTGTTTCAAATTCAAATATATTTCCTTGCGCATCAGCGTTTTGCATTCTAATAGCTTCTGACATTTGAATACCTTGTAACCTTTGCTGCTCAGAAATTCTTTTATCTTGCAGCTGCATTTCACCTTGAGCTCTTAATCTTTCATTATCAGCCTCTTGTTTTTCAATAGTTGCTGAAACGCCTTTTTTAGATCTTGCTGCTGCTTGGGCTAAAGCGGTTGCGCCTCCAGCGCTTGCGCCAGTAGCTCTTAAAGTGTCTAGCGTATTAGCTAAAGCAATATCTGTTTCTTCTGCTTGAATTTCAGCGGCCTTAGTGGCTACGCCTAAATTTGCATAAGCATTGCTCATCATACCGCTTAAATCTTGCGCAATATTACTTACATTTTGAAAACCTGCATAAGGATCTATAATATCTTGCCTAGTGGCTTCTAGCTCCGCTATAGCTCTATTAGCATTATTCATTTTTCCTTGTGCGTCTTTTGCTTGCTGATTAGCAGAATATGCTCCATATGCACCAGAAGCTATAGTACCAACAACGGCAATACCTATTACACCCATTCTTTCAATTTTTTAATTTTATTTTGCTTTAATGCAAATTTTTCAAAATTATCATATTTATCAAAAGTTACATTATCAACTATTTTGTCTATATCTTTTGTATTTTTTAAATCAGGAAAAACATTTATAAAAATGCTATCTTCCATAACATATGCAATTCTTTTAGTGCCAGCTAGAGATGTGCCCCAAGCAGGCGCACAAATCTCTTTATTGCCCTCAGGAGTACCCATTAGCAATTTACCCTTCATTAAAAACCATGCATGGTCATATTTATGTATTTTACCAATTAAAACATTGCCTTTTTGTGCATGCATTTCTCTTGTTAAAATGCCTTCAGCAAAGGTGTGCTTTAAAGGAGCAATTGTTTCACTTTCTTTACCAATTAAAACTTGATCTGAGTTTAAAGATACAATATAATCTTGTAATTTTTCTAATTGTAAAGTAAATTCTTTTTCTAATTTAATTAAATTTGATTTCATTAATATCCATTAATTGGGTTATATTCCGAAGAAACAGCAAATAATTCTTTTTCACCTCCAGCATCTGTAGCGGCATCCGTGCTCATAGTAACGGTTATAAAATAACCTTTTAATCCTAAAGTTGGTTGTGCAAATGCAGGATTTAAGTTTACTAAAACTTGCCCAGGAGTTGAAGTTGTTTTAAAGCTTTTTTGCAGCGGAGCTACATATTTGTTTTCTTTAATATCAAACCCAGCATGGTATATAGGATATTGACTAGCGCTGGCGCCCGTATTAGGAGTAGGAGCAGAGTCATAAGATCCTTCTAAATAGCTTAACACTTTTTTGGCTCTATCCGCAAATGAAGTAGCATTTGGTTGACCCGGTATAACAGATTGCACACCTTGACTACCGCTAAAAGCATTGGCCATTTCCCAACCATTTGAACCTTCATAAGCTATTGTTTTAAACACTTTTTGAGTTGAAGGGCCGGGGTTAAATATAAAAGTTATAGAAGACTTTTGCATGGACGTTCCGTAATAACTTCCTCTTGATGTGGTGTTTGCATAATGCTGATACAAACCTGTATTTGCACCGCTTCCGCCTGTTGAAAAGAATTTACTCTTTAAACTAAACATAAATTCTGGAACATAACTATGAAAGCTAACCCATCCTTGCACCAATTCATCGTAAACTAATGTGTAATTATTTGTTAAATTTTGAATTGATACAGTATAATTTTTATTATGTATATCCCAGCCTCCAATAATAAAATTATTTGATCCATTTTGACCTAATTTATCTCTAAACCAATCTTTCATTCCGTAAGATGATATTTCTGTAATACCATCTTGCGACAATCTTAATATAGCAGACCTATCTTTATCTGCAAAATATTTTCTATAACCATAAACAGCAAAGCTTTCGGGGTTTTGTGATATGCCATATTCACCTGCGTAAGATTGTATTTGTCCAATTACAACATTACTGGTAGTGGTCACGGCCTCCCCCTCTGCGGTATAAACAGCGTCTTTATCTATTAACGCTCTATGCACTTTGCTCTCCTGAAATACCGTTAAATTTGTGTCTTCTGAATATAATTTTTGTATACCTCCATAATCCGGGTCTACAGCTTTTGTAATATCTTCAGCTACAGAAAATACGTTAGTTTGATTTACTGTTGTCCTTGAGTTGTAAATTCCAGAATATATTATAGAACTTGGTAAAATTCTTTGTGAGTCATCTTTTAAAGTCGTGTATGCTCTGGAGCCATTGCCTACAGCAACATTGTTAAATCCACCCTTTATTCTGGATTCTTCAATATACCAGCTTTTAGCGAAATTTGTAGGATCGCTAAAATCTTTCTTTTTTAACCAAAAAGAATTATAATATTGTATACCTAATGTAGTTGCCATATTTAATTATTACTTATAAAATTAGTTAATTACTGAGCTATGTATGGAAAATTAGTGCCATCTTGCCCTTGTACAAATGGAGGAACCGTATACTGAACATATAATAGATCATTTGCCTGCGTAGGGGATATAGGTAAATTGGTTGCTAAATTCTGAGCATGTGCTAAAAATATAGATTCCCCCGACTGGCCCGCGCCTCCCGCAAGAGTGTTCGTTGTTATTTCAATTTGAACATTAGATAAAATACATCCAGAAAAATCATAAGCAGTCCCGCTTGTTGTTGTTCCAACCATTCCAGGTACAACGCCTTCTGCTAACATTTCTGAAGTTGGATTAAATACATCCAATGCTCCTAGCACTAGATACTTTTCAGGAGCAGCAGCAAGATCTGAATCAAAAAATGTATTGCCGTTTGGAATACTTCCAGTTGTCACCGCGGCTTTGCCTTCTATTCTGCCAGTAGCGCCTGTATTTGCTGCTTTGTATGCTATAGCACCTATAATTTTAACTTGATCTGTCCAATTGCAAACTAAACCACGTTTTACAGCCCCATCAAAATTGCCCGGATTAGCTACTCCCGGAGCGGTTAAGCTCCAAATATTACCATCAAAAGCTACAGTGTTTCCTGGAAGACCCCCAACTACTTTATTATTTAATTTTTGTTGCTGAGGATTGTCGTTAGGCACATCAAGTCCACCATAATTGCCTTGATTAGAATATGGAGACCATGTAACAAACCCATCATATCTCAGTAATCCTGGAACCCATTGTACTTTACAAGTGTTAGATAAACCCCCTGGGTCCGTAACTTGTATTGTTAATTCATAAAATGCACCAGCAACCATTGGGCCATACTCATTCGTTCTTCTAAATATAGGATATGTAACCGCGCCATTTAAATTTTGTACTGTGTAAGCTGTAGAATATATAAAAGGAATATAAAACTCATCGTTCTGAGTAGGGTCGTTAAGTATTATTTCAGTAGCAACGCTATTAAATACATAAGTTCCAGCTATAATTTCTACAGTATTTCCTATATGTCTTTTTTCATTATTAACACTTCCGTTAGTGGCTACTAATCTATCATTTATAACATTGTTTGCTGATCCGGCTCCCATAATAAATTGCTGGTCTGCAGTTACTCCTGTTAAAATAAATAATTCTGTAGGATCAGAATTAGAGCTATGTATATTTTGCAAAAACCCTGGGGGCTTATTTACGAGAGTAGATTCTGTATTTAAAGTAACAGTTTCGCCTGTAGAAGACGTAAACTCCATTACGAATAAATAATAATCCGTGAACTGTGAATCTTCTAAGTAAGCCTGTGCAATGTTTAATTGCATTTTGTAAGAACCATTGCTTTGTTGTACTAAAGAAAATTCATTTGTTCCGCCAGGAACTGTGGCTCTATTTACCGAGTAATTTAAATTTCCATTTAAATCGTATGAAAAAACCTGTATTAATTCTCCCGTTGTATTAGCTATATTACCATTTGAATTAGTTGGGAAAAATGCTGTACTAACAGGTGTTCCTGGAGCATCATCCTCTTCTATAGCAAATGTAAAAGTAGATAAACCAGTTGGCAATGGAGACGTAGATGAACTTAATACCGCGTTATTTAAATCTGATATTAATCCAGATGTAGATGTTTCCCAATATATATCTAATACAGATTCAACAGGGGCGGTTTCATAAATAGCCAAATACATTGAGTTAGGATATGTTCTATTTGGATTGTTTGTAAATTCGTTTTCTGTTTCTCCTATAGGGTTAACAGTATTTATTCTAGCTACTAAAGGATTTATATTTGTATATTTTCTTAAAGATCCACTAACATTACCTGACGCATCAAGGCTTTCTTCGTTATATTGAACGGCAAAACCTGGGTATAAGCATAGCCCGTTTAAAAACCCAGTGTCCGTTGTTGTGTAGTCCGCATCACCAAACAGCTCCCTTTGAGCGCCAATCAAAGTTACCGTGTCTGGCACTGGTGCTGGAAAATATTGTTGATTTATTATTGATGCAGTTTGAGTTCCTGTTAGATTTGTTACTCTACCATATAATCTAACACTACTATTAAATTCTGTTTGAACAGGGCCAACTTCTTTTAAATCTCTTGGTATTTTATTTATGTTATCATTAATTAATACCATGTGGCCTGTTTGATTTCTTTCGTCGTCGAAATCATTTATAGGATATCCATTAATAATGCCCGGTAAATAAACATTATAATAATCTGTTTGCTTTTGCTGCACCACTATTCTATAAGAATAATATCCTAATTCATTTATGTCATAAACAGCATTTCCTTTATTTCCAGAAACATTAATAGTTGTGCTAGTATATTCAAATAAATATTCATCAGAAACTCTTTCAGTCGTTGTTAAAGTAACAACGCCATTGTTGTCTATTGTTGCTGAAACTATCCCTATGTAATCATTATAATACCCCCTTAAATATTTACTGGTATTAAAATAATCAGAATACGTAGTTGCCCAATTAGTAAATAGTTCGTCTAGTTTATATACGTAAGTTTCGTTTGCATTTATGCTATCAAATCTAAAATATTTCTCAGGCGGTTGAAAATTAATTATATCAGAAAATTCAGTAACCCAATACTTTCCTTTTGCATAAGCGCCCGGATAACCTGCTATGCCCGCAAAGTTTCTGTCTTCTGCAATAAGGTCATTTACTTTTATTTTTAACTGATCACCATCCCATGCGTTTACTGTGGGTAAAAAGTTAGGTGATTTATAATTATGAAATAAATTTGAACCTTTTTGAAATTCACCAAATTCATTTAAAAGATTGTCATATTTAGATAAAATAACATCAGACTGTCTTCCCCATTTATCTGCTAAAACTATACCAACTTTATAATTTCTATTTTGTTTTATATTGTGGTTAGGGTATTCTGTTGTTTCTTGTAAATTTTTTTCACTAGCAGATATTTCATAGTCTAAATCATACAAGCTAGCATGATTAGCCACAAAATTTGCATACATTATTCTATTGCCAGCTGTTTCCTGCGCTAAAGCTCTAATAGGCACTTCGTCATAAACTCTAACTACTTCTTTTTCTGGTAAAGTTTTATATGGCTTAGTAGATTCATAGTCGTATTTATAGCATGGCACGGGTGAATAATCCCAAGAAAATGTATCACCATTAGTATAAGTTACAGCACCAGCCATAGTAATTTCATATTGAGGAGGTGTAGTCGTTGGGTTATATTCAACTGCTAATACTAGAACCGGTGGAGTGAGTGCCACTCCATTTATTTCTTCTAAATAATAGCCTGGAATTATACCATTTAATAAATCTGTAGTAACAATTTTAGTGTTTGTAATTGTTCCAATAGCAGTTGTTGTAGTTGTTCTAGGCGTATATAATACATCAAAAGTGTCATCAACAGGTATACTTTCTACAACTTTATAAACAACGCCATCAGACTCCTTAACAATAATATCTATTTCAATTATTTTATAATTTTTATATAGACTGCCAGAAGGTAATTCAATATTTAAAACTAAATTATTAATATTGTTTTGCATGAATTCAATAATAGTAGACCTAAAAGCTGCATCTTCATCTCCTTCTAAAAAATAACCTTTTTGATTTGGCACAAAAGCCGCTTGAGTAAATGGCGCTATTAATGAATATTCATTATCATCAAATCTAAATCTATAACTAAAAGTTAAAAATTTATCTTGCATATATGCCGGATCTCCGTTCCAACCTTGGTAATTATCATCTCTTATACATCTTACATAATAACCAGGTGTACCCGTAGCTGGTATTGCTTGTTTAACAATATTATTATTAGTACCTGATACTAACACCTCTTCCGCAGGGCTGCCCGCAGTATATGCCCAATATTTAACAGCATTGCCAGGGTTTGGCGCTGTTCCACTACCACCTATTTTTAAAAATCCTGTAAGCCCGCTTCCACCTACACCATCTGCATATCCACCTGGCCTAGAGTTAAAAAATACATTTGTATCAAAATTTCCTTGCTCCCCTTCAGCCCATGTGCCAGCTACATAAAAGGCTGGCCAGTTATTGGCTCCTTGTTGGTTTATAACTGGACTTGAATTTGTACTTTTAATTCTATCAGCATTAGCAATGCCTCCAACTCCACTTATCAACGTTGCCCAATCATTTATTTTAGCAACTCTATAACCATTTGGGGCAAGTCTTGCGTGTGTAGCGGCTTCCTTGTTATAAAGCTTACCATAAACTTCGCCATTAGCTGGATTAAAATCGTAATAGCACCATGCAGGCGTATTACTTGCATCATAACTTTGCCATTCGCTTAAATCCGTAGCTTCTACAATAGCCGTGCCATCGTTCAATTTATCAACATTTAAATTAGCAGTAGTCCATTGAAGTACGCCTATTAGCACCGTGGGCAAATCAGCGGCGTTAGACATTGTAGACGGTTTTATTGCAGCCGTTGAAGATAAATCTACTAGCCTAGGCGCTTTATAAGGAGCAAATTTTGCCACAGATATATGTTGCTCGTTTGTATAATAATTAGGATTACCTATAGCTGTTTGTACATTTAGCTTTCTTGGTTGATTATTATTATCTGTCCAAAAAAGTAAATCTTCTATTAGTGTTATGCCGTAAACTCTTTTGTTTTTATTAAAATTAAGATAAGATCCCTGAGTTAATATGTCAATAGCGCTTGTTTGATTATTATACTTTACTATAAAATTATTAGTATTATTTGTTAAAAACAAATATATATCGCTTTTATCTTGATCAGCGAGTATGCCTATAGATACTAAACCCGATACACCCAGCTCGCTTTGAAAACTAAAAACTTGAACATTACCAAGTACATTTTGAACAGTACCTACGTCTGAATTTTCCGACTGGCTTATTTGTATATTTTGTGCGTCTCTATATTCCCCTTGCGGCAATAGGCGATCATCTAAGTCCTTATTCATTTTGGACTTTATAAAAGCATTGGTTATTTTAGCCATATATTAATCTTTTACTTTTCCGTCTGGTAAATATTTTTTTAATCTATCTAATATTTTAGTGCTAGTGTTTTTAGAAAACAAAGATCCAAGTGAACCTACAAAATTATTAGCAGCATCTTCTACCGATTCTAAAACAGGTCTACCTTCTTTAATATTTTGAGCTTCATGAACAAGACCACCTATATTAGACCCAATAACTCCTATTGCTGCTCTTGTAGGATAAGGTAAAAATTTAATTTTATCCTGTATAGATCTTGATAATTGATCTCCACCCATATAGTGCCTTGCAGTATCGCCATATTCAAAACTATTTTGCTCCTCCATAAGCCCGTCTTTGTCGGGTTTAATGCTCAAATATTCATTAGTTCTTTGCCTAGCTTTTTCTTCGGGAAAACCTAAAACCTCATCAGCTTTATATTCTATATTTGAAAGAACATTAGATTGGTTTTTTGGCGGGTCTTCTTGTTTAAGAGGATTTTTACCTGAAAATTTTTTAGAAAAATTCATGTGTTAGCTTTTTATCCATTTAGATTTGCCCCTCATAACCTGGACTA
>Ga0099797_100546_pt1 | contig 24110 bp, 24 predicted proteins | sample Uncmet_Sort48C_1_FD_89871 | JGI IMG/M metagenome (GOLD analysis project Ga0099797, IMG submission 89871) | Marine eukaryotic communities from CALCOFI LINE 67, Pacific Ocean - C012_Sort48C_1 | ecosystem: Environmental > Aquatic > Marine > Oceanic | place: Pacific Ocean: Monterey Bay | collected...
GCCCAATTCCCCAAAGAACATGGGCAAGATTGGCATATTTGGGCGTCCATGGCCGAACAAGGAAATGCGAACACCATGCCAATACATTCAAATGCGATGGACAGAACAGGGGCCGCAGACCTCTGTCTTGTCAATAAAATTGGAATACATGGGCATGGTATTGGCGTGTCCTTGTTTGGCCTTGGAGGCCCAAATGTGCCAAGCTTCCATTTATTCTTTGAGGAATATATGGGCCCCATGAGCCCCTTGGCCCCATGGCGCCCATGGGCCCCACGGAACCATTAATTGGGCCCCATGGGACCCAGGGGGCCCCATGGCACAACAACAATGGCCTGAACAATTTTGTGGGCCATATGGTATAAGTTTTGTATATTTCCAGCCATACAATCCACCATAATGGTTGCCACAAAGGAGAGTGAGGGGGGGATTGGCCGAAGGTCCCTTCCGGAAGCAAAGGCCGCCTCCATTATTGGGGCATGGTGTAGCCGAAAATATGCAAATAAACGTTACATATAGTTGTCAAAGAATAATATATTGCTATGTCTGTTATTATTCGATTAGTTAGGTATTAGTTGTGGGGGTCCTCCTCTGGGGGGTCCTCCTCTGGGGCCCATGGGGCCCCATGGGCCCATGGACCCATGCAAATGAATGGAGGTGGCGGGCGGGCGGCGAGCTTGGTAATATATATATATATATATATGTTTTTTTTGTTTTGATAAGAAGTCGTGTGATGGTGTATCTTGCCATCCCCTAATATCCCATCAGCATCCTATGCATTCCAGTTTTAGGCACAAGCCTGCGTTTATTTGACATTATGGTCACGTTGCAGTCATAGACTTTTCAAATAGTATTTAATCTATGTCTTGTAACGGTCACTTATTGGAAAATGGTGCCCCTAAATATCAAAAGGTAAGTTTTGTTATACATATTTGTTGGAATGCGAGACTCAGTGACAACTAGGTGCTCCTAGATGTCTTCTCCACACCCTGAAAGAGTGACCCAGTGACAACAAAGTGAATAAATGGTGAAACACTTGTGAGTGTGGATGAGTTTGGATGATATTGAAAAGTAGATTGCATGCGTTTCGTTGTTGTGCTTGCATTTTCCCTTTTGTTCCCTACAGTGTTGACAAGTGTGTTTGTTCGCCGTTTGTTTCTCCGAAATCGGTCCAGTTCTTGACGTTGTAACATATGTTCCACATATGTTCAGGCAATTGAATGATGTAGGATGTTTAGGATGCTGAAGGTTTATAATCTCCCACTCCCAGATTGAAACACCATGCAGAGTGGCTTGTTGGCCCAAGTATCAAACAACATGTAGAAATATTGCAAACAACACCTCCGACCGCGCCTTTGTTTTCAATATCTGCCACTCCGTATGATGTTGGGCCCGGCTAGGATGTCAAGCCCTCAGCATCCTAAACTTCTACACCTACTTCAAAAAGTAAGAAAATTGTGCAAAGGGTCTGAGTTCCGGCAACTGCCAAATCGGTGAAAATCAGCGAACATCAAATATGATTGACCGATTTTTTTGCTGGGGTGTGTGTTCCGAAAATGCATTTTCCCAGAGGGCTGGCCATAAATCCTCCAAACATTGGTTTGGCATTCGTGTTGTTATGTTCGAGCGAAAGGGTCTCTCGGCTTAGAGAGTTTTTTTGTTGTATTGTATTATTTGGTGCGAAGGATGCCATTTCTCATTTTACGCACCTTTCCCCAGACCCTTTTTTCTTATTGCAATATGAACTTATCCAGTAAAGTGGGTGGACTCTATGCAAATGCCTGCATATGCTCCAGTAAAGTGGGTGTACTCCATGCAAATGCTTGCATATGTTTTGCTTTTAAGAATATGGCCCGGCGCCACCCTATTTGTGTATCCTTGCAGGTGGCAGGGCAGCTTGCGCGTGAGCAGGGTGTTCGGCCATCGAAGCTTGCAAGCAGCAATTGGAACGCGAGGCCATGCATAGAAAATGCATGCGACAGCCCTTGGAGTTGTAAGAAGCGGGCTATTCAGGGAAACAAGGCAAAATATGAATATAATATAATGTAACCCCGATGTGTGATTAAATACCCCCCATGGAGGTACCCCCCTCCCCTCCTTATGAGATCCACGGGCCGCCGGATTTTCTCAGTTTAGCGACGGTGATCAATACAAATACAGTCCCCCTTCTCCGCCTCATGGGTGTCGTGACCCCCTCCTCGCGGCCTTCGTCGAAACATTTTAGATTAGGGCCGTGAAAATTATTCCGAATACTGAATTATTTAATCATGTATTTCCCGGGCCGCTATTCACCGTCGGTTCTTATCCACACCTCGGTTTTTAACCGGGAATCAATGACGTGTTTGATTTGCAAAGTATTTGTTAGTATGAAGGGCGTATTAATTACAAGCCGGGTTTAATATGATATAATACAACCTGCATATGAATATAAAAAGTGAGCTTCGCATGAAATGGTTTCGACAATTACCCGAAAATAATATATTTTGTGCGGAGGGGCCTTGCCCTGCGGCCCCCGCCTTTCAAATATGAGCAACCCGTGAACATAATAGGGAATAAACAAATCTTTAAAAAAAACGACCAGTTCCATATGATTGTATGTATTGTTTCGAACAAAAATCTATTACTCAGTACCTATCGACTTCTATGCAATCTTACAGTGACATCTTTGTCAGACTCCACTGATATGTTGCTTGATGTTCACATTGTCTGTGTGGTAATTATTTCGTTTTGTCAAGATTGGTTCGGAAGCGGGTTGCAACACGACCGACTCGGTTTTCAGGGGGTCCATACAGTCCTTGACTTTGTTCTGACAGAGTTTGAGTCCATGGACGGTGGTGAGTCTGTTTACAAACATGCGTGTCTTTGTGTCTATTTACAACCATGTGGCTGTTTGGTTACAAACATCTGTCTGTCTACAAGCATGTGTCTGTTTACAAACAGGTGTTTGCAGCTGTTCCTTTTTATTGTGCCAGCAGGGTGGGTTAAGCTGTCAGTTCATTTAGTGTTGCTCAGCTCAGCTCAGTCACCCCCAGTTTAAGCAAACCGGGTATTCGTTTGCACAATGTCGGAGTCGGATCAAGATATGAGTCAGGGTATTGTTCAGAATATCACGGTTTTTCGAACCCAATCCAATGGGACTAGTCCCGTGACCCTGAGAAAAAATTAAAAACACTACGAAATAGCAGTGCAAAATCCTATACGAAAGCTTTAGTATGCTATTCTTGGTTGCTTGAGCAGTCGAGAATCAAGCAACTCGGTGTAAACTGATGATCTTCCATACCCTTGTTGACGCTCCCCCGTTCCAGTTCTCACGTTCCCATTCCCCCGTGTTTCCGCGAGGAGACTGAGTTCAAATTGTAGTTGAAATTTGCCGCCTAAGCGGTAAGTTTCGCATGCTTTGTCTTGGCCCTCCAGCTGCCAATGGGGCTCTGGAAGGGCGGAGCCCTCCCAGTATAGTTGGGGCGGCAGCCCTCAAACCACGAGGAAAAGGCTGTAATAATTTATGTATACCTATCCCTGCGGTAGTTGTTAGCATTCGTATTGAATTAGTTTTGTATGCTCTCTGCAAATTTGTAAAAGTGTTGTGCATGTTTGTTTATATATGTGTAAATCTCTCTCTCTCTCTCTCTCTATATATATATATATATATATATATATATAAGTGCGATTTATGTTTCACTTCACATACGATTATGTATGAGCATCTTGTCTTATCCTGATGATATTGCGCCACATTTGGTGCGAGGTTGAGATTTATAAAAAAGGCAAACTTTGTGCCAAAATGGAATTATCAGAATTGGGTTCGCTTGGCAGGTAAATTCTTATCTGTCACCCACAAGTCATTTTCCACTATACCAGAGCTTCCCAAAGCCCATAAAAGGCAAATTCTGAAAAATATACGGAATGAGTGATTCAATTCATGCCTTCATATATATATATATATATATATATATTTGCTTTCCATCCCTTTAAGGGCCCTTGTTGGCCATGGGCCCCTGCACGAAATTTGGCACGATCTTGTGAGGCAGCACGGTGGGAATCGCCGTCCTGTGGTTCGTGCACCGGGCGGCAGGCCAGGCTGCCCTTCGTCCGCCAATAGGCCCGCCATGTAAGTGGCCCCATGAAAGAATAATATCATATATATATATATATGTATTTCCATATCTAAATTTCTCATCGATGTCGGAGTCGGACCGTGTCCGGCTGTGCGCCTCGAAAACATTATTGTTTACAGCACTTTCCGTCGAATCTTTGGACCCTCACCGGGCAGTTACCGGCTTGGCGCATTGAAAGAAATGTTATTTATTGCAGTGGAATCGCTTTGTGTTCGAAACCAGGCTACCCGGAGCTCGCAAACACATGCTGTCCATTGCACCGGAGCCACTTTGCGCTCGAAAGCCGTGCTCTTTAGTGCGTGGTAATTGGTTGGAGCTGGAAGACACATGCTATTTGTTGCACCGGCAGCACTTTTCGTTCTAAAGCCATGCGACTTCTTCACAGGAGTTCGAAAACACATGCTATAATTTATTTCACTTGAGCCCAGCCCACTGTTCGAAATCCCTATTGAAATCACAATTGGAAATCACCGACCGCTAGCACTTGACCCAGATTCCCATTACTCTGCTATATTCAGCTACATCGGTTTCCCAATAATCGGCGGCCCCATCGACGGTCCCATCGGTAGTTAATACAGGGAATATTGAACATATAATACAATATATGAATATATATATATATACATATATATATATATATATATAGCACACCCCACCTCCGGTTCATAGGGCCCGCCGGCAAACCTTTTATCAATACGATTTTCTATTCCCTCATTAATCTGGGCTGCAACGGTTTTAGGAAGGATTTGCTTTGATTTTAGTCTTGCTTGGAAGCGTACTATCAACTCAGGGGTGTATTGAGTCTGCACGCAGTGCCTCACATGTGCCGAAATACAAGCAATGTCTTGACACATGTTACTTCACAAGGCGGGTAAACAGGAAACATGGGGGTTCATTGACTCGAGGGGTGTCCGGGGGGCTATAAATAGAGGTGGGAATTGTGCCGCTTAAGCGACGAATTTCGCCAACTTAATCGCGGCCCTAAGGGCCCCATTGGGGGGTCGGGGGGGGGGCGAAGCCACCCCAGCTTGAAAGCGGGGGCTTGGTGGGCACCAGCCCCCCAACACGAGGAAAAACCGCCTTTCTTCATTAACTCGGGGGAGGAGGGGCGGTTATAATACAATTTATAATATTTTTTACAGAAACGGTTTTTCATTACATCTGAATTGGGAGCCTCTAGTGGGTGCAACACACTCGCGGGAGGTTACCTCAGATGTTGACCACTAGGCACATTCATTCCGAGGGCTTCGTGTTGAAGCAAATTGGCCATGTGTCCAAGTCCCGAAATATGTGCTGAAACAGAAACAACAAACTCACAATTATACCTTGGGTTATCTATCATATTCGGGGGGCGGGAAGGCGGAAACGGGAGCGTAACCGTTGGAAGCCGCCGTTGTGCAACAAATAACATTGCACATGTACATACAGAGATATGTATAATCATAGAGATATTGTGTTATATGGGATTTAGATATACGCAGTTTTATCAAGCCGTTAATGGAGCCTAATTATATGTTGCTTAAGTAAGAGACAGGACTTCCAAGAAAATCGAAGGACATCAGAGGTCATCAAAGAATCACCAAGATAATACAAGAAATCCGAGAATTACCAACCATCACGTGTCACAAAAACTGAAGCAGGTCGACCATGTTTGATAACCTTCGATGATATCTGCGGATTTTTTGCAGGCATCTTGTCGAATTTCACAGCAAAGTTGGAAAATCCATATATTATGCAATATTCGACAGGGCCCTACCATTGACTTTCGAAATGCATCGACGTATTTTTGTAGACATGCTCACATAATAGAAAAAAAACTCCATGTTTTTTTAGGGGGTAGGGGAGGAGGGGCGTGCCGGCTGTCCAAGAAATCGATTGTTGCTAGATAGGGATTCCATAGTGGAGTTGTGTGCACGTGAATGCAACAAGTGTGCGTGCATTTCCGAGTCGGAATAAATGGCAGCAGTCCCGGGATCTAAAACCCAGATTCCCAGAAAATAGGAGTTCGAATTCTTGTATCTTCTTGTGATTTGTTATGCACTTCATATGCTTGATGTAGGTTGATTTTCCTCTTCATGGACATTGGCAGTTACAAGGCACGTGGCCCAAAGGCACACCAGAAGTGGCCCTGGCTCTAGGCCAGTCTCCTCTGGTCCTGTTGAGCAGTCCGAGGGTCTGCTAAGCAACGGCATCGCCATACAAAATAATTGTGAGGTCACCAGGGTTCAATATATGAACAGCAGAAGCCTTAATACCCACTCTGGCTCAAGAGCATTTGTTTGTTGCTAGCTACTCACCTTGTGTTGGTTCCTTTGCTCCTATAAACTCTTGATATCTTCCATCCCTCTCGCTCCTTCGCACTCACCGGAGACCCAAATCTGGTAGGGCGGGACTGTAGGCCCCCAGAGTGTAGACTCACAGTGGTTGGTAAGTGGCCCACCAGACACAAATTCCGGTAGGGCGGGAGTGTAGGCGCCCAGACTGTAGGGCCACAGCTTGTAGGCCCCCAGACTCTAGGCCCCCTGACTGCCCAAATCGTCGATATATGATTAGCGGCTGTAGATTCCTGCACTCTAGAGGCCAACTAATCCTTCAAACTCCGTTGTTTAGGGTCCTTCGACGCCTGCGTGTAATGTGGATCTGCTGCATTGCAATTCCGAAGGTATTATCCAGCATCGTTTTCCAGGGGTTTAATGCACTCTGCATATATTCAGATGTACATAGATACTAATGATGAGCGGCTCAACAATTAAACTTGCAATAACTCTGTAGATGAAAGCAATACTCGAATCAAGATACACACAATGAAGGAGATACCAAGATTTATTTGACACTGGCAGCCCTTCAAAGTACAAGGCAATGCTTTGACATGCAAAGTGGTTAGCCCTTCAAAGTACAAGGCAATGCTTTGACATGCAAAGTGGCTATCTGGTGTACTGTGGATCTGGTGCATTGCAATACCGTCCGAAGATATTTTTCAGCATTGTTTTCCACGAGTTAAATGAACATTGCATATATACATATAGAAATATGTAGATATATTTGTTGAAAAAGACCGCATAAGTGTTTTGTTGTTGCTTGTTGTATGAGGCCTCCCGGATGACAAAGACTTTCAGAGAACGGTTCCTGGAAACATTCAAACCATTCGAATGTCGACCTGGAAACTTAATCAACATGTTGCATGTCTGCCCTACTACCCCAAACAAAACCTAAAGTAAGGTCGGATAACTTAACACACACATGTCAAGAAATGTAAGCAAGACATATTATCCTGGACACGAATTTGACCGCCGCAAAAATGACAGACGCAAAACAACGGCAAGCTCGACCTCTGCGCGACCCGAATCCAATGGAAGACGTCCCCGCGGACCAGGATTCGGCCAGCAATCCCCCAAAAAGTAAATATATGTTGCTAACCTGCGCAATCCTGACATAAACAAAACAATGATGTCAACCGTGCATAGTGCATGACTTGGGAACACAAATTATCAGCACGCGTCCAACACAAATATGGGCATATCGGAAAACACTCGAAAAGGGGTTTCCTGGCTTGATCATGCTGGAAAACGTTCAGGAAACATTGTGAAACAGTCACAAAACACAACAAATGACATACAGTGAGTGGAAACGCTTCAAGCGGAAGGCGTGCTATTCCTAATATATGCTCACTTTGTATGTATATATATATATATAGAGAGAGAGAGAGAGAGAGATTCCTCCTTAATGGGTTTTAATATAAATGGGGTTGAATCCTCATGTTAATTAAAACTCATTAGTACCAAGCTCCATCAAATACCTTCGAAGTATACCAGTTTTTCTGGACATGACTTTGCTTCGCTGACCCTGGTAATGTACGATGCAAAGTCAGACTCGGCCACTGCTGCAAAAGGACAGGACATTGGCCCCGGCTGCAAGATGATCATCACTGGCATTGTGCAGAAACCGGAGACAACCCATGTGCAGCCAAGCCCAACAGAGACTACTAAATTGAAATAACTGTAGGATCTCCACATTATGGGTACTTCATATATATATATATATATACACCGCCACCTGGTTTGGGCCGAGATAACTAAGAAAATGGTTGGTGTATACTGTCTCCTGGTGTATATGCAAACTGCTAGAATATGCAGAAACACACAAGGCGCGCCTTCGGCGCACCGCTCCCCCATGGTGGTCTGTTTTGCTGCATATTCGAGCAGTTTGCATGTACACGAGGAGATGGTATACACCAGCCATTTTCCTCTGTATTCTAGGCCCAAACCCGGTGGTGATCTATATATACGGTGTCCCCTCATTTGCCATCATTGAACTCATTTGTTTCGGTATGCTGATCTGGCAGGACTGGCGGCCGGCTGCACGGCGGGAGGTTCCTTGTTTCTCATCTGCTTATGCTGATCTGGTCTTGAAAGCCTGGTGGTGTTTGCGGGAGATTCCTTGTTTCTCATCTGCTTATGCTGATCTGGTCTTGAAAGCCTGGTGGTGTTTTTGAGCGGTGTGAATTGTGAATTATTGAATCTTGCACATTATACAAATGGTTTCCTGGCGTTTGTATATATCCATGGATAGGCAAAAACAAAAAAGGAACCTGAATAGGCAAACCTGAGAGTACAGGGCACACTTCAAATACATACGGAACTCATGTGGAAAACCGATGTTGCATTACATGGGAATTGTGAACATCTGTAAGGATGCAAAATTATCATGGGAGGCAGTGTACTCAGAGTTCACCCACTAGGCAGTGCCGTACATTGATTATAGTACTTGTCTGTGTACGAGCAGATTGTTGGTTTGCCCATGACCCGTAACATATGCTGAGAAAGGTTCCCACGAAATCGTAGGTTGCGCAGCTGAAAAAGAACAGCATTTTATACCTCGGACTACCTTCATCATTGTCCTCCCAGCCTTCTCGATGCCCGTTCATGGAAGAGGTTGACGCAGGTTGGTATCTGGAGGTTGGTTGTTCATGTGGAGGTTGCTCATGTGCAGCTCCCTATGAGGAGTTTAATGAAGGCCAGCGGAGCAGCATGAAGTCGCATAGTTTGTGGAATCAATGGCGTCACATTTGCTGCATATATACACATATACATGGGTATGATATGCGTATATATAATTATATATATATATATATATATATATATATATATATATATATATTGTCTCTTCTTATTTTTTACAGTGTGTGATTTGTCATTTTAGTTGTATGGGCTCTGCTGATGTTTGAGGGTATCTTTATTAGGACCGGGCCGGAAGTTTGTACCAACATTCCGTGGTTTTGTGTGCGTGTCGCAATTTGTGCTTGGACAGGTGGGAGGAGCACTCCTTATGTGCTCAGGGTACTCGCAAAACTGATGTACATCTATCATAGCGGTTTCCGGGGGTCACCGGTTCGAACTGGATTGTTGATATTTTCTTTGTTTCTACCGACTCTGCAGGTGTAAATGCCGATTGCCATTGAATGGTTATGTTTATTCGAATGTATATTTTACAGGTCTGAGTCGAACCTCCGAACCTGTCCGGTTCGGTTCGCGCGCATAAGTTAGAGCCATCCTTATGACAAGTCGTCTGCAGTTCCTGGTTGCAGGAGATGAACATGTCGTCTGAAAGTTGCCTCATAGTGTGGAGAATGAACACTTCAGGAAATGAACATAATATAATCACATCTCCAATCTGCCTTATGACAAGTCTGGGTCTGGGGTTTGAGGAGATGAATGGAACTCAGTGCACTGTCATCGCATGGGATGGTGGGGCAGAGAAGTGGTTGATCGAATTGCCAGGAGGTGCCAAGGCGCGACTGGTGGCTGCTAATTTAGCCCACGGTCTGGCCACAGGCAATTATGTTATAAAATGGGGACACCATATATACGTACAGCACCACCGGGAAAAATTGGGCCTAGTGAAAATTGAAAAACGGCTGGGGTATACCATGTCCTGTTTCATATGCAAACTGCTCGAATATGCAGCAGAATACACCACCACGGGGTCGCGGCGCGCCTTGTGTATTTTGCTCCATATCTGAGCTGTTTGCATATCAGGAAATGGTATACAGAAGCCATTTTTTCTTGGCCCAAACCCGGTGGTGGTGTATATATATGGTGTCCCCAGGAAAAGCAAACGATTTAACAAAAACATACAAAATCTGTCAACAAATCTTTCAGCACCCTGAGCTCTCCGGAGTCGTCCCCCACCCCAGTGTTGTTGGTTGCGCGCGTTTTGCAAAGATTTCGAACCCCTGGAGGCCGTCGCCCAAGGAAGGGCACCTAATCATTTACAAAGCAACGAAGTATATATACAAAAAATCTGATCAATAATGTATACTTTTACAAAACTCATAATATTTCAAACCCGTCATTACTCGGGTATACTTTAAAACTTTGAGTTCGACAGTGTTTCAAAATATGCATTCGGACACCGAACGGATCGCCTAGGACGCTACAGACACAAAAATACTGGCAAATTCGACGTCTCCACATCCTGAATCTAATGGAAGACATCCCGGACCAGGATTCGGCCAAAAGTCCGGAAAACAAGTTTACATTTTATTTTGCTTACCCGAGCAATCTTGTGAAACATGGACCGTCGACAGGCATTCCAAGCTCTGAGCCCATCGCGGTGGCGGAGGGTGTGCTGGTAGGCCCGATCGCAGCCGGTCTTCGAGTCGCCAACGGATGCAGAGAGGCACCCATAACGAAGCAAACTCAAATAATGCCGTGAATGGGAACACACATAATAGGTAATGTAATAGGCGCTTGTGCGGTCAATGGGAACGCGCAAAGTATATATATATAGAGAGAGAGAGAAAGGGCACTTGGCTGTCAGAGCATGCTTCCTAAGGCGAGTCAGCAAGTCTTAAGGAAATCACTATTTACATTTGTGCTTATACGCTGCACCACTTCGCATAAACTCTTGATAAAAGATAGGTATGATTATCATAACGGGCGCTTGTGCGGCTGACCAGGAGTTTACGAATATATTCCTTGTTTCTTTGGCTTGCTTTGGGTGTAGCTCCCTTATTTATTGTTGGGCCCACCATTGAGTTCATTCTATTATGTTGGCCACCATTAAGGCCATCCTCGTATTTGGGGTAAATTTTGGAGTACATTGAAATCTTCTTCGGGTCTCATCATAGGTCCGTCAAAGCCAGTTCTATGCATTTGCTTAAGTTGTATTTAGTCACTGGGTTGAACTAAGTAGGTCGCTCGATGGTACAAGGCCTAGACTTATGACAGTTAACAATGTTGAAGGATTCCTTTGGGTGTCTTTGGGGTGGCTTTGGCGCTCCTATGGTCCACTTCGGGTTCTTTTTGGTTGCCATTGGGCCCCTTTGGGATGCCTTGTTGTTTGTGTGTTTATTTACGCATATGAAGGCCGGAAGTCCACTTCCAAGCATTCGTTCGCATGTAATAGTGCTTGCAACCCAAATCAAGCCTCCTGGAATGCACCCGCAGATCTCCCCGATGCCACCGATGCAACCAAAGTGGCAGGGTCTAGGATGGCGTGAGTTTAGAACGATTTCCCTCAAAGTGAATACAATCCGGGCTGATGATGAGAAATCCCGTTGTTTGTGAAGGTCTTACATACATTCGATTTCTGTACTTGTTGAAACCATCATAATTTCACATTTCTTAAACACATACCATCGTGTGGCCATGGACAGTTTATATTCAGCATGCGTGTTTTGCAGATGATGGCCTGCGTTGTTATTTTGAACAAATAAAGGCAGAACACTCGCCCTAGCATATTCTGAACACTAGTAATGGACACACAGCTACTCGCATATACAAAATGAATATATGGTGACCCCATTCATGCAGTTTGTTTTAGAGGTGTTGCTTGAAATGAGCTTTGCCACCCATTTCATAGGTGAGCCACGTTTACAGACCGAGAGCTTTGAGAAATGTGCATCTGGTGGTGACGGTGTCATCATTAGCCCGGGGTGGAATATAATAAATGTATAATGTATAATCTAATATATGATGTACTTGGCACAAAAGACATAACATAGTCTTGAGCAACCAACGATGACAATGCTTGAGTTCGTGAAATTGAAATCGTGTAATTTTGAGCATGTTGCCTTCATCAAAGGTGCCTAGGTATGTTCGGGGAGCGGCGGAAGGCTGCGGCATAATTAGGTGAGCATGTATGGGGAAAGAGGGACCTGGCGGAGAACGTAAAGTAATTTGTCGTATCCATAACAGTTTTGGTGTTTCATGAATGCCATGGGTTCTAAATATATTTGAGTTTGAATGCAGTTTCAGTGTTTATTTGTTCAATGCTATGTTGTACATGTTGTAAACTAATTGTTCATGCATTATAACATCTGCGATTCACTCAAATGGGTGTCACACTTAAGTGCAACGAGTGTTGGAGTAGTAGTACCTTTAGTGGCGTATGTGTGCTGTTTCGAATTAAGCATAGTTGTTAGTGGTAATGTTTGATGAGATGTTCATGTTTGGAATGAGTGATGTTTGTGATCTTTTTGAATGAGTTGTTCATGATGTCGCTATGCAGGGCAGATATGGGGAAAAAGGCACCTGGCGAATAATGCAGGGGAAGCGGCAATTGGCCACATCATATATTCACTACACACATTCGCATCGTATATATTCGGTGTTTCTGAGTATACCAGTGCCTGGGTGTTGTGGGAGTGTTTGTATTCACCAGTTGCTCATATTTGCAATTCAGAAACGAGGATGTACCACCTCTCCAGAAGTTGCACAGTTGTATGTAGCATGGCTTAAGCAATGTATTTAGATGCTCCTATATGGAGTGTCCTTGGAAACACACATCACCATCCGTATATGTTGCTCCGAAAAGATCCATCGGAATCCATTGTGAAAATGCATTCAATAATTGCAATGTATGGCAACGACATTGAAATATATTGTAATGGTGTGCTTGAGAGTTGTACTCGATTTGCTGAAACCAACCCCTATATATAAATATACACACATGTAGTGGAAAACCTCAAGGTGGGGATTTGATTTGGGTTTGATTGAGAAGCCTCCGAAGTCAAAAGCACCGTGAACCAACTGTGCCGGAAAACAACGCTGATGTGGTTCCGACGGGAACATGTAAAGGAAGCGTTGGGCAACACTGCAAAAATATTCGAACCCGTGACAATTTTTGAACATCCACGAAAATACACACAGGGGAAAACGAGTCCAATGCTACCTGACACACGAAAATATAATGTGGCCCGAAACACATGACCCTGTCAAATAATGTGTCCGGAAAATGTTGTGATGGTTTTATAGTAATATTATTATATTAAATATGATTATATCTCCAGGCACGGAAGGGCACATGGCAGAGCAAACCCCGCGCCAACTTGGTGTGTCACATCCCAGAGGACGGTGTGCTGCTGAGCCCTGACGTCGAGGTGTTCAGAGGGAGCTCTGGAGAGGGTTATCCTCGTAATCAGGCTTGCGACTGAGACTCGGATCCTTAGGACGCCTAGGATAAGCATAACATATATATTCATTTATTTATGACACGGCGGCCCCACCTCGCCCCATCGGCGCCCCCTCGGGGGCCACCCGGCGGCCCCGCAGGTTTCGATTGAGACTAAGATGTTCATGACTTGCACAAATACTTGGCGCACATTTGCATACATGTTTGCTATATTTCAGACACGCCATCCCAAATTAGTGGATGCGGCCTTCGGTGTCTCCATGGAAATATTCAAAGTTGCTCAATGATTCTTCCGGCTTCATACATAATCGTTCCGGCGGGCTGAAGGGCCCGGGCCCCAAAATTGGCGCGGGCACCGGACCCGGTCCAAGGAACCCATGTTCGGCATATGATGTGTACAATTTGTGGCATATGGTTGTCTCTCATGTCATGGTTCTGGCCAAGGTACCCCATTCCTTGAAGAAATCATGCAAACTTCAAATATGTGGGCTTTCACGTACATATGCATAGAGAGAGAGAGAGAGAGAGAGAGAGAGAGAGAAAGAGAGAAAATACAAATGTCCGCTTCCTCACGGCATATGACTATGTCGTGTTTATTTATACTATTTGCCCTCATTGGCCGGCCGTAGGCAATGTATGGAGACATCTGACATGCTCTATAATAGACAGAAATACCAATACTATCTTGCAGGTGGGATTCCAGTCTTGTCAAACCTTCGTGCATGTTCGATCAAAAAAACAAATATATATATATATACTGTATATATATATACACAAATAACCCCCATATGATGATTCATTCGTTGATTTTTGGCGACTAAGTGGGTGTTGTCCTTTACAAGGCTATCCATTCTGGAGCGACCCGGTGCGGCTTGCGGCTGTCGTCAGTGTCGACCTACACAGCTTACAACATCCGTTGCCAGGTCCAAAATTCATGGTAGCTCTCAACTTCCCCAATCGCCAGCTTACAACTCCCAAAATTGCCAGCTTACAACTTCCATTGCCAGGTACAACTTTCATTGCCAGGTCTTGATCGGAGCAATTTGTTTTTACAAGGTTCCAAAATACGAATTCGGACACCGAACTGACCGTCATGGTCGCCACAGACGCAAAACCGCCGGCAAATTCGACGTGTGTGCGACCCGAATCCAATTGGAGACGTCCCGGACCAGGATTCGGCCAAACATCCGGGGACCAAATTTATTTTCTTGTTTACAAGAGAAAACCCGGGATTGGATCCGATTAGGATTTCTACTGAATCCGGCCCGGAATTTTCGGTCTTGCGCCCGGCCCAGAATTTCCGGCCATTGGACCCGGCCCTGGAATTTCCATTTGAGCCGGCCTCGGATTTCCATTGGATCCGGCCCTCCGGCCCGGATTTGTGTCGATAAGTGGAATTGCACACTTAAGTGGCATGTTATGTTGTTTAGTTTGGGATTTCAATTGGATACTATCCGGCCAGGGTTTTCCATTGGATGCGGCTCGGATTTGTGTAGAAGAGTCGCGTGGAATTGCGTGTTTAACTAATTAGGATGTGATGGTTTTGTCTGGCGAATCGCATCTTATAGTTCGTTTTTGGCCGGATGCAGGACCGTTGGGCATGGGCTCAGGGCTCTGCCATAATTCATTCTGTATTCAACAGAGTGTGTGCCACATGTGGGGCCATTTTATATTTCTTTAGGGTGTTGCCTATAGTATGCAATAAACTTTACATAATTTTAATTATCACCAAGCAGTACTGTACTGGGTGTGTACTACACACCCGAGACCAGTTGTTTTACATGATTGAGTCGTTATTGCAACAAATAGTGGACTCCCTATACGAGTATGTGTTGGAATATTTGGGCCCCCAAGGCCAAAACCATGCCCTTGTATTCGAATTTGATTGACCCCTTGGTCGAGGTGTTGGCATGTTTTTAGGTTGCCTTCCAAGCCCCTCTAAAGCAGTCCAAGCAGTGCCAACTCTGCTGGGCTTGGAATCTGGTTGCAACATGCAGCATCTGTATTTGCCAGTGCCAGTCACTTTCAACAGTTGCAGTTTGTCAGCCACCAGTGCAGACAGAAAAACGTTGTAAAACAGACCTGACCTAAGGATTGATATTCAGCAGTTCGCAGCTTGTACCATTGGAGCACATTTCGTTTTCGTTTTGGTTTCATTTTGGTTTTCGTATTTGATTGGCCCCTTGGTCTGTCTAATATATTGACGTGGTGTTGGCATGTTTTTAGGTTGCCTTCCAAGCCCAGATGGAGATGACAACTCTAATACATATACCAAGTCAAGGGCTCCAAATTGGTTCATTTAAGAAGTAGTCTTGATTAGGTATGGGTAATATGTATCACAACCCTCCCATTTATTGCCTTTGCATGCTAGTTCAGTTTTTTGCTTGTTTGAAGTGTATGTTTGCGAGGCTATTGAACGAAGCTCCTTTGAACATGTGTGCTTGTGCAGGTCTCTGTATTATAAACATGTATGCGCCATGTCTTTTTGGCTCCAGCGTTGATCAGGGAGAGCATATGTAACCTGACAGTCAGTTTTCTCAAGAGATTGCAGCGCTTTCAAGTGTAACTCTATATGTCTATGCGAGTGCAGTGGTGCAAAACACAAAAGAGGGCATGATTGCAAGTTCATCGAGCACCGCCTGAGTTACGGTCCACAAGAAGTACACAGTATATATAAGTGTGTATATATATATATATGGAAATATTTGTTTATATTAATTCTCTGACATTTTTCGGATTCTGCCTTATATTGGCGTTGGGGGTGTTTTATATAAGGCAAAAGGATGGGGGGAGGCGTACTAAGATTTTGCCCGCCAGGCAAACCCTTTTGGGAGTTCGTCTGAGCGCCCTCGGGGATAATACGTTTTCGAAAAAAAACGCACCCAACGAAAAATCTGTCATTTTCTATCCACTATTATGGATCCAGGGTGTGCATGCCGGAGGCGGCCCTCCCCACTGCAGTGGAGGTTGCCGGGGGCCGCCTCCATGATGCTGGATGACACTTGTTCCGCAATTGTTTTTCATCCAATGAACTTGGTTTGTACCCGTACTTGGTTTAATCCCCAATTTAATTGAACCCCATCAATATTAACCCCCATTATACTATGAATGGGCTTTTATGGATCCAGGGGGTGCGTGCCGGAGGCGGCGCTCCCCACTGCAGTGGAGGTTGCCGGGGGCCGCCTCCACGATGCTGGATGACACTTGTTCCGCAATTGTTTTTCATCCAATGAACTTGGTTTGTACCCGTCCTTGTGTGGGCATACTTGCAAATTGTTTGTCGACAAGGTTCCAAAATGTGAGCTGGGACCGCCAAGGTTCGATTTGTTATTTTCCCTTATCTCTATCAACCTTGTCACTTGCAACTTGCAAGATGCCCGTCTCTTCAAAAACAACTGCATCATTCACCCCTATATAATATTTGTAGTCAGACATGGCCTGCCAAATCTGAGCAAGCCTTGAATCCGTAGAAAGTTATAATTGGGGTCCCAAATCAAATTTCTCATTTTTTTAATATATATATATATATACACATGTATAAACATATTTAAACATATTTTTAAAAATACACTATACGACATATATATACCATCGATATAACATGCATTTTTCATTTGAATGAACAAATGGTACCGAGTCTCATTAGCAAATTGGACGTCTCCGCCACCCGAGTGCAATCGAAGACATCTCGGGCCAGGATTCATCCTAAATCCAGAAACGGCAAGTTGCAAGTAGCATGATAAAAGGTGTGAGGTAATATAGCTATTTGTAACCTCAACAATAAATATATATATATATATACATATATTACCTCATTGCTTTTACCATGCAAATAAATATGAATATATTTTGAGGTTTATATATATATATATATATATATATTTATTTATTTATTTATATTTCCCATGAGGATCATGCAATTGCCGTTTCCATTGTCATTATTATTGTGTGTGCACAAGCAATCCTGTGATAAACCTGTCTTGTAATGAAGTCTGGAATCTGTCAGGTCGCCATGCCCAATTGCAATCCAGATTGCCGCGACTCACCTGTTGACAGACCACCTGGCGAGGCTGAGTATGAAATGCTCTTGCACAGTAGCTCGGATGCACAACAAAATCTTGCCGTGTTTATATATATATATATATATATATATACACACCACCGGGCTTTGGCATACAAAAAATATGAAAGTGGCTGGTGTATACCATCTATTGGTGTATCTGCAAACTGGCCCCAAATATAACACTTTCTATATACATCACCATAGGAGGCGTATATACAAACTGCTGTGTATTTGGGCACTGGTGGTTAGCTGGTGGGTAGAATGTTGCAGACCTGCAGAGTGTGTATGAGAGGTCCTAGGCAGAGCTGGATGGATGTGGACACTTTCACAGGGTGTGCGAAGCGAAACAAACAAATACCTTATATATTATATACCATATAATATATTCTACAATATATAAACACAATTCCTTCGAATTGCGATTGAGTGCCTGATTCCTCACATGACAATTCCTTAGCATCCACGAACGGTGGATGTCGTGCATGTATGTTTGTACATGTTTTGCAAATTCTTCCCTAGGGCTTGAGCAAGGCATGATTTTGCGTATTGAGTTCACATGTCCTTGTTCAGTACGTTATATTCTTTACCAAATGTGGGTGTGTTTTCACAGATAATTCTGGACCCCCCAACCCCAGACCCCAAACCCATTTTTGTCAAGCGTGTTAAGAGTTCCTGAGCAATTTTGTTGTATGTATGGCATCCGTTACGTACATGAAACAGGTCTCAACTTGCTGAATGCTTGATTCTGGAGTCAGTTCATGCCCGGTGTCGTTAAAAGTACCGTTCTAGCATTTCCATCCGCCTTCAGACCTTTAAAAACAAAAAACAAGTTAAGCCTCGAAAGCTCACCCATATGAATGTCCATAGCTATGGCGGAGACTCAAAATATGTTCTATGAAGCGGTAAATGTTTGGTTCCGCTTTACTGACTGTGGGCACCAGTTAGGGCCCATATATGGGCCCATGTGGGCCCTTGGGCCCAAGCCCGTCTTGGGGCCCAGGCCGTTGTTAAGGGACACCTGAGGTACGAAAGGAACATGTATTAACGAACCTAGAATAATTCATCATTATGTGAAACGATTCCCAACATATTTATTGGGGTACGAATTAATTGCAAATCGGAGGCATGGCATGTGCAAAACACTTCGGGTCATGAGAAATGTGTGCTTATGATTATGTTGATTGCATTCGTTACAAGTGAAGGTAAGATTGTGGCCATGATCGAGGCGGCAAAGCTTGTCGGTGCCGAGGCCATACAACTCACATTGTAATTGCGGACCCATGGAGGGCACTATCTAGAACTAGAAATAGAAATATAATGTATACATACACATATGTATGTATATGTATATACATATATATATATACAAATTTACAGACATGTCAGTTGTTTGGAACTTGTGCTGTGCGTGTACAGCGTGCTCATGACATGGGCTTGAGTTTTCGCTCAGGGTTTAAAGGTAGCAAACTGACACATTCCGTCCTTGCTGGTGGCTAAGCCACATATCTCAGGCAAGCCTATGGGAGGCCGCATTGGTGATCATCAGATACAACCAGGCAGGCGGTCCCAGCCTGGTCGAGCGAGTACTCGGGGAAGGACAGCCACTCCAGGAGGTTGCAGACGAAAGAAGAGCGACTCGAAAGATGGTGGTTTTTCATTGAATCTTCAGTGTCAGAGGAACGCAGGGGTCCTCGCTGTCTTCGCCCGGCAGCAGCAGGCACTGGTCCCTTGGCTCTGGCCGGCGGCATTCACATAGCTGCTGAGGTAGCCCCCTAAGTCCCAGACAGGATTAAAGAAACACATACATAGTTGGTACATGACATCTCACGGATGAATTGGTGAAGCCACGACGCAAGAAGAGGCACAAGTGATGCATTGTGGCTGAATCACTGAGACTATCAGTAGCGCGTATCTGGTCGGCATTTGTGCCGGCACATCCAAAGTTGAAATAAACCTGATGCCAGGTGGCCAGATCTGATTGGCTTCTTTCAACGAGGGCCCTTACTTTGGCCCATCCAGCTCGCTAGAAAAATAGGTGGTATATACACATTTCGATCACCTATCATGGAGGTGGCTCTCAGCCTCGGCGGCCCGCTGGCTTTTGTGGAAACCATGATGGGTGTTCACATGCGTGTCAATTGTCTACGTGTTTGTACAGTCTGTCCCGCATTAGTGGCCTTGCTAGAGGGGGCTGGTGGGGGCTTGGTTGTGCTATGGGGGGCTGATCCCAATTTATATTTAGATACCCTTCAACTCAGCCAAGTTAAAAATGGTGGTTGGGAATTTGGTTGTGAAAGTCAGAAGGAAGAATGCCCTAATATGACAGGCATTGGTTGCATGCATATTGCTCTTGATTTCCCATGTAGTTTCGAGGGAGCAACCCACAAGACATGCTGCATTTGTATGTGATTGGAGAGCCAACATATGTTGAATTGATTTGTCATGTTAGTTCAGTTTACAGATACCGTTACCTCCATTGCGGTTTTATGTTCCCAGTCTAACACATCAACAAAAGTGTCTAGGGTGTACAGTACCATACCAGTAGATTCGAAACTCATAGGATTTTCTACATTGGCGGCCCGACAGTTTGTTATGTTTTTACAGTTTGGCGTTGATGTGAAGCTGTGATTTTCGGTCCCTACTCCTTCGATTTTCCAAGGTAGTCAGATCGTCCCAGCAGTCGGCGGAGTTGATGTCACCCGATTTTCAATTTATATTATATGGGATGCAAGGGTTACTTGAATGAAAGCTCAAATTGCAAAACGTATATATATATATATATATATATATATAGATATGTTTATTTATGTGTTTATATATATGTATATATATTATTCGTGATGTTAGTTCGATTTGCAATTGCCGTCCCCTCCATTGCGGTTGGATCTTACAAGTCTAACAGATCAACAAAAGTGTCTTGGGTCCTGAATGCCATGTCAGTAGGTTCTAGACCAATCGGTGTTCTATTTGATGTTCATTGTACCATGAACAACCATGTAATCAATAAAGTGTCAATTACAACCCATCGAAGTACAAGTCATCGAACTCGTCAACACATCTGACAGTCAACAAACACCCGAATAGCTAGTATCAGAAAGTTCCAGACATCGTTAGAAAGTACACGAGAAGTTGGAGATAGCTTGACAGCATTACCAAGTGTTACTTCTTGTTTGGATGAATGAATGAACGGACAGCCAGTATCAAGTAACACACACATCAGTTACAAGACATAAAATGAAAAAGGATACACATAGAAACACAACTAAACACAAATAGGTCAGTACTTGGAGCTCTCCCGTAGGTGTGCCCCAACCCAGTGTGTGTATGTGCTTTCTTGTTTTTTCACATTTCCCAGAGGGCACTCCGTAAAGGAGGGAGGCTGAGCTGTATATAAAACAATCAATTGTATGGTAGAAGCCTTATATATTATATCCCAAGGAAGATAATAAGGTCTAGCGCTAATTTCTTCCCAGTAAAATGGGGACCAAAACCTACTTACATTGTGCCCCATTAAGGGAGCATACATAAGGAATATTAGAAGGAATCTGTTCTAATGCCATGGAAAGAATTGCGGGGCCCGCGGCCTTCGGCGGTGGCCCCCTGTGTTGTCAATAAGATTAGATGATATGCCTCCTCATGGTCCTTATGTTCTGCCTTTGTAGGGTGTAAGTGATGATGAGCACTTATATCAAACCCAACTCCATAAAAGGCCAACCCCATACACAACCCTTCAAAAAGCACCCTGGGAAGCAGCTGTTTATTTAGACCCCATGGTATCTTATGGTACTCAGGTGATCGTGCTGCCGTCTGTTGGTTGCGGTGTCTTCCTCAATGATCCTCGTGCTCTCGGGCGCTCGTTGTAAGCGTATCGTCCCAAGCTTGTATAAAATATTATTAAAACCCATGCCATGCTTTGGTATTCTGTTAATTTCTAATTGAATCAATGAACACGTCGCCTTCACTCACCTTTCAGAATTCCAAGTATTGTCTGAGTTAGTGATCATCGCATGACACTAAGGACCGAATATGATTATTTGATAGGGACACCATGTTCACGTGATGTGTGTAGTGTTTGCCGCACTAGTGTCTTAACATGTGTGTTTTGTTGTCCCTACTTGTTAATGTTTCAATGCCATGGAAGATTTACAAGGTTAATGATTGGGCGTGTGCTGCGCACAGATTTTCACAATGTCTTCCCGAGAATTCTGGTGGATGTGGCTAAGGGGTCCCGGCCCGCAAAGAAATTCATGGAGCTTATTGGGGGGGGGGGGAATATGTATGCATTTATAGGGGTCGCCGGAAGTTGATGTTTCGGTCTCTAGTTTACATAAGTTATGGGGGATTTCTCTATGGGGCCCTACGGCCCCCTGGGGTCCTATGGGCCCATGCGCGGGCGGGCAACGGGCAGGCGGGAAGCGGGCACTGGCGGGCGGTGGGCCCCGCCGGCCAAGCCTGCTCGGAGTAAGAAAACATCGAACATGGACGACCCCTCTTTATATATATATATATATATATATATATATATTACTTATTTTTGGCTCAAGGTATTCACTTGCGAAGTAAGTACATAGCCAAGTAACCACCATCGCATCTCAAGCCTGCTCCAGCGGCTTAGCTTCAGGTGCTTCGTGTTGGCATGGCCTCGGCGGCGGTCCCTGAATGTCATGGTTCGGTCCCCCGGAATCCTGACGAAATCTCTGCTGAGTCGATCGCAGCGACAGCAAACGTTTCGTTGCTTGAAGGCTTCATTGTCCTTCACCTGCCAGTCATCAGAGGAAGAGAGAAAAGCCAGAGTGTGCAGCCTCCGCAGCTTATTTTTGCAGCCGACTTGGAACTATTCAATATTTCCTGCATCTTTGTTTGTTTGCCACGATTCCTCCCCATCTAGGGTTCTGTCACCACCTTTAACTTCTACGGCAAATTAGCAATATTGGGGTTCGCCTTTGGCGGTTTCTTCACAAGTTGTAGCCTTTCCCCTAGTTCAGCAATGGTAGTCCACCTATCAATCGTTCATTCACCGGTGGTTTTCTGGTTGCATCTGTTGGAGGGGCAGAGGCCACGAATTCTTCTGCGCAGTCACCAGCCGCATCTTACTTTGTCTCACCATACTCGTCTTTTACAGCAAGGCAAAACAAGCAGCATTGGCTTTGTCGTACGCGGCTTCTTCTGATGTTGTGGCAATGTCGTCTCGTTATGGCACCAACATTGTTTGTATTAATGTTTCATGTCCAGGTGATTCGCAGCAAGACGTCCCGATAGGCCCCTTGCTTCTGGCAGAGCCGGAGCAACTTGCGTGTTGACCTGTATTCAGACAAATTTATTAACGACCCTATAGGCTACCAACCAGTTCACTTTTATCTGGTGGATCTGGTGGTCCCTCCGGGGCATTTTGCTAAGCCTGTTCCTTGGGATCTACAAGTTAATGAGTCATGCTCCGGTGCTTCTAAGAAAGTGGTCCCAGCGGATCTGCATGTACCACCCCGGTTCTTGCATGAAGTCCAAATTCCTATCAATCATTCACGTACAGGCTCTCCGGAACTGCGGCCATCTCCGCCCATAGCTTTGGAAGCTCTGGAGTATACGGAGCCTGACTCTGATGAATGGTATGAGGCGGATGGAAGGTTCATGCATAGGGAGTTGTACCAGTTTTAAGTGCTTCATCCTTTTCTGGTCACGAAAGTGAAGCAGACTTATCTACAGTTTCAGGCCGTCGGGGCCCCTTGACCTCGCCACTGTCACATCCAAATTACACGTCTACGGACCATGCAGATGGTGGTGCAGGTGCATCCTCCAACAAAGCGATGTTGTGTTTTTAGCGCCATCCTTGCATGTGTTCGTTGTTTTTGGCTCCTTATTTTTCACAAGACTGAAAAAAGACAAACTTCTGAAGCAAACTTGTGCACAGCCTTTCTTGTTGGCAGACCATTTGCAGATGTGGAATGGACACGTGAAACTCATCACCGGGAGATGGATTTGCAAATGCAGAATGATTTTGAAACATGCTGCAGGACAATTCCATCAACTGAAGATTGCCAGTGCACAGGCCTGCTTTGCAGCATTGGAAGGGGATCAGGAGGCAGCCGACAGGCAGATTGTGTTGAGAAACTCGAAGGTGTCTTCGAAGCGGCATATTGTCAACCAGCTTGTTGCCAGCGCCTTTCCGCTGTCGTTTTTTATCTTTGTTTCGATGGCGGAGATTAGTGCAGCCACTACAAACGTTTAGATTTAAGCAGCTTGGCTGTACGTACAGTTTGCGCAACACATGCATACTGCACAGGTTGAGCAACACATTAATGCCGCACAGGAGCTTCCTCAATTTTCAAGTGCCTTGGAGCAAGTCAGGTTAGCGGGTGTTTCTGCGGAGCGTCTTCTTTTCGATCTCTGCTCGCCGCCCCAGCAATGATGGCTTTGTTGCTCTCAGATGACAGGGCCAATTGCATTGTCCACTACAGGGGCATTGCATTTCGACGGCGTTCGTCCAGTCCTGTTGCGAAGTTTTAGAAACCGGGCTCGTTGGCCTG
>Ga0099797_100547_pt1 | contig 24031 bp, 23 predicted proteins | sample Uncmet_Sort48C_1_FD_89871 | JGI IMG/M metagenome (GOLD analysis project Ga0099797, IMG submission 89871) | Marine eukaryotic communities from CALCOFI LINE 67, Pacific Ocean - C012_Sort48C_1 | ecosystem: Environmental > Aquatic > Marine > Oceanic | place: Pacific Ocean: Monterey Bay | collected...
AATTTTCGTGCTCCTTTGAGTTGGCAAAGAGCAAATATTTGGTGGATTCATGGGACGGCGTGAGTTGGTGGATTCGTGAGTTGAGCTGGCTAATTGATTAGGGATACAGATATGACCAATTTGATAAAAGTGACGGTTTTGTGCTCAGTTCGGTGGACTTCCTGAGCCGGCTAGATTATGTTCCTGTTGTTTCTGGCTATTCCTAGCTATTTTCTGTGCTCTCATATTTAAAATCTCAGTGGAAAAAACCTAGTTTAAGTATACAGTGGTGAGGTCTTACTAGTCTTTATCTTTAATTTATCTTTATCCGCTTAAGGCCTTTACAGTGCCTGTCGCGTCCGCTGGACGATGAGTTATTTGTGGTATTGTTGCATTCAACAGAGGATCCTGTACTAAAATGCACAGTCAGCAAAACTCGTTCTTAAGAATTGTAATATTATACACCACAATCGGTGGTCTGCCAAACAGAAAACGCCACATGTACTGCAAATACTCTATAGTCTAGTGTGTGCCTTCTTAATTTGTACGTATCACGAAACAACGTATCACTAATAAACAAACGGATACATTATGATCTAATGCAACCTCCGACCGCGCCTGCTACCGTCGGAACGGACGCGATGGTGTACCACCCAAAACAATCAGCGGTTTCTTTATCAAACTTATCGTAGCCTGAGAACCCATCACACTTCCCACCGCTAAGGCAATCGGCGCACTCAAGGATGCATCCAGTGATAGCAAGACAACCTTTGTTGTGTGACTCACAATATACCAAATGTAAATTACCAATGTTGTAAAGAGAACATCTTCTCATGACTTGAAGAGATAACATTATCCATTTTTTACATGAAACCATTCTATGAAAATACAATGTGATGTCTCAAGACGTCATATTTCCCAGACACCGAAAGAAAAAACAATATTAGACTGTTTGGCTGCTAGCAAAAAACATTAGATTAGAAAGGTTTAAAAGCATGTTGGAAAGAGTTTAGCTAATCGCATCGCGAAATGGTTTAAAACTTCAATTCTACATCGTAAAGACTCACAATACCTCGCACCGGCTCGCCGGTGCGTCAGACCCTGTATTTAAACCACGTTGATTCTTTAAAATCATCCTCTACATTGTTGAAGCTATGCCTCCAAAAAAAAGAAAAAACAGCCAATTGCCTCCCGGACCTCAGGGCCTGAATTTTTCACGTTTTCAATTCATATTAATCTCTGTATGTCGGGAAAATTTCTCCAATATCAAATTGCAGGCACGACATGGAATCCTGCTCTCTGATGTGTTGGTTGCAATATCCCTTTCGGATCGCCGGAAGTCTGTAACTTTCGTATCCTGATATTATGACAAAAAAATTGTGATTGAAATGAGAAATTCAAGCCTGCAGCTGCCGCCAGCGGAGCACCAATCAAGCTATAAGTGCCCACTCCTCCTATGATTGTCCAAACGACCCGCATCACGTTCGTAAAACCTCGATTTTCACTATAAATTGACAGTGAAATATTAGGGCTATAGAAAGTTTCAATATAGCCCTTGTTGCTGTTGTCACCAACATCATACTGTCACCTGATATGTCTTGTATATCTAATAGATCTCAGTTAGTACAACTAATTAATACCCGTTCCTTCTATCATTGCGCGGGTGTTTCCGCCTATGTCCAGCACTCTGTCGAGAAAAAGCCGCGCCTCCGCGGGTGTTCTGGCGATTTTCCAAGGGAGAATCACCGTCGGCATATTCTCCGGGCCAATCGGATCGCGCTGGTTGAGATACTCGAAGAGGTTCACGCGTTCCGGAATGCTTTCATGCGAGGCCTGCATGATCGAAACCGACAAAAGTTCCGAATTTCCCAGCGCAATCAGGTCTTCGGCACGTGGGTCAGGTCTTCGGTTTCGTGCGAGAAGGTCTCGGTCTCGGTGGGGACCCACGTTTCGGTCGCCACGGGGACTTCTGCTTCGGACTTCTGCTTCTCGGGCGAGCCCGTCGACTCTACTAGGTCCACTACTACTACTACTACCACGCTGCCTGACACCATGCCAATCATCGGGCTCCTGCATCGGTACATCCCCTGACGTATCGGTAACACCACTCCTATCTGGGGGGGTCCCTGACATCATCATGTCCTTTTTTTTTTTTGGAAGCTCCAATCGACCATATATGGTGAAAATTCTTCACCCTGTCTCAAATAAGACAAGGGTTGTATCGCGTTTGAAGAGATGCATGATGAAATAGCCCGCCTCGCCTCCACTCACATGATCAATCAGTCCGCTACAACAGGGTTCTTGACTGTTTCGGAGGCGGCTATTTTCTGTAACCATGGGACCTCTAAACCGATATCTAAACCACCATGTTCACCTGCTGCGGTGCTCGGTGCGGGCACGCAAACTTCTCCATGATCTTTTTTTGAATCGCCGGAGTCGCCTGACGTTTTTTTTCAATCACTCCGATACTCGATTTTCCTGGAAATCCGACACGAGTCTTACCGATCCGTGACCTTCCCTTTGCTGTTGGAGACGTCTTCTGGGCCTACAGCCTCTAAAATAGCTGCTTCCGCTACCTGTACCGAGACATAATACTTGACGTGGGGCTGATAATGGATGTGGGTGTCTCCGGAACCGTGACAAAACCGTGACCAACTCATGACAACCGCCCGCTAGTTGCGGATAAGCGAGTTTTTGCGTAAGCATTTTGTCACGATTCTGTCACGGTTCCGTAAGGGTCTCAAAGCCACATCTCTACAAGAATATCCAAGAAAGTCCCCTACTTCAAAATACCCTGCTAACTATTACACAAAAGACCTCAAAATACTCTCTAAACACACGCAAAGCTGTCAAAAACTAGTCAAAATACAGATCGGACGCTTTAGATGAAACCTGACGGAGCACTTCAGCCCAAGTAACACTTTTATCAAGAAAAGATGACAGCTCCACCTTTTTTTAGATTTCGAGGAGATATTTCAACAACAGCGCTCTATTACTTGCAGAGGAGAGACATTTGAATCACAGTATGCGGTCAATTCACACTGCATAGTCTGGACACTATTCTGAAACGGCCTCCAAAACAATCAAACCCACAAATAATACTCATACCGACAGTGAACAAGACGCAAGGCCGGAGGTCTAATCCTTACCATATCATATACGTCGCAGGCAATATTATACAACGCAAAACCGTGGCAAACTCTTCTCCGCCCAGTGATCTGAACACCAATTGGTTCTGCGCGTTCTTTTCGACTTGCAAGGTTAAGGTGCCTTGCTCTGCTCCGTCGAACCAAACTCCCTGGTGATAAGCCGAAACTTGTAAAAATCCTTCTTTTTCCGTAGTACTTGTGGGTCCCACGAGATTGCCGAGGTCCACGAAGGCCGGGACGATGGCGCTGCTACTACCATCGGCGGGTGCTGCACCATCGGCTGCTAATGCTACTCCTATCGGGGGGGCCCCCGCAAATTGGTGGGCCCCACTAGTACTGACGACGGATTTGCTACCAGTTGCGGAACTACTTCTCGATGAAGTCCGCGTGGCCTTGACGATTTTGACCGCGCCGTCGGCGTTTAGGGTAGCAGAAGCTGCTGCTTCTAGTTCTGAATTGCCAGAAGCGATCTGAATCGTCCATTGCCAAGAGGCAAACAAGAGGCAAACAAAACAAGAGCGCTGTTCGAAAGGCATTTTTTCACATAAACTTCTGGGCGCTCGGCCTCGCGAGAACAATATTACGGATTTAGCTTTTCGTGCTAAGTATGAATGTGTAAACTAATACGAATGAGATAATTACTTCTATCAGGAATGTGACTGGGCGCTACGAGGAGATATGCTCGACACGGAAGTGCCGATTGTTGATGTTTTCTGGTCTACGCAGCGTATTACCTGATAATTGCAATTGTTCAACAGCCTTGAAACACCACCCACACATTGAAAACGATTCAAAGCTCGTAGTTGGATTTCTCCGGACGCACAGAGCTTGGACTGTGCGTAGTTGGATTTTTTTCAAAACAAAAAAACGTGCAACTATCATAAAAGTAAACCCGGTCCAAAATACTGCGTTGGCACTACAGTCTAATGCTGACTCACGCCCCTATAATAGGCGTTTGGGCCGCAAACGAGAACACCTTTTGCAAAAATGGACGGCTGCGGCAAATATGAAGTCAGAGCTTATATTTATCATACACTGAATAAACATGTACAAACATAGTTTATGCGTTTTTTCAAAACCCACTACAAGGTTAGGTAGATGAAGGAAAAATAGATAGAATAATATACACAATGCCTGAAATAATTTTTACTATGCATAAACGATGTAATGAATCATGAAAGATTTATGTATATAAACGATGTAATATCAACGGCGAGCAACCATGGTAGGACGCTCACGCACGACCGGAAAATGAAATGTTGTTTGCAATACAATGTGCGATATCGTGCGTAGTTTACAATGTAGACAGATCTGCTCAAAGAAGAATGAAATACAAAAATTGAATGGTGTATGATGACTGAATAAATGTGTGCGAATAAAATCAAATGCATTTTAATTGTGTGCAAAACTTTGAAAGTGCCAATATGATCGGATCTTGCGTCTTATACTCGAATCGAAACATAATGATGTGACGATGATTGCGCCAGATCTACGACTGCGTGTTCGTTCAATCAAACGCTCTGAGCGTTGCACCACGACAGAATCTATTGAAACGTTCTCCGACAAAACTACAATTTTCATTCTTGATACATAATAATAAACTTTTGTACATAGCTGCTTGGGGTCACAAACGAAACATATCACAACATGATGTGGATAAAGAATAAATGAAATTAGAAAACAGATAGAGAATCAGCAAAAATTCTGAGCTGCTGGACCCTGTATTAGCGACACTCGGCTAAAATTTGCGTGAGAAAAACATGGATATGATCGCAAAGAAGGATCCAACAAGGTCCCGACAAGCCGGCATTACAGTACAACTGCTGCGATTAATGAGGCGCTGGACCTCTGCTTCAGGTTGTGATTCGGGAGATCGGGCTTCCCAATGTCAATCCTATACAGTACTGTAATGTATGCGCTGCGGGTTCCACAATATCCCATACTGCGCGGACCCGATTCATTATAAACGCGAATTGGAAATGACCATTCAACATTGATAACTTCAATGGGATTATTCTGGGAAGATGCGGTGGTCATTTCCCGCCAGATGCGGGCACAGATGTGGCCTCATCTCCTCTGACTTCCACCCCCAGTATAATAGCTACTACCACACTAAGCATACTATAGTATAGTATATCATCCGCAGTATGAATGATTCAATGGTAATCGCTAGGCAGTTTTGCTGTGCACGACAGAGCCATGGCTCACCTGCGGCAAAATCGGTCCTATGGGGCCCCCCCCCTGGCGCTGGACCCTCTGGCGTATCTTCTTTTTTGTCTGTGACTACTACTTCGGGTTCCCCAACTACTTCAGCTTCCGGACTTTTTTTTTCTGGGGGACGGTGCCTTTGCACGTCGGTTTCGTGCGACGACGTCGAAAAGAGCCGCGTTAGAAAAGATTTCTTTTTTCCTGCCAGTCCAAAAGGAGGCAGTTCTTGTAAACTCATACAGGGGATGTTGTAAAAATTTTGGGAGGGCTCGCTAAAAGGCGACCGAGGCTCCTCGAAAACGTCGGGGTGCACCTTTGTATATGATCAGATGTGTAGCTACGGCTAGGATTTCTGCTCTGTAGTCAATTAAACTATTGCTATCATCCGCACTTGCACCTAGCCTTATATTATACAAAACCATTACAATTGACATGCATGTATTGACTCACTATTAACAAGTCAATATGACTCATCAATATCAAAATAATATTAGGAACCCTATAAAAGGGGAAATCCAAAATAATATGAAATATTTAATACTGTAGAATTAATGGTTCCTGCAACACGAAGAATTACCTTGCATGGTTCGCTGCTAGTCCTCGACATGCAGCCCCCATTCGTGCCGCCAGAACCTAATGTGTCCGGATCTAATCTCACCTCCTGGAGTGACGCTTTCTCGGTGCCGCTACCACCACCACTAAGCACCCGCTTGTTTGCGGCAGCGGCTGCATCGAGGTCTTTTTTATCTTCCGCCACTGTGTCTTCTTCTATGAGTATATCCTCCGATCGCGTGGGGGCCAGCGAGTTGCCTCGGTTGTGTCGCTTGCTGGAGATTGTGCACCCCATAAACTTCTATATATTAAGTATCGATTTAAAATCGATATTAAGTATCCGATATTAAGTATCGATTTGAATCGCAGGTCCCAAAACGCATCCGACGCAGCCGATCAATCCCGACGCCACCGGGGCCCCGGCCACCACCTACATATGTATACTGTATGTTATGTCATGTTTTTCTGAAACAAACTCGTATATTTAATATCAGGTTTCTTCATTCGTAGACACTAGGCGCGCGTATATACTATGATGATACCAAATCAAAAACGTGGTGCAATTGACAAATTAAAATATTTAAGAATACCCAAGCTCGCGGAAAATCAATATTAGCATCTTGAATTAAATTGATTGAAAATACCAAGCGGCGGGGCTAAGTGAGGCCTAGGGGACGACCTCCATCTCTTCTTGCGTCGATCCTCTATTGATAGTATACACTATGCAGGCTTGACCTCGACACTAACAAGATATGTTGTTGTTGACAATGGTCTGCGGCACTGTTCTTGATTTTTTTTCAATATATGAGGCAGTGCCCCTGCTACGTGGACGGAGTTAAAGGGTTTCATACATATCATATGTGTCAGCTCAATGGAAGCTGTTGCCAAAGTGGCTTTTTGCTGCGGCAAAGTTTTCGTTCTTGCCACGTTCTCCCTGCCACTTTCTATTCCGAACGTACGGCCAAAACTTGACTGCTGTGAGACTGAGTCTTCTAAAAATACACTGAACACAATCACTCTGAGGATCAATGACAATATTCCAAATCATAATAATGCGCTCATGCTACATATCAAATGCGACGTTCTTAAGCGCGTAGAATATCACATTGCTCTCGGTATTAATCATCTCTAGTCTACTGATAGACTATTAACATCTCGAATGATGATCATTCATCTTTCTTCATCCTTCAAAATACTCTCCCAGCCAGCGGACGTTGGACAGGATCATGATGCCCGCGGTCTGTATGACGGAGTCCTCCATTGCCCCGCGGTGCTCGAGCGAAATCTGCTCGTAAGCTTGAGGGGGCTCGCTACCGTACTTGGGGTCGAACACCAAACTAGTCAGCGCCAACGCTAGGTTCCGCACGTGCGGATCCTCTTCTCCTTCTATTTTCTTTTTGAGACCATTAGTAGAAAAAATCCTAGTTTCCAGCATTCGGAAGATACTGTCTGTCGATTTTCTCGGTCCGATGAACTCGAAGACGTGCTCGTTCAACAGAAACACCGCCCTCTCCGGATATTCCGCGTACTCTCGCAAAAGCTCCTCCTTCGAAAAAATCCGAGAAGGAGTGTCCGTTCCTTTCGCCTCCTTCAAAAATTGAATCTGCTCCTCAGAAGAAGCTCCAGGAAGATTTGCTGTTTGCGATAAGATCAACGCCATTCGCTTGTCCCGGAGCTTCTGAATGCAGTCGACCGTTAACTTTTCGAAATGTTCAGGCTTGGTGCGGGGTCGATTTGGCATTTTTTGCAAGAAATCGATATGTTCCGAGGGCACGCCGAAATGCGCGCAGCCCTGGCTCAGCACGTCGATGTACCGCTCCGCGGGTAGATTGTATTCCAGCTCCTCGACTTGTTGTTGGTTTACGAAGGAATAGATAAAGCAATTGACAATATCTCCGTTTCCTATCGAGACAACATCGTCGACAAACGTCATAGTTGAATTTGTGCCGGGCTGTGCCCGATTGTCGCCCAAAATCACGGCCTTGGCGTCTTTACGCGTGTAAATGAACTCGATGTCGTCCAGCATCCTCGCCTCCTTTTGCGTTATTTCGTGGAGCACGCCGTAAAACTTGGAAGAAGGGTCACTGCTCGCAGCACTACTAGGTCTACTACCAGCGTCCATATTATTAATAACCTTCGTAGTTGTACTAATAATGACGTCCTTCTTCTCTGAAGATAATGACGGTATCTTCTCTGGGTCCTTCTTCCCTGCGTCCTCTGGGTCCCTGGGACCCCCCCGGTGGGACCCGGGTCCCCCGGTGCGTACGTGGGCGAACTCGGGGCCGGCCGGAACGGCAAAGGCCATTCCCGTTTCGCCCACGAACTCCAGGCGGTACTGGCCCGACAACAATTTCGCCGGCCAGGAGCGGCGCGGTTTCAAATTTCGCAAGCGCAGCGAGACGGGGTTAGTCATCGCTCCGATCGCAAAGTAAAACAAAAATGGGCCATCATCAGATTCATTGGGGACATTTTCATTAACCGCCGCCATTGATGGTGGTGGTGGAGAAGCTGCGGCCGACGACATGATGGTTCTTTGTTGACTGGCTCGGTACTTGACCGTTACCGGCTTCGCGGACGAAATATATTGTAATATCAACAATAACTTCGTCAGCAGCATTGCCGCATGATGTACGGTAGTACTGAGCACAGTGCTACGGTTCTACTCTAGTCTACTGCATGGTACACTACAGTGTAGTATTGTGTTAACTATAATATGTGAAGATTCAAATGATATGGGATCACCTAATAGTCTACTTTGCTTGATAGATATTAGGAAACCACGGCCTAAACGAAAGCAGAACACACTTTCTTCAACGCACAAGTGCAATCTATTCTAATGTACGTCTTCTTGTACATGCATCTTAGAACTTTTCGTGTTGTCGGCTGCCTTTTAGTGAATAGAATATGATCATTCGATAGAAATGTGAAAAATCATTTGCATGAAAAACAATTTGCATTAAATCATTTGCATTATAGAAATATGATCAATATCACCATTGTCCATTATACTACAGCCTATTATTAGGCATCGTAGAGATACTTGATGCTCACTTCTCCACGACGCTTTTCATCCTTCGATTTGAAGATCCTGCAGCCACGCCTTCGCGGCACCTGCAAGCGAAACTTCGCCCCTTCTTCTCCGTCACCGTCAGTCAACTTCACTTCCTGTAGAACCCCGCACTTCCGCAGCCCCTCAGCGACGTCCTTTGCGCTCCACCCGCGCTTCCCATTCTCGAACAAGTCCACGATCACGTGGGCTTTCGCTTTCCACTTCGCCAGGTGCGCCGAGTAGGCTCGCGCGAGCCGGCTTGGGTTATTACGACTCGGCCAAAATAGTTGCTCAACTCTTGACGAATTCTTGTTCTGATTTCTTCTTGCTTCTTCTTCTGCCATATCAATACTTGGAGATGGAGCTGGTCCCATACTACTAGTAAAGCTACTCGGAGGAGGATTTGTAAAAACAGCAGCCGCTTCAATACAGGAGTCCCACTCCAGAGCCTTTTCAGCGGGGCCAGCGCGACACAAGCTCGCGAGGTGGCGGATTCGCTGTGGGACCTAAAATTTTCGGCAGAGCAAATCATAGATTTGAGTTGACTGCACCTCACGGTCCAAATTTCTATCCTAGGAACAGCCCGGAGTGCGGTGTTTGAAGCTGATGTATGCCACATACTATTACATTGCATATTATAATATAATTATTGACACACACATAATACACGCAGTTGATCAGTATCTCTTCTACCATTGAATGAGAACTTTTTGATCCGAAAAAACGATGCAATATACGGCGAAAAATAAATCTAAACGAGCAACCCATTTTCCTAAAAAAATCTATTATATAAATGTACCAACCCACGTCTCAACCGCACGAGCAGAAAGCATCACAATCGGTGTTCGATTAAGTTTAATCGCTTCCGCGACGCTCCAATCGGCCAGGTAACCTAACGGAGAGTCCATCAAATAAAGGTTTCGCGGATCTTTCAGCAAAGTCCTGGTCGTCTCCTTCTGAAGTTCCAAAAATAACGTCGCGTTCGCGCACATCGCAGGGTGTACTGCTTCGACGAAGTCCCGCTTTCTATACTTGGCCTTGGCCTTGAGCCGCTTTACTTCAAGCCAAAAATCCGCTTCCGTTCTCATGGAAATGTAAACTTTTTTCTTCCCTACTTGCTGCGCCTTGCGCCCCCGGATGCAACTCTTCATCAAGCGGGAATAATAGTGGACGCCTCGCATCTTCAATTCCTTTTGGAAAATGTCAAAGGACAAAAAATTCGTTGCGGTGGTCCCCTGCCCTACATTGAGCACCACCGGAGCACCACCAGAGTTGTTCTTGGGCCCCTCTCCTCGAGGCTCCAGCGTGCCAGGAGCCTGTGCCAGAGGTCCCCCTTCTGTGGGCCCGGCGAAAAACGAATATTCTGGTCCTGTCCAGAGGAAATACTGGAACCGAGGATAAATTAGGGACCAGGAACCGCAAAAAACCTGCACGCAAACGCTCAGCCGCATGACTCAATCACATGGTTCAGTTTCTTCTATTACTATTACTGCAATGTGCCTGACGGGCATTATACAATCCAACACGGGGCTTCTTAAATCTACCGGTGTGTGCCTTGCGCAAGGCACTCATTCTCCGCGCACGAGAGGATTTGAATAATATGGGAGCAATATTATAGTCTTTGGCTGACGAAAGGAAACCCTCAAGGAAACCGCGGAACAAGAAGAGAACACACTTTTTTCAACGCACACACCTTGGAGCAAAATTTGTTGTATTGTAATTCATATACGATTTACGAAAAAAAGGCGCGACAACAATGTTTCATCTACGGTGTCATACTCCTGACACGCACGATCAAAAAAAAAAAACAGACACGCACGATCATTTCAAAAATGAAACCCGGCACCCGCAGATTCCTTGAAAAAATATCTATATGTTCATCGTATATTATATGGATTCGTTCAGGGTAGTGTCAGCTATACTTGTACAAAAAACGATTAATTCGAATGTGGGGTACTAAAGCAATTCATATAATTGTTACTGCTATTGAACATATAGCAGTTCATGTAGAAAATTGCTTTCAGAAAAGCTTAGACGAAAAATCAAGTCCTACTCAGAAAAGCTTAGACGCAAGGCTGTTAGCCCGCATATAACATGATACGACACTAGAATAACGAAGAAGGAATGAGGGTGCAAACCTAAATAAATATCATGTATTAATTACCACAGAATTAGGGTGAAAACGTAGTTCTATGTATACCACTGCTACCACAACGGAACCCAATAACAGAAATATTATTACTTCGCATCCTTTGCAGCGAGAAGGGCCTGGCAAATTGAAAAAGAGCGAGCGACTGCACGCAGCACGGCACGCTAAGAATAGACCAGTATAGTATACAGTATACAGTACACAATACCAACTGGCAATTATATAGATTGCAAGGCCTTTCCTCTTGCTGGAAAAGATCCAGCGAAAGGTTTCTGATGGCGAAAAAGAGTTCTATAATTATACAGACTTAATGATATAACCGTCTGAATGGACTGCAAGGACAATTGACAAACAGCTTGATGTCAGTAGTCCCTATATAGGATACATAGTGATTCCACACTCGCAATATCATATCATGTTAAAACAGATAGCGTGTCAGCCCTCAAAATTTGATGTTATTCTATATTATGATTCCACTCTCCCGCCTTACAAAACCACATACATTTTGAAGACGATTTCTGTCGTCTACAATTAATAATTTTGAAGACGTATATCATGTGAGCCTTACTGGGCACCCTTATTAGCGTTGTTGTTGTCCCGTATAACCACAAACTCTTCCTCCACGACGTCCTCTTCTTCAGGGCTTTTAGACCGCTGCTGCTTTTCTTCTCCCGTTTCTGTTTCAGCACTTCTTTGCCCGTTTTTTTCCCCGCTCATGGGATTCTCTTCCGAAGCTCGACGATGTGCCGCGCTGGAGGATGACGCTGCTTCCTCCGGGAGGTCCCGGAGGAACTGCGACGAAGAGGCGGCGCTCATGTTACTGCTAAAAGCGGGCTGACTGCTCGCGGGACCCGGGTTGTAACTGCTGGAACCTGGCCCCGACAGGGGCCCCCCACCAAAGGTGTCCGGGAAATTGTCACTGCTGTCGGATAATTGAAACGCGCTTTTACCCGCCAAAGATTTTAGCGTTTGCGACTCCTCCTGACTAAAAGCTTCTCTCGTTGCACTGAACCGCTTCAGCTGGGCTGTTTTTTTTTTTTTTCTTTCACTGAACCGCTTCAGCTGGGCTGTTTTTTTTTTGACAATGACCGTTCAAATTGTGTCGCAGGGCGTACAACTATGTATCGCATGTTGTAATATTCGAAAATATCAATTTACTATTAAGTACTACACTATTATAGCCTCACTATTATAGCAGCAGTACTACATACGGTACCTAGCGTCAAAGTGTGGCTCCAAGGCGTGTCATCATCCGACTCGACGTCCGCGTGGGGCTTGCTTTTCACTTCTTGCAGGTGTTTTCGCTTCAGGTAGAAGGCCTTTTTTTGTGTTTTTTTCGTAATTTTCAGGTAGATGACCTTTTGTAAGTTTTTTGTAAGGAAGGAGTCCTTTTTCTTCAGGTAACTATAGAAGGCCTGTCCTCTTAATATTTTCGAAATTTATAAATACACTAGATCAATATTTTACATCACTTTAACGAGCCAAATGATTGAAAAATGGACCTGTGTCTTCTCGGTATTTTGGTTTTCCTTTACTTGGTTATGCTCGGCCGGCACGACCACACAGACGGAGCGTCGTCGCCCCTCCTCCCGGTTTTTTGAACAATTCTTGCGCAAAGATCCGGACGCACTGCCCCCCGAGCTGACTCCGGATATTCCCACTGGCAAGCTCCTGATGGAAGACGCCCGCTTCGTGCGGTGGTGCCGCCGCCGGCGCCCGTAGCGGCGCCAGGGAGAGCTCGTATTATCATTAGTATCGTCGTTCTCACAGTCCGCTTTCAGCGACTTCGCGGCGGTCGTGGGACTGGTGCTCGCCTCGGACAGAAAATCGTCTCTCGGATAAAAATCCTGCTCCAACTCGAATTCTTTACGCTTTTCGTCGAACATCGGGTTCTGCCGCAGACCCAGCTCCCCGACCACAGACACCTTTTTATTAGCATAATATACGTTTCTTTTTCCTTGAAATAATAAAGTGCACATTGCAAATTTAATTATTAAAGAACATCATCAATACTGAGACGCTCTTTTCATTACATGAACAACTGTGAACAACATATAATATTCATCTGAAATGATTTCAAAACCTTCGGCTTCCGCCTGTACTCGTGCTTCATCTCTTCGAAACGCTTTCGGGCGAACTCGTTTTTCTCGAATTCGTCGAACTCTTCCTCGCCCGGCGGCAGTACTTTGCGGCAACTCAACACGAATTCCGGCTCTGAGCTTTTGTAACCCTCTGCCTCCGCGCTCTTGTCTTGTGGGCCCCCTTCGGGCGTGCCGGCGAGAAGTGCAACTGAGCTGGGCCCCCCTGCGGCTGCGGGGGTGCCTGCTAGCGACGTTTTCCCGCTGCGAAGCTTACGCACGACCTCCAGCTGCTCCAGGTCCGCGGGCGCCCACCTGTGCACCTTGTGGGTACTGCTACTACCCGATATTCCACGGCTCGCGGACCCGCTATGCGATCGCGGGCCGGGCCCCCCTCCGGGGGGGGGGAGGCCCGTTTGTGGTATTATTGTCGGAATTATTCTCGCAGCTGCCTCCTCCGACATCGCTGACCCGGGAGGACGCCGTCAAGTCGCGGTCGAATAAGCCTATACGTTAGCATTTACAATAAGCGGTGAATTTTTTGTTGTTTTTTGAGAACCAGGATCTTCTTCCTACATGATTTTTTGGGCACTTAGTAACTATAATAATGATGGACATTCATATCCGAAGAAGAACATTCACTTTAGTACACAAAAAATCAACGATACCCATTAGATTAGATTAGATGAATGCTGCTGGGCAAAGGCAGCCAACGCCCGAGTACGTATAAAATTTTTACTTAAGAGGGGGCTGGGAGTAGTGATAGTAGTAGTAGTTGTAATAGTACTGATGGTAATAGTAATGGTGATGGAACTATCAACGCTTTCTGCATGACTGTTTAAGATGCATGCCCCAACAATATGAAAAATCATATATTACTAAACGGAAGACCACTAATGGAGGGTGCCCGGCTGGAGTGCGCCGAAAGCGCCGCCGAATGCGCCCGGCGAGCCGGGGAACGCAGCGCCCCGGCTCCCCGGCTCGCACGCATGCACTCCGGTTCAGACACATGTCCCGTTTGAACTTGTCGGCCGTTGTCACTGTCAGGAAGCCTGCTTGCTAAGGCGGGTTCCCGGGAGCCGGTAGCTGCAATGTGGGTCTGATTGATCTCTTCCAGTATGTCGCTATCGCCGGGAGAATTACCTTAATGCATTGATGTTGACTATGTAGTATGTGTCAAAAAAATCGTAGGGGACATAATAATGTGTATAAATATCCTGCTGGGACCCAAAACAACATTTCACTGACCGGCAGGCAGGCTATAGCTGGGTACCACTCACAAAATCATGATTTTTGTCAAAAACACAAACCCGGGTAAGCGGAGGAGGACGCGCTGGGCTCACAAAAATAGTTGTCGTTATCTATATCGTCGGAGGCGTCGTCATTTCTGTTATCATCGGAGTTCACCACCAAATTGGATTGAACCTTTCATTTGTTTGTATACCATGGTACTAATAGTCTAATACCCAAGGGCTGTTGGTTGGGTGTATGATTTTTGAGTAATAATTAATGTATGAATATTACGTACAGTACTACAGGAGTAAGAGAAATATTAGATAGAACGCTAGTAGACTAGAGAATACGAAAATTTTGAATAAGGTCTTCTCAGACATTACGACTTAGGACATAATATAACAGGAAATCAACTCACTTTGCGTACTGTCAACCCATTAAATCGTGAAGATTAGAAGGCAAAAACAATACCAACTCGTCCGGCCCCTCTTCATTGGTCTTCAAATAGAGGTAAAGCCTTGAGCCGAACTCGACCATACTCGGTGGGCCCGCTTGCAGCTTCGCGCGTTCCTATCATTATTGGTGTTTATAATAATTCGGTAGCAGTAATAATAATACGTTATTAGGTTCCCATCACTTCTTAATCTTTGTATCATCATCTACTATATATAGCCAATACCGGTCGTTCACTATACATTGTATCATCTATGACACCCGGTCGTTCACTTTTGTTAAAAAAAGTCAGTATTAAAGACCCTCTCCAGATATCTCTGACGGCGCTCCAAGAACTGTTGGTGCTTCGCTTCGTCGAACTCCCCTTCCTCTGAGTCCTTTTGTTCTTCCACCGCTGCGACCACGTGCGCGTGCTTTTCACTTTCTACCACTCGCGCAAAAGCAGCATCCCCCGTTGGGGGGGGCCCGGGCCCCCCGTTCTGTGTCACTGTCCCCCCGTTCTGCATAGCATTACTAGAAGAAGCATTATCATTGGCACCATTATCATTGTTATTCGCAGCATCATCATTCTCACCTAATGATGCATCCTCCCCGCCGCTTCGAGGGTTATTATTCCTCCTGTTGTTGCTGTTCTCCATGCGGTGAGAGCCTTCCCTATTATTGCACGTTTTGTTCAAAGGCTCCATCGTGCTCGACACCGTGCTCGATGCAGCCTGCGAGGAGGAATACGTACTGGCACTGCGTCGAGGTGGTGTGTGCTCTTCCACTAGAAAGGAAATGCGTTTTTCCCGTGTCGCCAAATTTTTTTCCCCTCCGGCGAAGATTTCCTGTTTTTTTTTTTTTCAGTCCGTTGGCGCTTCTTAATATTTCCATCAAACACATTCATCATGTCACTTAAGCATAGATCAGACCAGTCCATCACCATGATATAATACAATACTGCTGACCGAACGAGGTCCCATTCGCAAGGTGTTGCGTGATGAAAATTTCAAACGAAGAAATGCTAAATACTATTTTTCATGCAATAATTACCGGTGGGTCAACACAGATCCGTCTGCTCTACGGGGAACATCATCATACTTTCCACTCAGATTCAATTAATGCTTCTGTGACGAAAACTTTTATCATAGGAAAATGCTGCTTCTGCTAGATACGTGGGTCTGATATTCAGTTTAAGCGTATCAGTTATAGTTTGCTAAAAGAACGATAATTATGTAAATAATTTCTTATAAATCATCCCTGCAGGTGTTTTTTCGAAATTATGAGGCGGAAATAATCTAGTTCGTAGAAATACTACTACTAATTGGCTTAACAGCTGCTAATCGCAGCCAGCCTGGTTAATCTCTATAATGTTTGCTTTACACTTATATATAAACTACAATTTCCTATCATTTTATGAGCCTTGAGCCTTTTCTTATTGAGCCATTGGGAATATCTGGGTCGGCCCCATCCTTAGACTGAACTAAGAATGTTGCGTCTCCAGTGTATACCGTGTTAGAAGCCATTTTTGTAAAACCAGTTTCTTACCGTGAGGTAAGCGAGCATTTCCACCGTAATCAGCTTTCATTTGGAATGAAAGAAAGGGCCCGCCATCCCCAGGCACCCAGGTCTCCCCGGACGCCCAGAGCCGGCGTGCCCTAACAGTCATAGGAGGCGTAAAATTCTTTCAGCAAAGTATGGAATCCTTTTGAATCGAAGCATTTTTCGAGCGAGGTGTTCCTTTCAGGTTGCTTTTTCAGGCTGGTGTTCCTTTCGTAGAAATATTATATTCGACAAGACAGCTCCCTCACATAGTCTTGACGCGCACAGGAACAGAATATATTATACCGAATTATTGCGCTAGTGTATATTACAAATGAATAGTACAACACCCCGCACGTAAGAATGACCCAAAGAACTCTCTAGTCTATGTAGTCTTCTACTCTAACAAATATTTTCTGTTCATAGCACATACGTACTACGTTGCTGCTACTGCTAGAAGGACTGTTACTATTATGATACTCTGCGCACGCTAGTATAATATTTCATTACGATGTAGACCGTAACCCGGACTCTACTTTCAATACTACGTACCTTGAAAAATTCGAAAGACGAAGAAAACCTCATCCCAGCCTCTGCAGATCTCAAAAAAAAAAACCTCATCCCAGCCTCTGCAGATTTCCAGCCCACCGTTCCGATCGTGCAGGCGCCTCTGCTCCAGGAACTCCAACCGCTCCACCCGCGCTTCGTCGGCGTCGGGCCCCTCGTCTCCGCTGGCGTCGAACAGCGAATCCGGCTCATGGAAATTCACGTTCTTATGATTGCCCGAAGAAGTTGATTTATGAAAAGTTGTTTTTTTCTCAGAAAAAACACTGGGCCCCTGCTGCGAGTTGTCGCGTGCCTTCCGCCAGTTGTAGGCGTTCAGCGTGGTATTGCGCCGGGTCTTCGAGTCCAACTCCAAAAGGCTTCCCTCCGTGTCACGAAGCCTCGTTAAAAGTGTACGATATTTTGTGAAGCCAGGATGGACTTTCGTCTTCTTCTTAGAATATCATTGAAACGTATAGAATAAACCTCCATGAACTAAGATGTGATAATTTTATGATACGAAAATAACGAGTTAACATGTTAACTGCGTACACGATCCTAGCTTCTCAAAAAAAAGCCTACAATAATATCCAAGTCACTATTACGCATATATTGTATAACAACCAAACTTATTACCTCCGTAATGCCTCATCGGTCACTAACGAAAGCGTCGGGGCCGGGGGCCCGGCCCCCCCGGGCACCCCCGACGCTTTCGTTCCCCCCCGATCCCTGTGGCCGCTCTGCGGGGCCCCTGGTAGCTGCCGTCCGGGCAGCTGCTTTCTCAAAAAGGAAGAACTTAAACAATTTTCCGGGAAGCTCTCGGACTCATCGCCGGAAGTCTGCAGGCTGGAGGTACCACTACCTCGTATATGCATTATGACCTGCTAGCCTCATCTTTTAAGCGGTAATTGGTACTCTGATATCGGAAGTCCTGAGTTTCTTACCCTCCAAGAATCTCTTTAAGGGTCAAAGAGACCCTTACCTCGTATAATACCACTTAATACCACTACCCCTTAATACCACTACCTCGTATATAAATTTTCTCTAGACTAGAGAGAGTAGTTACTAATCAATATTGCATAATTTGTAATTAGTATCACTATTTGAACTTCTTCTAGACTTTGCACATACTGTAGTTCCAGAAAACCATACTATACATGGATATTATAGCTTCCATTTCCAAATCTATTAAAGAACCATATTACAAAAAATCCATGTGGTGCGTACTTTACTATAATAGCTAATGGTACTGACTAGAAAACCGCTAGCGAGCGAGTTCGTGCTTGGGCTGCGCGTGCAGCTGGAGCCTCCAGAAATGCTTTTGGGGCCGCCCGAGCGTTCGCTAGACTGCTTGCTGACGCGGTCCCTTTCTTTTCTGGCTGCTTAAATAGGATCTCAATATCATTTGCCGTGAAATGATTGTTCCATCAGCTTAATACGTATTCAATATGCAAACGAGAAAACCTATAACACACAAGTTTTATTTATTATTAACCGAAGATGATACAACAGACAGTGTCTAGAACATATTATATAAATACAACACTCTCAGACCATGCCATCCTCATCGCTGAAAGCAGACTACAATTATACCTTTTGGCCTCGCGCAGTTCCAGGATCTTCCCCTCGTCAAAGTGCACGCTCTTCTTCTCCACGCTCAGCTCGTCTCTTTCTCTTCGAGAAGAAAAATCGGGTCCGCGTTTCGCATCATACGCACCGGAGGAGGGCCCCCCTCTGAGGATGTCGCTCCCACTATTGTTGTTACTGAGAACGCCGCTAGCAGACACTGCGACTATTGTTGTGTCCGAAACCAGCGACGTTGCGCGGTCGCGCAACGTAGACTTTGTTTGGTGATATTTTATTAACAATTTATCAATATTCAATTATGAAGACTAAAATGAAGTTTTCACTATGATTGACATATTTTACGGGAAATAAATGTGCAGCTTGTTTCGGAGAAAAAAAAATTTCACTTGCGTCGCCCCGGACTCCATCGATAGACGCCTTCGCGAGGATTTGGACTTCAGGCCGTTAGAGCCCCGCTCCATCTCTTCCATGCGGTCCGCCGATAGGCTCATATTTACAGGAAATATATTATATAGAATAAAATATGCAGCGGTTTGGAATATACGGATTGCTATTAGAGCTGCGAATTGCTATTATGGGTGTACAACTTTCTTCGTTACGTCACACTATTATTATGGTCGCCAGGCTATACCCATCCTATTTGTTTTATGAGTTTTTGAGTCCAGCGGGAACCGGACGCTATACACCAATATGCAGGCGCGGAGATCGAGCATGCAATACCATACTAGACTGTCTACCGACCGTGTTGATCCCCCCTGCTTCTAGTTTTGTCCTACATAATCAAGGAACCTAATATCGCTCTTGTAAACTAAACGGCGTCGCACGAACACACCTCCATAATACTTTGTATTAATACCGACTGCTAGGGGATTGCTTTGCCGGATGCCTTATAAAAATTGCTGGGTTCGGCGGCAGAAGGATTTTACCATTTATTGCGGAGAACAGAGACTATACTTCGCTAATCGATATGTTAATATAAGAACACAGCTGCCTCGCAGAGCTTGAACCAGCTTTTGCAGAGTTGTGTTAATATATGCACAACATCATCCATTTGAAATATGCGAACCGCGACTAAAGACGGCTCCTCGCACAGGAGCAACGCCGCCGCTTCATGCAGCAGCTAAGCCTTATAATACAAGCTGCTAAGGCTGACGCGGCGTCGACGCGACTGAGGGGGAGGAGCTCACGCTACTGCCCTCGTCGGTGTCTGCGAACCTGTTTAGTTTCTTTATAGTATACGTCATGATTTCTGAACAATTCTATCAGTATTTTCGACATGAACAAAAATCTCAAACTCTATCCCGGCGAGCGTGTCCTCGTCGACACACCACATGCACATTCATAGTAATAAACGGAAAGGGCCCCTCCACGTCCTAAGAAAAGTCACCGCAAAGAAAATATCTACGGGTTGTCGTTCGGGTTGTCTATAAAGATCGGCGCCGCAACTTCCGCTTGCTCCCCGGGATGCAGCAACGCCATTTCCGTCAGCGTATTGAACAGGCGCCGCACGCGTCCCGGCACCGAGGTTGCAGCTACTTCTAAAGGTGGCTCTTCTCCCGCGACAGCATCCTGAAAATATTTGCGGGACTAGCTATGTTCTCTCTGCGTATATAATATTGTGGTGACAGAAAAGAAACGTCATCGCACGCTCCACAGCATAGTCAGTACCACGAAAACACCAGGGAATATATAATATATTTGCGTACCTCGGCATTCCTCGCGATCCATACCGGCTCGACGTCGCTGTTGCCCTCGAACGGTGCAGACGCAGCGCCAGGCGCGGAACCAGAGGGCCTCCCAGTAGGCTCCCCGCTGCCGCTAGAGTCATGATGTCTCAAGGTTAGCCGAATGTCCCTCGTGTCTTCCGCTCTGCCGTTCTCTGCATTTTCGGCCTGAACGCCACTATGCCCGTTGCCCGCCGAATTAACACTGTTACCCGAATTTAAGGGTCCCAAGAATTCTCGAAAATCAAACGGCTCGTCCAAGCTCAGCAAGATGTGGGCACCGTCGTTCCTATCCCCAGTCAGCTCCGCGTGCAGAGCTATTTCCGGGTACTGCACTTCCAAGCTTGCGCAACTCGCGCAACTCGCGCGATTCGCAGACTCTACGTCCACGACTCCGTCTGCGTTGGGTCCCATACTGGAACTACTTCTGGGTCCCGCATCGCTGGCCTCCGAAAACACGAAGAGCAGGCGCCGCGTGGTGAGCACGAGCGTGCCACACCGGCTGGTAGTAGGGCTGGTAGCAGCAGGACCGGGTTCCGCTTCGGCATCGCTGCCACTGGCGTCCCCAAATGCAATACCGACGCCCGCTTCGCCGAACTTCACCTCCTCGCCCTTCATTGCATTGAATTTGGAGTGATTGGACATTCTCACGTAGTACTGCGAGTATCGAAAAAACGGATGTTTTTCTATGAACGTCTATAGTACCATGCGTACATAACAAGCAATCGGAAAATTTCAGGAGCACGCCGTCTCTTCTTCAAGAAGAGACGGCGTGACCCCGAAAGTTCTTGATAGAAAAAAACGGCACCTCCTCGAGAAAGGGCAAAGCAGCTTCGGCCGTGTAGGGCAGGGGAAACCCCGCTATGCGAACGGCTCGAGGCATGTTGTTTTTTGTCAGTAAGAATGCTTTCAGATGATAGACATAAAATTAACCCGATCTCAATCCTGCAAGTTCACATTCCAGATATACATGAAAAAAAGATCAAAACTTCGTTTTGGATTTTCAGTCGCGCCCTATGACAGTCATTCACGGACGCCCGAATCACGAATCCGGAGACAGCAAATTTTGCTTAAACACCCATTCAACAGCATCATTCCTTGCAGGACTCAACCGTAGCCACACCGCTGCTCGAACACTTCTTACCGCATGGGCACGTATGTCAAACTACGTATGCCAACTTCCACTCAAGAGACCCATTCTGCAGTTGCACAATACTTCAAAGATACTATAGTATTAAGTCAGAAGGCTACCTAGCATGCTACGAAGACCCCCTCGTCCTCTACCAAAACGAAGGTTGCGAGGCAACACGTGATTCCGAGGGAGTAGATCACCACGCCTCTCTTGAAATCTACTTCGAAGAGCGCGAAGCTCGGAAGCTGCTGGAAGTTGCAGAAGCTGTGGGCCAGGGTCACGCCCAATAGACTGCCACTTTGAATTAACATCTGCGTGCTCAACGCCCCGAAAAACCACGTGTAACCGACCTTGGTTTCTTTTTTTTTTGAAAAAAAATTTTGATACGCACTGTTGATACGCAAAAAAAGTCTTTCTTCAGAACTATTACATACTCAAGCATGACAATTATGTGCCTACAAACAAAGCACACATCACAATCAAAATTCAATGCAATTGTAATGTTATAAAACAAAACCTGCAACAGAGTGGCTGGCACGCCCCTCGTGAGCACGAAATGCACGTGCGCGAGTCCGAAGAACAGCGGTGCCACCAGCGTTAGGAACAGCCGCGAGAGCCCGGCGGCCATCAGTATTCTCAAAAAGCACGCCCGGAAAACGAATTCCTCAAATAACGGTCCCACCACGAGCTCCCGCAGTACCAAGGAAATTCGTTCGTCGACGCTCTGGCTTCCGCGTTGGTACGCGTAATCTTGAAATCGGCTGCGCACCAAGCAGTACCAGTGCTGCTCCGCCAGGAAACCCAAATAGAAGAACAGCATTTGGTAGACCGGTAACAGTACACGCGCGTTGAAGCCGAGCCCGCACCCAAACACTTCCGCAAGTGTCGCTGCAAACCTTCCAGAAGAACTGCTAGTGGCAGAGCTGCTGAAAAAGCTTCTTGCCAGTGTAGCATTTATATTAGTTTCTTCGTGCCCATCTTCTGCTATGTTTATCCGCACGTACGCCAGATTCAAGGTGACCCACCCCGCCACCACACACACGCAGAAAACCGCGCAAATGCGGGCGCGAATCACACCCACATCGTCCCGCGCGCGCGCCACGGCATTCAACAAATGGCGCCATCCTTCTAAGGACAGCAGCCCCTCTTCGCAAAAAGCCTGCACGTCAGAGCGCACCTCGTCCTCTTCTTCTTCATTTTCTTCCGCAAAGGTCGTTCTCCTTTGACCCTTGTCCACGAAAGAATGGCCCATTTTGAAGCGCACCACCAACAGGATCCCCGAAACAACATAAACAGCGCTCACGAACAAGACACTCAAACAGACACACGCTGCAACGTCCGCACACGCGGAGAGCGGAGGAGGACTAGGAGTGGTGGCGGATGAAGGAGGAGAAGCAGAGGATGCCAAAAATACATAACGCACGCCGCGTTCATGAAACAACAACGCCGTCATCAGGCTCGTGAGGAGGAACACCGCGCCCGCCGCCGCGCCCACGAGCAGAAACGCCTGCGTCAGCTCCTTCACGTTTTTCTGACCCCAGAACCGAGGCTTGTTCGGCAAAGGTTCCACTACCGCCTGGGAGGAAAAGGTTCCATTACTGCTCTCCGGGAGTTCCGCCGCCGCTGCGGAGCTCCGCGGCGGAAGTTCCTGTGTCGAAAGCACTGCCGGGTCCGGTGCAGCGGAGCCTCCTCCATTTTCATTCAATGTAATAGAACCGTCGGCACCGGGCCCCTGGGCGTGCGCGCCGCGAAAACGTTTCACCGGGGAGTCGCGCAATTTCCGCCGCCGAAACATTGCCAGAACAAACGATTGCCGACCTCAAGTGCACGACAATTCCCACCTTAAATAACATGTGCTTTCATTCATATTCCACGATGCGCGCGTCGTCGTCGTCAGCGTCTTGCACTTCTCCCGTCGCGGGAACTTATAAAAACGAACGATACGCGCGTGTCAATATGACATCTTTCGAAAATAATCGTCCATCTCATACGCTAATGGCCGGATCACAATGCTACACAGCCCCAAGGAGCTTCAAAAAAAATAGCTGGGCGCACTTCGCTGCCAAATACAAATAATACGCACAAGAGGACACCAGATACTATGCGAAGCCTCCCAATCCCTCTTCCATTCGTTCTTCTAAAATAAAATTTGCAACAACATCAGACACTCTTCCCGAAAGGGGAACACTTTTTCCGTTTCGTACATCGCAGAGTACCACTTCTTACAGGAAAGGAATATTGCAAGAGAATTGATACATTGATATTATTGCTAGAAAAGGAATTTCGCTCTTGCTGCCACCCTCGCTGCATTCCGCAAATGTGAGGGCGTGGTTGAATCGAATTTTCGATGGAATAAAAAAAGGAAACGCTAACCTATATAGATACAATAGGATTCTGAAGAAAAAACGCGGCACAAGTCATACTCACGATGTCACGCAAGTTGCGGCCAACATATTGAAACAACAACAAATCCTGATCAGAATATATGCAGAATACACACACATTGCAATACGAGTATTACTTCAAACTTGTATGATCTCAAAAGCTGCCCAAAGCATCTCAGCTGCTCAAGAAAAATAAACCCAAGTAATACACCGCAACAAAACCATTACAATCTCACAACTGCCTCTTCATACAGTACACCCCATCTCAATGCACAGCCCGCCTTTTAGTG
>Ga0099797_100548_pt1 | contig 24029 bp, 20 predicted proteins | sample Uncmet_Sort48C_1_FD_89871 | JGI IMG/M metagenome (GOLD analysis project Ga0099797, IMG submission 89871) | Marine eukaryotic communities from CALCOFI LINE 67, Pacific Ocean - C012_Sort48C_1 | ecosystem: Environmental > Aquatic > Marine > Oceanic | place: Pacific Ocean: Monterey Bay | collected...
ACTGATGTATGCAGTTTGATTGGTCAACAATATTCTTATGTATTTGATTTAGACGAGTATCCGCCAGTAACCGCGAGTATCTGCGCAGAATTTGCTAACCAAAGCCTTTATTTGCTTCCTAATACTCAGGTAATAGGAACAGCTCAGGCTATGCAGGCCGCCACCAAATTAGCCTGGACAGATGTCATTAATGCCACGGCATGGGTATTAGTTATTATCATGTTAGAGGTAGAAATATTTTTACAATTGAGAAACAGGCTGAGCAAACACAACCAGCCGTTTTTCAATTGTCTGAAAATAGGACTTTATACAACCCTACTAGTTTGCGCCGCCTATTGGGGGATGAAAGGTGATTTTATTGACTTTTGGGATGCTTTTCTTTGGCTAGTTGCGTTTGTATTTATCGAGTTGAACATCTTCAATTGGAATCAGGAAACAATGACTGATACAACCCTTGATAGTGCCACACAATAGGCATATTTAATAAAGAGGAACTTTTATGCGCACTGGTATACACGCGACTGAATTTTTTAACCAGCACCCTGAAATAGAATTCCTTGATGTTCTCTTGCCAGATCTCAACGGACTGCTTCGAGGTAAGCGCATAGTTAGAGAGCAAGCGATTAAGACCTGGACTACTGGTGTTGCCCTATCAGCCTCAGTTTTTGGTTTTGACGTATTAGGAGATCCGGTTGAAGCGAGTGGTTTGAGTTTTGATATTGGCGACCGGGATTACTTGTGTTTTCCCATTAATCACAGCTTATCTCTGGCAATGCCCGGCTACGCCCAAGTGTTAATTGAAATGCTTGACGATGATAAATCAGTATACCCACTATCGCCCAGATCGGTATTAACGCGGCAATTGGATTGCTTAGAGCATAACAATATTTATCCCAGTGTTGCGGTTGAACTAGAGTTTTATCTGCTCAAACAGGGGAACCATCCGACGCCAATTGATAATCCTAAAACAGGCTACGCTGATATCAATCCAAATACTTATTTAGTCGATGGACTGGAGGACTATAGTGCTTTTTTGGGCGATGTCGCCAGCGCCGCAAAATTGCAAGGGCTTCCCGCTGATACTGCACTCGTCGAGTCTTCACCGGGTCAATTTGAAATTAATTTGCACTATCGCACTAATGCACTTCAAGCGTGTGATGAGGCAATTTTGTTAAAGCGCCTGATTAAACAAGTGGCGACTCAACACGGGTATCAAGCGTCATTTATGGCCAAGCCCTTTGAGCAACATTGTGGAAGCGGTATGCATATCCACTTGGGTTTATACGACAACAATGGCAATAATCATTTAGTTTGTGACGATTTTCTCAACCATGCTGTTGCTGGTATGCAACAGAGTATGCATGAATTTATGCTAGTTTTTGCTCCGCATGCCAACTCTTACCGTCGCATGGTAGAAGGTGCATATGTGCCTTTAGCGCCAACTTGGGGTTACAATAATCGAACAGTCGCACTGCGATTGCCGCTGGCTGACCGACTCAACAAACGCATTGAACACAGGGTATCAGGTGCTGATGCGAATCCTTATCTAGTAGTGGCGGCACTGTGTGCGGGTGTAGCCTATGGATTGGACAACAAACTCACTCCAACCGAGCCAATTGAAGGTAATGCATATGAACAAGTTAAACCCAGTCTGCCGACACACTGGCTAGACGCGTTGCGATTATTTAAACAATCCTCGATGATCCATGATTACTTTGGACAATCGTTCCAAGATTTAGTCTTTAACGTCAAGAATGATGAACTAAATCAATATGTAAGAAAAGTTCCTAACCTTGATTACGACTGGTATCTACGCACAGTATAGACGCACATTTTTGGTGACATTCAACGATGTGCATAAACTACCCGGTCTACCAATGCAATACCCCTAATTCGGAGTTTAGTTTACTGTTAGGTCTGTTTTACAGTTGCAGTAGCCGGATCTAATAATACGAAATATCCGGTTTATTTTGGTTTATCCAAACGATTATTGAAAAGATAACAATCAAGAAGAGCGTTTTATGCAAGATGCCAGCGATAGTCGACTATCCATACGATTACTGATTTCTATTACAGCCTGTTGGTATCTCGCCCAAATGGGTTATTATTCTCAAGCTCAAATTTTTTCTCCCGTCATGGATCGATATGGCGTAGACGAGGCCATGACAGGGCTAATGATGTCAAAAGAGGTCATGGTATACGCCATGACGGCTTTAATCATGGCAGGTCCTGTGACTCGGTTTTCAAGAATGAAAATTGCAATGACTGGGAGCGCAATTTTGCTGGTTTGCGGCCTCATTGCTGCGTTAACGGAAAGCTTTGAAGTATTAAAAGTCGCGCGCATGGTAGCTGGGTTTGGAGCAGGTTTGATTGGTGCAGCAGGAACAGCCTCGGCAGCGTCGTCGCCTAACCCGCAAAGGGTGTTTGCGATTATAGCGGTGACTTGGGGCCTTTCTTCCGCTGGGGGGGCTATCATTATTCCCTACCTAACCGTCCCTTACGGTGCCATGGGAGGCTATTTAAGTATGGTCGGTGCGTTGATACTAATGTTTCCTTTATTAGTTTGGCTGCCCGATCCTCCAAAGGAACCCAGCGAGGACATTGCTGAGAAACACCGATTAATGACAACCCTTTCGCCTTTGCAACGAATTACCGAGAGGCTTGGGGTACGTGGTGCGCCTAATATGAGGTTCGCATTATTTGCTCTGTTTGCACTTTTTGTGTATGAATTGGGCCAAGGTTCTATTCAGGTTTTTTTAGAGCAATTTGGGGTTCGCGCTGGAATGGACGTTATTAGCGTTGGTCAGGTATTGGGCATTGCTGGATTCGTTGGGTTACTGGGTGGCGCAATGGCCGCATGGTTGGCCGATCGTTTTGGTAATCTAAAACCTGCATTGATTGGTATTGCAACCAATACAGTGGTTGCAGCCGGACTTGCTTTAGGTACCAGCGCAACGTCTTTTGCCATTCTTTATCTCGCTTGGAACATGTGTTTTTACTTCGTTGTCCCCTATATATTGGGAATAATGTCAGAGATGGATAGAAAAGGTCGTTGGGCTGTGGCAACCGACGCTGTTTGGTGGTTAGGAGCAGCCCCAGGCGCAGCGGTTGGCGGTTATGTTGTCACTGCGGGCGGATATCAAGGGCTAGCGCTTCTGCCAATTGCTGTCGGCAGCCTGAGTATTGTGGTTTTTTATATCACTTTAAGTCGTTTTTATGCAAACAAACGCCTTATTAGCGAGGCTAAAAATAATGTCCCAGCCTAGATGCCCGTCGTATTATAACGCGACAATTCAAAACGAAACCGAATACCCTCATTTAGATGGGGACGTTAGCGTCGATGTCGCCATCGTCGGTGGTGGCTTCAGTGGCGTCAATACGGCCTTAGAATTGGCTGAAAAAGGTCTCAAAGTAGCTATCGTTGAAGCGAATAAAATTGCTTGGGGGGCAACCGGCCGTAATGGTGGTCAAGTTACAGGAAGCTTGTCGGGTGACCAAGCCATGTCAAAGCAATTAGCCAAGCGATTGGGAAATGAAGCGGTAAACTACGTGTGGAATATGCGCTGGCGCGGCCACGATATTATCAAGACTAGGATTGAAAAATATGCTATTGACTGCGATCTCAAATTTGGTCATTTGCAGACCGCGTATCAACCAAGTCACCTCAGTGAACTGCAGTCAATGTATGACGAAGGTCACGCAAGAGGGATGGGCGAATATTTTACGTTGCTTAGCCAAGGCGAGGTTCCTGATTACCTTGGCACCAAGATTTACTATGGCGGCCTTTTAAATACTAAAAATATGCATTTACATTCGGTAAACTTGTGTATCGGTGAGGCACGCGCCGCTGAAAGCCTTGGTGCTCTGATCTTCGAGCATACTCAAGTAAGGAAAATCATTCATTCCCCTAGGCCGAAAATCCTCACTGACAGCGGTGTGATTACTGCAGATAAAGTAATTCTGACCGGTAATGCCTATCATCGTCTTGAGCGCAAAAAACTCATGGGAATGCTATTTCCAGTAGCGCTTGGCAATATGGCTACTGTACCGTTATCAAAAGACCAAGTGGCGGCGGTAAATCCAAAAGACTTGGCAGTCTATGATTGCCGATTTATATTGGATTATTATCGATTGACCGCAGATAAACGGCTAATGTTTGGTGGCGGCACTAATTATTCGGGGCGAGACCCTAAATCGGTTTCTGCTGAGCTATTGCCGGCATTACATCATGTTTTTCCTCAACTTAAAGGAATCGAAGTTGAGTATGAATGGACCGGTATGGGCGGTATTGTACTCAATCGAATTCCTCAGTTAGGGCGAACTGGTAAAAACGTCTATTACTTGCAGGGTTACTCTGGTCATGGGGTGGCAACATCGCACATTATGAGCGAAATCTTAGCAAAAGCGGTAATGGGTGATATGTGTGAATACGATCATTTTGCTGCAATGAAGCACTGGCGAATTCCTCTCAATGAGTGGTTTGGCAACCAAGCGTTAGCGCTAGGTATGCAGTGGTACAAGATCACCGACAAATGGCGCTAAGCTTTTTAAACCAGTCCCTACCCATTAGTGGATCCAGACTTGGTTAATTATGCTTTTTATGCAACAACGTTAGAATGACACTGTTGTTTTTGTCTGCAGGCATCACCAAAGGCATCAAAGATTTGTCGGTAAAATGTATGCTCTGGGGTTTTCCATTCAGGGTGCCACTGTACAGCTAATGTGAATGCTTTGGCTTCGCTCACACTGAAAGCTTCAACCAGACCATCGTCAGCAACAGCCTCGACTCTCAACCCCTGACCTAGGTCTCTCACTCCTTGCATATGAATCGAATTGACCCTCTGACGCAGCTTTCCTTGGGTGATTTTTTCCAATATACCTCCTGGGCTGACCTTGATACTTTGAGATGCACTGTATTGCACATCAACATCTGAACTTTTATCTTCCCGATGGTCATTAAGCCCCTCGACTTCGTGAACCATTCGATGCAAAGTGCCGCCATAAACGACATTCATCTCCTGAAATCCACGGCAAATAGCTAAAAGAGGGATCCCAGCATCAACAATTTTAGTGATCAATGGCAAGGTGGAAGCATCGCGCAACTCGTCACAAAATGAGCCTGGATCAGCGGTATCCAAACCATACAAATGAGGCTGAATATTTGAATAGCTTCCGGTCAGCAGTACACCATCAAGTTGGCTGAGCAATTCGTCCCAATCAATGTCGTTGGCCAGCGATGGCATCAAAATCGGTGTTGCTTTGGCTGATTGAGCTACTGCGTTGACATATTTATGCCCTGCAAGATGATATAAATGTGGGCCATCCATTTTAGTATCACAACACACACCAACCAGCGGTTTTTTATTTGCCATTTATTTGCCTTAATTTGCCTGCGTTTGACCCATGCCAATACGAGTATAAATTCAATTTGCTATTCGACAACTCCAATGTGAGTTAGCATCCATTTACGCCCACACTATTGCTATGAGTCGGGTGAGCCTTTGTCTTTTGATAGAGAGTCTTGATGTTTTTCAATCACATCCCACAGAGGATAATCTGCCCAAGTGTCATCCAAATAAAACTTTTCGGGCTCTTCTTCTTTGGGGTCGACAATAAGATTATAAATAGAAGGATACGCTAAATTGCGAATGGCGTAGCTTTTCTCATCAATGTCTTTAAGGAGGATCTTCCAATTCCGCCATTTTGCTCCAAACAAGTCATTGCCAATATATATCACCATAGACTCTCTAGCAGATTTTTGCGCTTTGCTCATAAAGAAACGCGACTGATCAGCACCGTCAAGGATCCGATCTTTGGGCACTGCACTGCCCGTAAACGCCGCTAAGGTTGGGAATAAATCAACCAAATGCACAATATCGTTAGACACCTTCTTGGCTGGAATTTTGTCTGGGTACTGAATTAAAAATGGCACTCTTAGTGCCCCTTCCCAAGGCGAAAACATGCTGCCCCGCCATGGCCCTGTAAAACCAAAAGAGCGCTTAATGCCCTCCCGCCCATTATCTGAAGTAAAGATGAAAATAGTATTGTCTTTCAGACCTAAAGTTTCAACGCTATTCAGTAACTGGCCAACAAAAAAGTCGGTTTGTGCAAGCACGTCGGCAAAGCTACCGTTACCGGTCGTTCCCTTGAAGTCCGGATGGGCATCAACCGGTTCATGGGTCTGTGTGTAGGGTACGTAAGCAAAAAAGGGCTTATTTGCTTTAGCTTGACGCTGAATAAAGTCAACCGCACGTGTGGTTAGTTCCTGGTCAATAGTTGCTCGCTTTTCACGTCCATAGACGACCCCTTTCACCGGTTTTTGTCCTTTGGTCGCAGTCATCACATGGGTAAACTTGACCCCAGCATCATGTTGAAAACTATCACTGTCTGGCCAAAATGCCTGATCAGACGAATTAGGAATACCGTACCATTCGTCAAACCCCTGGTCCGTCGGATATCGCCCCTGCTCGTCACCCAAGTGCCACTTGCCAAACATACCCGTTGCGTAACCTCGCTCTGATAGCATCTCAGCCAAAGTTACCTCATAAGGAGTAAGGCCATACCAGATTTGTCGTGGCGGACCTTGGGGCGTTTTTCTTGTCCGTATCCCATATCGTCCAGTCATCAGCGCCGCTCGAGAAGGGGTGCATTCGGCCTCGACATTAAAATTGGTCAATTGAATACCTTGTTCAGAAATACTATCGATATTAGGCGTTGGCGCTCCGCGCAGCGCTCCCCCCCCATAAACACCGATTTCGCCGTAACCAAAGTTATCCATCACGACCAATACGATATTGGGTGGACTAGACGACATCTTTTCGGTCGCGAAACAGGGAAATGAGCAAAAGGCTACAAACAATGCAATACCGATGATTTGACTTCTTACATGCACCAACATTTATTTACCCCATTTATCCATAGTGGCCGGCTTGCTTTTAGCCAGAACTAACTACCCAATTGTGTATCTTCTATGAACATGGTGCCAATGAGATAGATTGTTCGGCAATACTCATTTAGTGTGGGTTGCGGGTATCAAGATGGCCAATATGCCTGTGACCCCTATTAACAATGTATGTTAGAACACACTGTAATTTCGATTATTAACACAACAAGAATTTACTTAGATAATGCCAACACTGAGCGCTTTTTCAGGAAATTGAAATCTGAAAAAGTCAATTATCGGAGAAATCAGCATGCCAGAGTTTAGTGCGTCATCTTCGAATAGAGTATCAGGAATAACGTGTTTACCCTTGCCTTCTCCACTGGGTCTGACCAGATAGAAACGCGGACTGACTGCTTTCAATCCTGAGTTTGGAAAAGTGAAGAACTGTATACCGCCAGTACCTTCTATGATATCGCCGGTTATTGGATGCCCAGAGAGATAATCAATTAGAGCTTTGCGCTCTGATGCGTAAAGTAATGAATCGGCTCGTTTAACGTATTCAGGTAATTCAGTGATTGTCATAAGCACTAATTGCAATCCATTGGATTACCTTGGTCAAAGAGAGAAATTGGGAGCTAATTTTGAACTAAAAGGACGCAGACATGGCGCGAAAATAGCAAAGCTGTGCCGCGTTAGTGGGCGTTTTTAAGCGTTGTGTTATTCGTTAACTTCGCTGTTAAATAGCCCGCTGTCAACGCACAAAGAATTACGAAAAAATTAATCCAATATATTGAGTAAGTGAATGGATACATTAACGAAACTTGGCAAGCACCAAAAACAACAATGACACTGTTGAGGAAGGATGCAGTGCATAGCCGTGAATACAGGAAAGCAAAAGCTGCAGCCACTAACCCAAACCCTAAAAGTTGAACTACAAATATATCCCAAAGCAGCATGAGTAGCACTGTATTAAAATACTTTGGCATTGCAACGGCAGCTGTATAACCAGTTAAATGAGCACCGAAAAAAGCAATCGTTAAACCACCCAATATTGCGATGGCAACAGGTAACAGCTTATTCATATTTTTATCCGTAAGCACAAAGCCCTCCTTTAATATTAACGTTCTGGTAAAGAGCAAATACTTGTTGTTGAAAATGCGGAACGCGCCAACGAGTATTTGTCTCAGCGACCGCAGTGAGCGATCTTTCTCAGTTTGTTATAACCCATTTGCCACAGTGCTTGAAATAGATTCCACAACGATCTGATTGATACTTTTTCCTGAAGCAGTCGCTTGAATGGCCAAATTTTAAAACTGGCTCGTGTGATTCAGCTGTTTCATCAATTACTCTGTATAAGTTCGCTCTGGCTTCAGTGACTGATAATGTAGACATAATTACTCCTCCATACTTAATAAGCCTACCACCTGTCAAAAGAAACCAAACAAACTAATAGCGACTCATTGTGTCGATTTCTTGACTATAAAAGAAACAGAGAAATACTCTATATACACAATCGTGCAGAGAGTCTATATGAAATATCGTTGTCTATTTCTAAACTGTATCTCGGACTATATGTTAGTGAGACAATGCTCTTTAAGAACTGTCAATACTTATTTGAAATGGATTGCTTTTTAAGTAGTGAGAACAGGCACTCAACTTAGCGCATATCGACTTCTGTTTTTCGCTCTTTGCCGACCTACCAACTTTTACACAAAAAAGTGCCGCCAAATGCACCGGAGGTCTCAAAAATTAAATGATCTTGTCTTTTTGCCACTCGGCTAATTTAGCTTGGCGAGCCTGCTCTCTCTGAGTACGTGTTTTTTTGCGATCACATGGTTCCGGGCAGTCACATGCCTTTTCAACGCCCAGCGCCCCCAAACCGCCGCAGCTGCCTGCGATAGTTTTCTCTTGCACCATATAACCAATTGACATGGCAAGCACCATGGTAATAAAAAACAAAAACGCTAATATAAATGTACTCATAAAATCTACACACTCTAAAAATGGATTGATTCACCAACGCATATCAATCTTGCTCGATCGTCGTTACCCATTGGTCAAATTGACTCGACACCCACTCAACATACTCACCATTTTGCATTGTTATCAGCAAAACGGCTAATTGGTTATATTCGGCTATCGCTTTTGCCTCATCCGCGCCGGCAATCATCAATGCCGTTGCCAATCCGTCAGCGGTCATAGTTGAAGGATGAACTACAGTCACAGAAACAAGGTTGTGAGCGACAGGCATACCGTTGAGAGGGTCGATCAAATGTGAATATCTAACCCCATCTTGCTCATAGTAATTGCGATAATCACCCGACGTCGCGATCCCCTTATCGCCAATTTCAATAATCCGTTGCAGTATGCGCTCGTTAGTTACTGGCTTTTCAATTGCAATCCGCCATCTTTGGCCATCTATTTTAGTCCCAGCAACGCGCATTTCGCCGCCAATTTCGACTAAATAACTACTGACGCCTTGGTCTAGCAAAGCCTCTACAACTGCATCGACGGCATAGCCCTTAGCAATAGGGCTTAAATCAACATATAAATCCGGATTCAACTTAACAGCGGTATTATTGTCGAGTACTAGTTTATCCAACCCTACCTGTTGCAACACATGCTGTATTTGGGCTTGAGTAGGTATTACTTCTGGTCGCTTGGTTGGTCCAAATCCCCATAAATTCACCACCGGTCCAATGGTTACATCCAGTGCGCCTTGGGTAAGAGCGGAAAGCCGCTGAGCCTCCTGCATAACAAACAGCGTTTGCGGCGACAATTCAAACGGTACTGCACTGCGAGACTGATTGAAGCGAGAAAGCTCAGAATCAGGATCATAAGTCGACATCAATCGATTCACGCGAATTAAGATATCATCAATGCGCCGATGCATAACGGCATCATCAATAGTATCGATTGACGAGTACTTGACATTGTAAGTCGTACCCATTGTCGAACCCTGTAAGTGAGTTTCGACAGGCTCTCGCTTGTTAAATATCAACACGCCGATAATGATAAAAATTAGCAGCGTGATGATCAGTTTTCTTAGTAGCATCACTTAAGTCTCAAAAAAAGAGGGCATTTAGCCCTCTCCTTGCTTTTCGTGCTAGCTCCGGACTAGCCGCCGAAGTCATCCAACATGATATTTTCATCTTCCACACCCATATCCTTGAGCATGTTAATCACAGCCGCATTCATCATAGGTGGGCCACACATATAAAACTCACAATCTTCTGGTGCAGGGTGTTCTTTCAGATAATTTTCAAGTAAGACTTGGTGGATAAAACCAGTGTAACCTTCCCAATTATCTTCCGGCTGCGGATCAGATAATGCCACATGCCAATTAAAGTTTTCGTTCTCGTTTTGGAGCATATCGAAATCTTCAACATAAAACATCTCACGTAGCGAGCGTGCCCCATACCAAAACGATATTTTCCTATCTGTGTTGATTCGACGAAGTTGGTCAAATATATGTGATCTCATCGGCGCCATGCCGGCTCCTCCGCCTACGAAGACCATTTCTGCCTGAGTTTCTTTAGCAAAGAACTCGCCGAACGGACCTGAGATAGTGACTTTATCACCTGGAGTCAAACCCCAGATAAATGAACTCATTTTACCCGCTGGTAAGCTAAGGTTATTCGGTGGCGGCGTAGCAATACGAACATTGAGCATAATTATCCCTTCTTCTTCGGGATAGTTAGCCATTGAATATGCTCGGATCGTTTCGTCGTCAACCTTCGACTCGATATCAAAAAATCCGAAACGTTCCCAATCGCCGCGATATTCGTCAGGGATTTCAAACTCTTTATATTTGACATGGTGCGGCGGCGCTTCGATTTGAATGTAACCACCCGCTCTAAACGGAACACTTTCACCATCGGGAATGCCTAGCTTAAGCTCTTTGATAAAAGTTGCTTCATTGTTATTTGAAATAACTTCACAATCCCATTTTTTAATGCCAAACACCTCTTCAGGCAACTCGATATTCATATCTTGCTTAATCGCTACCTGACAAGACAAACGACAACCTTCTCGAGCTTGTCCTTTGGTTATATGGTCGAGTTCAGTAGGCAAGATTTCTCCACCACCTTGCTTAATATCAACCCGGCATTGGCCACACGAGCCACCGCCACCACAGGCTGAGGATACAAAAATACCCGCATCGGCGAGCGCACCAAGCAACTTACCGCCCGGTTCAGCGGTTAGTACTTTCTCGGGATCATTATTAATCATGATCTTTACTTCACCGCTTGGCACTAGCTTCGACTTCGCAAACATGATGATAAGCACCAAGGCGAGAACGATGGCAATAAACATTCCTACGCCCAGGTAAATTTCAATTTGATTCATACCTATTACCTGCCCTAATTTAAAGTTGAATACCAGTAAATGATTGGAAACCCAGAGCCATAAGACCTGCAATCATAAACACTGAGCCAAGACCACGAACACCGTCAGGCATGTCTGCATATTTCAGCTTTTCGCGCACTGCAGCGAGTAACGTAATCGCCAGCGCCCACCCAATGCCGCTACCTACCCCATAAACAACACTTTCAGTGAAGTTGTATTCGCGTTGAACCGCAAAAGCTACCCCACCAAAGATGGCACAATTCACCGTTATTAGCGGTAGAAAAATACCCAGTGCGTTGTATAAAGCTGGGAAGAACTTATCCAGACTCATTTCAAGAATTTGCACTAACGCAGCAATTACGCCGATGAATGTTAAAAAGTTCAAGAAACTCAAGTCAGCTTCCGGAAAACCAGCCCAAGCCAGCGCGCCAGGCGCTAAAATGTTAACGTAAATTATCTGATTGACTGGGACTGAAATTCCCAGCACTACGATAACAGCAACACCTAAACCCATCGATGTTTTGACTTTTTTGGATACTGCCAGAAAAGTACACATTCCCAAAAACAGGGATAACGCCATGTTCTCAACAAAAATTGAGCGAACTAAGAGTGATAAATAATGTTCCATGATTAGTCCTTAGCCTCTACTTGCTCTGGTCTTATGGTTCGAATAAACCAAATCATTCCACCGATAAGGAAAAATGAACTGAAAGGTAATATCAATAAACCATTGCCCTGATACCAGCCGCCATTTTGAACTAATGGTAAGATTTCAAAACCGAGAATTGTTCCAAATCCAGCCAACTCTTTGATGGTACCAATAATAATTAGAATAAATGAGTAACCTAAACCGTTTCCAATGCCATCTAAAAAGCTCATGGTTGGTGGACTTTTCATTGCATAAGCTTCTGCACGTCCCATTACAATACAATTGGTAATGATCAGGCCGACGAAAACAGATAGTTGCTTAGAAATTTCGTAACTATAGGCTTTGAGTATTTGGTCAACCACGATCACCAAAGACGCGATAATTGTCATTTGAATGATAATACGTACGCTTGATGGTATGTGATTGCGGATGATTGAGATAAACAAGTTTGAGAATGCACAAACACTAGTCAGTGCCAGTGACATAACCAATGCCGTTTCTAATTTTGTGGTAATCGCCAAAGCTGAACATATACCGAGTATGTGCAATGCAATAGGATTACTATCTAACAGTGGCCCAAACAGGGCTTTTTTCATTTCTTTTGTATCTGCCATTGTTCCAGCCCCTTATGAACGCCAAGTTCGTTTTTTCAAGTATGGACCAAATCCATTCTCACCAGCCCAGTAACTCAAGGTGTTTTGCACGCCATTGCTGGTCAAGGTTGCACCCGACAGTGCGTCAACCGCATAAGGATTTTCCGTACCTGCTTGTTTTTTAACTTGAATAGCAACATTGCCATCCTTATACAACTGTTTACCATTCCACATTGCCTGCCAAGAGGGGTTTTGTATCTCACCCCCTAATCCCGGAGTTTCTTTGTGTTGATAATAGATCAATTCTTGGATGGTATTGCCGTCTGCATCAATAGCGAGAAAACCAAACATGAGATCCCATAAGCCGCTGCCATGGACCGGTAAAATAATCCGGTTTATGTCACCACTTTCATTCTTAACAACATACACACTAGCAACCGTCGCACGACGCTGAAAACCAACATTACTGTTCTCAACTTGGACACTCATAGACGGGTCTTTAGCCGCTTTGTACATATCATAGCCATCGGGCATTTCAACGTATTTACCCGTGTCCAAATCAACATAACGCTCTTCCACTTTACCCGTATATGTTTCCGCAATATCGGCTTTCGACATACCCGTTTGAAGCAAACCTGCTGCAGTTAAAATATTCGTTTTTTTATCTAATGCTGCATTTGTCTGCTGAAGCTCTCGGAGTCCTACCGCAGATCCCGCGACAATAATTGAACAAACTAAACAAACACCAACAACTACACCGATGGTTTTTCCGAAGGTCTCTTTCTTAGCTGACACGGGCAATCCTCCGCTTGATATTGCTCTGAGCGACAAAATAATCAAATAGTGGTGCCCATAAATTAGCGAATAATATGGCTAACATGATCCCTTCGGGGAAAGCTGGGTTGATCACACGAATTAATACCGTCATAAGTCCTATAAAGATGCCGTAAGCCCACTTACCTTGATTGGTAAAAGAGGCCGAAACTGGGTCAGTTGCCATGAAAAACATCCCAAATGCCATGCCGCCGATCACCATGTGCCAATAGAAGGGCATAGCAAACATTGGATTGGTATCACTACCGATAAGATTCAACAATGAAGAGAAGAACGCGACTCCCAATGCTACTCCGCCTACTATCCGCCAACTGGCAATTCGGAAATAGATAAGTGCCAAACCACCAATCATGATAGCCAATGCCGAAACCTCACCAACTGAACCAGGAATATTACCGAAAAATGAATTCCACCAAAGGGTCATATTACTGTAATCCATTGAACCGTTAGCAGCGTTGCTCAACCAGGTTGCACCGGAAAACCCATCGGCCATCTGTGCGGCAATCCAAGGCTGATCACCTGAAATTTGTGCAGGATAAGCAAAGTATAAGAATGCGCGACCGGAAAGCGCTGGATTAAGAAAATTCCGACCCGTTCCACCAAAAATTTCTTTCGCAATAACAATACCAAAGGTAATACCTAGAGCTACTTGCCATAGCGGTATGGTTGCAGGTAATGTCAGCGCAAAGAGTACCGAGGTAACGAAAAATCCTTCATTAACTTCGTGTTTTCGCACTGATGCAAACAACACTTCCCAAAATCCACCGACCACAAAGGTAACCGCGTAGATCGGAATAAAGAAGCAAGCGCCATACATCATCATTGATAGCCAACCAGAGTCAGCATTCAACGAGCCACCTAAAGCCGTGAACAGTCCAGCCTGCCAGCCATCGTAAATCGCACCACCAGCTTCGATGGCGACCAGAGCTTGGTTACCGACGTTATACATGCCGTAAAACATAGCCGGAAATGTTGCCATCCATACGAATATCATTATCCGTTTAAGATCGATGCTGTCCTTAACATGAGTTCCCGCTGTAGTTACTTTTCCTGGCGTGTAAAAAATAGTCGCCGCCGCTTCATACAAAGCGTAGAATTTTTCATATTTTCCGCCCGGCTCAAAGTCCGGTTCTATATCTTCTAAGAATGCTTTTAAACCCATGATTAACCCTCTTTCTCGATGGTTGTTAAACAATCACGCAAAATGGGACCGTAGTTATATTTACCGGGGCAAACATATGTACACAATGCCAAATCTTCTTCGTCCAGCTCAAGACAACCCAAGGTTTGTGCGCCATCTGTATCACCGGAAATCATGTCACGCAGTAACAGTGTTGGAATAATATCAAGCGGCATAATTCGCTCATAGTTGCCAATTGGCACCATGGAGCGGTCTGAACCGTTGGTTGTCGTAGTCATGTCAAAACTGCGCTTACTACTCAGATGTCCAAGATACGCTCGTGTAATTGAATGCTGATTTCCACCGGGCATTATCCAACCGAATAGACGTTTCTCTTTGTCTTCATTAACCAGTGAAATCTGTAGATGATAGCGCCCTAAATAACCATGCACACCCATGGCGTTGGTACCGTGCAACACCGACCCAGATACCGTTCTAACTCCATCAGTTTTACATTCTGATGCGGTTAACTCAGTCACTGATGCGCCCAATACTGTGCGGATTAATCTTGGATTGACCGCCGCTGGGCCAGCAATCGCGACAACTCGGCTGTTATCTAATTTACCCGAAGTAAATAGTGCGCCTATGGCTATGACGTCTTGGTAGCCAACATGCCATACTGTTTTGTTTAAACCGACCGGGTCTAAATAGTGAATGTGGGTACCGACTAAACCGGCTGGGTGTGGCCCGCCAAAGTCATTAATCTCGGTACGCTCTACCGTCGTGGAAAAACTGGTCCCTGAAGCTTTAGAGACAAAAACCTTGCCTTCCGTTAGTTTGCTCAAGACTGTTAAACCATCATTAAATTCTTGTAGTCGCTCATTGATGATAAGCATGGGTTCAGCGGCTAACGGATTTGAATCCATAATGGATACAAATATCGACCGAGGAATCGAGTCTAACACAGGGATCTTACTGAATGGGCGGGTGCGTATTGCGCTCCACATACCCGAATCATTTAATTGCTCAACAATTGATTGACGTGTTAAACCGCCTAATTGGCTGCTTTCAACCGCTGGGAAAGTGATTTCGTCGTCGCCAGCAACCTCAATGACCACCGACTGTAACACGCGTTTGGCACCGCGATTAACTTCGATAACATCACCAGCAGCCGGTGCAGTAAACTTGACCCCTGGATTCCTTTTATCTTCAAAAAGAATCTGGCCCTTTTTGACTTTATCGCCTACCTGTACATGCATGGTTGGTCGCATACCGACGTATTCTTCGCCCAATACAGCGACGTTAGAAACGGCAATACCGTCGCTAATCTGCTGTTGTGGCGAGCCCGCAATCGGCAGGTTTAACCCTTTCTTGATTTTTATCATACGCTATAGCACTACTCTAATTACAAAACCTGATTTTACTAATCCAACCCAAACAGCGACCAACTGCGACTGGAATAGCCTAGTAAAATAAGACTTACTCTGAATAAATCCAGTTATTCAGATACATCCATATAATCGATGCCACAATCCATACTGTTGCTCGATTACAAATATTTATTATGATTATTTTGATTTTTTTTGATTTTAGCGCACAAGCCACAAAAACTAGATTTAAACAACAATCAAAGCTGGGTAGCTCGTCCGCGGGATTTTAACACTAACCGCCTTTCATGTGCTAATCAAAATCACTTAAACTGCGTAAATTTAATCTATTGGCATAGAAAATTGCAGATCATAGGGAGAATTAGAACCAGGAGTTGTTAGTCAAGCTGTCATTCTTGGCCGAATAAATATACTAACAGCCCCTTGCTGTTGATAGCTGGCACTTTGCAGTGCCAGAGGACTTAATGAAACTACCAAGCAACTAACGGATTTACGTCGGCGTCATAATCAACACCGTCAAATTCGAAGCCAAATAGTTGCAAGAAGTCTCTATTGTAACCTGCATAATCTGCTAGTTGATGAAATGTATCTTGAGTTACCGCATCCCATAACGTCTTAATTTTAGCTTGGGTGGCATCATTAGTTTCTTTATCATCCATTCGGTACCGTCGCATATCGTCTGTCGGTGCTTGCTCAGCATACAACCGATCGGCATATAACCCCGCAATTTGCTCAATACAGCCTTGATGTGAGCCCTCCTGCTTCATCACCTTATAAATCAGTGAAATATACAGAGGCATGACGGGGATTGCCGAACTTGCTTGGGTAACTAATGCTTTGAGCGAAGAAACATGTGCGTCAACTTTTAATCCCATGTGTTTAGCTCGGATCATATTCGTCGCCCTGTCTAAGTCTTCCTTTGCTTTACCAATCGTAGCTTGTCCATAGATAGGCCAAGTTAACGCCTTTCCGATATAGGTATAAGCAGTGGTTTCACAACCCTCAGCTAAACAACCGGCCTCGCCCAATGCATCCATCCATAATTCCCAGTCCTCGCCTCCCATTACTTTGACCGTGTCGTGGATCTCTTGCTCAGTTGCCGGCTCCAAATGCACTTCATGCACGCGATCTTTGTCGGTATCGTAGGTTTTAGTGACATATGCCTGACCGACCGGCTTTAGGGTTGATTTGAATGTCTCACCAGTCATCGGATCGGTTCGGCGCGGTGATGCTAAGCTATAAATGACCAGATCTACTTGACCCAAATCGGCCTTGATCGTTTCAATCGCTTGCTGCTTCAACTCAGTTGAGAACGCATCACCATTTAATGTTTGCGCATACTGTCCGGCTGCACGCGCATGTTGGTGGAATGCTGCTGTATTATACCAACCTGCTGTTCCCGTCTTGCGTTCTGTGGGCGGTTTCTCAAAACACACGCCGAGTGTATTCGCATGGTAGCCAAACGCTGCCGTAATTCTAGATGCCAAACCGTAACCCGTTGAACACCCAATCACTAAAACGTTTTTGGGCTTGCGATGATTGGCATCAAACCTATCAGCCTGCGATTTAATATAATTAACTTGATTGTCTACAGACTTGGCACACCCAGCAGGGTGCGCATTGGTGCAAATAAAACCACGAACTTTGGGTTTGATGATCATAGCGATTCCAGATTAATAAGCTGGGCGTATTGTAATTACCTGCGCGCCGATAACAACTCGGAGCAGCTGTATTGGGGTTTAATCAGCGCCTAGCGATTTTCGTAATAAGCCTGTTCAGACAATGCGTGATATTGCTTTACGCCATCATAAAAGTTCTTGTAAGACGCATAAATCCTTGCGAAATCGGCATCATCAGCAACCTTTTCAGCCAGCACTGTTGCTGTCGCTTGCTTAAGTGCTTCAAGCACATCATCAGGTAGTGGTAGGACATCAACCTGATGCTCAGTAATTAATTGTTGCATCGCATTGTTGTTGCGAGCGGTGTATTCATCCAGCATATCTTGATTAACGGCTCTAGTGGCGATATCGACAATCGCTTGTAAATCTGCAGGTAAAGCCTTATACGCCTCTTCGTTTACGATAAATTCCAGCACAGTGCCGGGCTCGTGCCAACCAGAATGATAATAATAGTTAGCCGCATCGTGCAGTCCAAAAGCTAAATCATTATATGGTCCAACCCATTCAGTCGCGTCAATCGCGCCGGTTTGCAACGACGTGAAGATTTCACCTCCAGTCAATGTTACCGGTACCCCCCCCACTTGCCTGAATACCTCACCGCCCAGACCTGGAATTCGCATATTTAATCCCTTAAAGTCTTCTAAACTTGTCACTTCCTGTTTAAACCAACCGGCCATTTGCACACCCGAGTTACCGCCCGCAAATGGGATGACACCAAAAGGCTGATAGATTTCGCGCCACAAATCCATGCCTCCACCATAGTGCAGCCAGGCATTCATTTCAGTGGCATTCATACCAAATGGAATGGCCGAAAATATCGGTGCTGCCGGAATTTTACCTTTCCAATAGTAAGCGCCAGCATGCCCCATTTGTGCGGTTCCTTGTGAAACCGCATCGAATACTTCAAAACCAGGTACTATTTCACCTGCACCATAAACCTTTACCGTTAATCGCCCACCTGACATTTGTTCGACATAACGAGCAAAGGTTTCAGGGCCCCGTCCCAAGCCTGGAAAATTTTTAGGCCATGCAGTGACCATTTTCCAGGCAAAAGTTTTTACTTCCTCTGACGTATTAGTATCGCCGACCTGAGACTGTGGATTATCTTTTGAGCAACCGCTAAGCGACATAGATAGCGCAGTGATTAACAGAAGTATTATTTTTGTCATTGTTGTTTAACCTTCGGGTCAGTAAATAGTGTCGGGTAAATACGTAGCAATTTCTGGCCAAATAAATAACATCACCAGCACCATTATCTGGATTAAGATAAATGGCAATACGCCACGATAAATTTGTGCAGTTTTAATTGATTTTGGTGCCACACCACGCAAATAAAATAATGCAAAGCCAAACGGCGGAGTGAGAAAACTCGTTTGAAGATTGACCGCTAACATGATCCCTAACCACACAGGGTCGAGGCCCATCATCAACAATGCTGGTGCTACAATGGGCACAACAACAAAGGTAATTTCAATAAAGTCTAAGATAAAACCCAATAAAAATACTATCAGCATTACCACAAGCATGGCACCTATCTGGCCACCAGGTAGCGCAGAAAAAAACGCCTGAATCAATTCCTCGCCACCAAAACCTCGAAATACCAGAGAAAATACCGATGCGCCAATGAGAATTAAGAATACCATTGACGTGATCTTGGCAGTTTCAACCATCGCAGCCATCAGTTGACTACGACTTAATGCGCGTTTCGTCAGAGCTAATAGCAATGCGCCAATCGCGCCAACACCGGCTGCTTCAGTGGGCGTTGCAAATCCGCTAATAATGGTTCCAAGTACTAGAACAATCAACAATAGTGGCGGTATTAACGCCGATAACACTGAGCTTAAATCTACTTTTGTTTGTTGTTTATCTTGGCGTGGCACGCCGCTTCCTGATTTAACCGAGAGTAACACCACGTATAGAATATATAAGGACACTAAAATAATCCCCGGGAAAATAGCACCAACAAACAAATCCCCCACTGATACTGAGTCCGGAGAGAATATCCCCATATTGAGTTGTGCTTGCTGATAAGCGCTAGACAGCACATCACCAAGCAGTACCAAAGCAATCGACGGCGGAATAATTTGCCCCAGAGTACCGGTAGCACAAATCAATCCACTACTAAACTCGGCTGAATAACCCCGCTTGAGTAATGTTGGCAGGCTTAATAAGCCCATAGTGACTACCGTAGCACCAACAATGCCAGTACTTGCCGCCAAAAGCATACCCACCAGTATCACTGATATAGCTGTTCCTGCTGGGAAACGACCACTTAATAATTGCGCCATAGCATTGAGAAGCTGTTCAGCGATTTTAGATTTTTCCAGTAATACCCCCATAAAAACAAACAGCGGCACTGCAATCAACGTAGTATTGGTTAGGATACCGTAAAGTCTGCTCGGCAACGCCTGTAAATAGCTGGCATCGAATCCCCCCAACAAGACGCCAATCCCAGCAAACAACAATGATGTTCCAGCTAAGGATAATGCAACTGGGTAGCCCAAAAGTAGCACCAAACAAACACAGGCAAATAGAACCAACGCCATATATTCCATTATCAAGAGTCTCGATTGGTTGAGAGTTGTTGCGTATGACGTAAGATTTCTGCAAGGCCCTGCAGCATCAGCAACACACAAAAAGTTGGTATTAAACTTTTCAGTAAAAATACCAAGGGTAATCCACCGGCTTCTTTAGACGATTCGAGTAAACGCCATGAGGTCATTACGTAATCCCAACTCATACTGAGGATGAAAATGCAGGTAGGATATAATAGTAATAGCGTACCAATGATATTGATTATAGCTTTGCAACGCACCGAACAACGCCGATAGAAAATATCCACTCGTACATGCCCATCGTCAGCTAGGGTATAGGCGGCACCCAACATAAAAACCATAGCATGTAGATACATCACTGATTCCTGTAGCGCAATCCATCCGGTTGAAAAGCCATACCGCAGCACCACAACTGCAAACATTACTAATGTCATAAGCAAAACGGCAATGCTGACGCCACGACCAATACTGCGGTTAAATTTATCGATAAATGCCACTAAAGCTTGCACTGCGTTCTCAGTAAACAAAAATACATCCAAATTGACAGGTAGGTTAATACCAATTACGTTAATAATCTAGTTAATCAAGCGTGCTCAAAAGGCATAAAAAAACCCTGAGTAGCCGAGGCACTTAGGGTTGCTTATACGCTACCTATCAAAATTTACGCTACGGTAAATCAGTTACAAGTTACAGGATGTCGAGTAATTCAACATCAAACACGAGAGTACTGAAGGGACCAATTGCTCCACCTGCACCTTGCTCACCATAAGCAAGATTATGCGGTACATATAACCGCCACTTTGACCCAACTGGCATCATTTGTAATGCTTCAGTCCAACCTTTAATAACACCACCAACAGGGAATTCCGCCGGCTCACCACGATCGTAGCTGCTATCGAACACACTGCCATTGATTAGCGTACCGTGATAATGAGTGCGTACAGTAGACTCAGCCGTGGGCGCAGGACCATTGCCTGCGGTCAATATTTCATATTGCAAACCCGATGCTGTTACTGTTACTTCCTCGCGTTTCGCATTATCTGTCAAAAAGCTAACACCTTCCTCAATAGCGTCTTTGTGTTGATCAGCTTTAGAGGCCTGCATGCGTTCATGGATAGTATTAAATGCTTCTCGTAACTCATTATCCGAAACTTTTGATGATTGTTTATTGAATGCGTCTTGAACGCCTACAACAACAGCGTCTAAGTCCAAACCTTCAAAAGGATTTGACGCTAACTGCTGCCCCATTTGATAACCAATACCATAGCTGCCTTGCAACTCTATTGTTGAATACTTTTCGCTCACACGGTTCCCCTAAAAATGAAAGGCGCGATGATACCACATTACCAACAAATTTCGACATCAGTACAACAGCAATGTCTACACAAGCTACCTTGGTAATTAGACAGCTTATCCATGGATAGAGTATTGTGGTTAACATGAACTGAAGTTTCGTAACATCTGCGTAGTTCAATACGCCAAAGCCAGTTTCAATTAAGGGGAAGGGAATGAGTCAATTTGATGCGCAATTGCGTGACACAGTAAGGCAATTAGGCGCAACGCTCGGAGCCACAATTAAACATCAACTAGGCAACGAATGGTTGAATCGAATCGAGTTCATTCGCAAACATGGCAGGGCATCTAACAAAGGTGATAAAGCCAGTAGTGACAGATTAAAACAATCCTTTAACGACATGTCTGATCAAGACTTATTGATTGTTGCAAGAGCTTTCGCGCAATTCCTGAATCTTGGCAATATCGCCGAGCAGGAGTTAAACAGTGCCAATCAAGTTGACCTGTCAATGGACACTTTATTTTCGCATATTGAGCGCGCTAAACTTGATAATCAAGACATCATCCAAGCAGTTGCAGATTTGAATATCGATTTGGTTTTAACTGCTCACCCAACCGAGGTCACGCGAAGAACACTGATCCACAAACACAGTGAATTAGCAAAATGCCTGACTCAAGTTCACCAGCCTCAGCTGGATCAAGCTCACAGAGATATATTACAGACACGGATTGCCGATTTAATTAGTCAAGCTTGGCATACCGAAGAGATTCGCACAGTCAGACCTACCCCTGTTGATGAGGCTCGCTGGGGGTTTTCGGTAATAGAAAATTCCCTTTGGGATGCAGTACCTGACTTTTTGCGAGACTTCGATACACGTTTACAAGTCAATTATGCGATTAGTCTGCCACTTGATGCCAAGCCAGTACAATTTAGCAGCTGGATGGGAGGCGATCGCGACGGTAACCCATTTGTCACATCAAAAGTGACTCGACAAGTTTTATTGTTAGCGCGTAAACGAGCAGCCAAACTATTTGCTGCCGACATCGACCGTCTGCAGGTGGAGTTGTCAATGAGTGCATGCAGCATCGAATTACGCAATCAAGTGGGTGATGCACTGGAACCCTATCGGGCGTTACTGCGACCATTAGTTAGCCAGCTGCAATTCACCCGTGATGATATCGACCGCCATATTAACCTCCACCCCAGCCAACCTGAGCAATGGCTGAAAGATCAACAGGAATTAATTGAGCCCTTGATGCTCTGCTATCACTCACTGTTAGCATGCGATATGACAGTTATTGCTAAAGGCTTATTGACAGATACCATACGCAGAGCACATTGCTTTGGTATTCACTTACTGCAGCTTGATGTCAGGCAAGATTCTCAGCGCCATGCTGATGTCTTCAGCGAAGTTACTCGCGACCTCGGTTTAGGCGATTACAATCAGTGGAGTGAAGGTGATAAACAAGCGTTCTTGCTGCGCGAATTAAGTTCAAAACGCCCTCTTTTTCCCAGAAATTGGCAGCCTAGCGCCGATGTAAAAGAAGTGTTAGACACTGCAATGACAATTGCTGAGAATCCACAACAAGGCTTTGGAATTTACATTATATCAATGGCAAGTGAAGCATCAGACGTGCTTGCTGTACAACTTTTATTGCAAGAAATGGGCGTAACCTGGCCAATGCCAGTGGCCCCCCTGTTTGAAACCTTAGATGATTTGAATCAATCACCAAAGGTTATGCGTGAACTTCTATCAATCGATTGGTATCGAGGTTATGTGCAGGGGCAACAGTATGTAATGATCGGCTATTCAGACTCAGCCAAGGATGCAGGGGCTTTAGCTGCCGGTTGGGCGCAATATCAAGGTCAGGAAGCGTTGGTTCAGTTAGCTGAAGAATTTCAAATCCGTTTAACCTTATTCCACGGTCGCGGCGGCACAATTGGCCGAGGTGGTTTGCCGGCGCATGCAGCCATTCATTCGCAACCACCAGGATCACTCACCGGTGGCTTCCGGGTCACTGAACAGGGCGAAACCATCCGTTACAAATTTGGTATGCCGCAATTGGCAAAACGCAGCCTAGGCATTTATGCCAGCGCTATTATCGAGGCGATGTTATTCCCCCCCCCTCAGCCTAAACAGGGCTGGCGACAGACCATGCAATCAATGGCTGATAAGGCGCGTGACAATTATCGCGGTATCGTTCGCCAGCACCCTGATTTTGTGCCTTATTTTAGAGCGGCAACACCAGAGCAAGAACTGGGCAAATTACCCCTTGGCAGCAGACCTGCAAAGCGAAATCCCAAAGGGGGTATAGAAAGTCTAAGGGCAATTCCTTGGATTTTTGCCTGGGCCCAAACTCGACTTGTTTTACCCTCCTGGTTAGGAGTAATGCGAGCAATCGAACAAGAATATAACAGCGTAAATAAATCAATCATTGATGAAATGATCAAAGACTGGCCATTTTTCGCTTCGCGTTTATCTATGTTAGATATGGTATTCGACAAAGCAGACCCAACAATCAGTCAGGCTTACGATGCCAGATTAGTGCCTGAAGAGCTAAAACATTTTGGCGATACATTGCGGGAAGAATTAATTGCGAGTATCAAGATGCTACTAGCACTCACTGGGCAAACCAGAGTGATGGAAACTGATCCGCAGGGCCGGGAGTCAATGAATATTCGAG
>Ga0099797_100549_pt1 | contig 24028 bp, 14 predicted proteins | sample Uncmet_Sort48C_1_FD_89871 | JGI IMG/M metagenome (GOLD analysis project Ga0099797, IMG submission 89871) | Marine eukaryotic communities from CALCOFI LINE 67, Pacific Ocean - C012_Sort48C_1 | ecosystem: Environmental > Aquatic > Marine > Oceanic | place: Pacific Ocean: Monterey Bay | collected...
CGAAGGGCCCCATGGGCCCCATGGGGCCCAGGGGCCCGAGCCGTCACCCATGTATTAAAAATCCCAAGTATTGAAAATCCCATGTATTAAAAACCTAGGTGTAATGTATCCTTATATGGAATATAATGGGAACTCTTTTCGTCGTTATATCCCAATTGTTGGTACGAAGTTTGACGATGGCGGTGCGAAAGCTATATCGAAATCTCTATGAAATACAATCCCGAAGTGATCAAACATAGACCATGAGTGAGGGCCGCCGGGGGCTGTCTTTGGTCATAGAGGGTCTATATTTGATCACTGCGGGATTGTATTTCGTAGACAGTTCGACAAAATCCGTACCGCAATTGTCAAATTTCGTACTAACTTCGTACCAACATTTGAGAAGATAATGACGTTCAAACTTCAAGGTCCCCATCTCATTCCATGTAATCATTCCAAACATATAATTTGATAACCGTGCTTCTGAAGCTATCTGTGCTCGGTTTTGTCTACAGTGCAGGATTCTATCTGTGCCAGAATGGCCTTGTCTATAGGGTTCTGTCTGGACCAGTGTTCAACTGTATTGTTGTTTCTATATCATAGGCAGCATAGTGGCAGTCTTTAAATGTGCCCCATTTGCTTTGCTTGCTTGCCAATATGGCTTGTGAGCCTGTCTACAGTGCAGGGTTCTACATCTCTTGGCTGCAGTGATTGTGAATCGATCTGTGATGGTTTTTGCATACAGTGCAGGGTTCTATCTGTGCCAGAATGGCCTTGTCTATGGGGTTCTATCTGGCCCAGCGTATAACTGTACTGTCCCTTCTATATCTATGTCTGTGGGTGCAGAAGATCTGTGCCTTCTTTGCAGCAGGATGTAGCAGGCTGCGCGTGTGCATTCGCAAGCCTAGATGGTTGACAAGACAGGCGCGCAAACAAGATTTGAAAAAAAACAAACAAACACAATTCGATAACCAAGCATATTCGCCCTGTGTATTCATGTTTGTGATTGCAGCGGGGTACTTGTAGCCCGCAGACTCACACCCAGGAAACTTTAGGGCCTGGGGAGGCTCCGTTACGAGGAAGGAATATTCACAGTTTGCTGACACTTTATTTCTCGGGGCGGAATTCTTCCACTCTTGTGGAATTACAGGTCCTTCTTTGAAAGTAGGTAAAAATATCGGCCAACCTCAACCTCAATCGACCCTCTACTTCTCAAGGGGGCCATGGGGACCATGGGCCCAGGCGGGCGGGCGGCGGGCTGAAACCATATCTACTTCTTAGTGTCTTGCCGCGCAGCCTTTTTTCGCATCTGATGCTGCCACCACATTCTTAAAGTAAACCCGAAAGAAATTCCGAATCTACTTCTTTCGAGTACTTATTTCAAGGCCGGACCTACTTTAATCGAGCGACCTGTACTTGCAGGACATTGTTGCAAGTTTTTGCCTTGAACACTACTGTTTCAGAGAAGTCCAAGCAATCGGATTGGTCACATGCAGCTGCCAGCTGGGTTTGTTCGGACTAGAGATTTTAAGCTGCTACCCTTCCACACGCATGCGGCACCGCAGCCTTGCGACCTTGCCAAGACTCGATTCCTGATGGTTGCTGGTTCAGGGTTGAAATAGCTGAGGGAAATGTGGGATTCTTTTTCCACCACAATTTGTAAGTCTTGGCTACGACTTTTCGGCAAACTTGGGAAGCCTTTCGGTCTAATTTCGGAGGTCTTCGGATCCCAGGTGTTCCTTGCCTGGTCTTCCAGAATGTTTGCGTGGTCTTGCCGTGCGGTTCATTTTCGTTTCGTCCGTGCATCAGTAGCTAGTCTTGAGCTTTGGGCCCGCGTCAATTTTCGTTTATTTGTTTTTTGATGAATCCCTCAAGGCGCCCACCCAGACACCCACAGGGCAGAGGGGCAGAGACAGAATGGCACACACATACTCAGCGATCTCAGTGGTCATATATTGCTCATTAAAGGGTTCTTTTGAAGGGAATGCTGGGAACATCCAGGAAAACTACTCATATTTTCGTTTCTGTCATATACGAGGTGGGGGGCTCGAATGCTTTGCAAAAGATTCCCACAAGGTCCCTTACCCATTTCTGCTACTATACAAACCTAATTATGAGGACGGTGTTTTGGCAGTTGTTTGGTTGTCGTCCGAAACTTCTGATTTTCCCAAATCGATGAGCTAAGTACTATGTCGGCCACTACGATTGCTTACCACCCAGATTCATTTATAATCGATTGTCTATCTCATATAAGGAAAGAGGCAGTGAACGCGGGAGTATGTCTATTTGGGAGGCGGCATTGTTTTACGTTACATGATAAACACAGATGCAGTAGTACAGCCCAGCTTCTCACGATTAGCAGCATAGCATGAAGGGTGCATTGTTTGAAGCAGTCGCACACTAGTCATGCATTGCATGCACTCCTATAAATCTTGCACATCATGAAAATCAGGCCACCTTACATCTAGACAGAAATTGCTATCCAGGTCCATTTTACATATGGGGGTTTCTCGTTTGTTTCGCTGTAGGGGATTTATAACAGGACCGTTATGTAAACGGGGGCCCATGGGGCCCATGGGCCCCATAGACCCATGGGCCCATGGGGCCCCGTTTACGTAGCGTTTACGTAACGGTGTTGGGGTAAGGGAACAAACGAGAAACGCCCATATGTTCTATCTAGATAGCTGTCTACACCAAATAGTTCTATATATTTTCATGTACACGAATGCATGCAATTGCGCTCGCATGCCTTGCAGGCTGATGATGTTGAGCACAGACCCAAAAATGGCATGCGGGTCTGCGTGACCGCAGATGCCGCAGTTTACGAGCAGGAGTGCAGAGCATCACAACTATCCTGGCCAAATCTTAATGATGGGCAACCACGCAGAAGCAGAATGGGACGTGAAGGCTGCATTGAAAAGATAGATATCTCTGATATGACGGCATGCATAAGTGACGGCGTGAGTTGGGTGCCCATCAGGGCTTTGGTCGGCTTCGAGAATTTCAAGGCGCTCAAGTTGTAGCAGTGCTTGCATTAGGACTCCTTTATTGGGGCTTGGGAGGCAGCAAACACAGCCAACACATTGAGTTTTAAGAACTTGGAAGTGATGTTAAGTACAAGTTCGAGTTACTAGGGTGTAGCCTTTGGAGGTTGAGCACAAGAGCCCATGACGAATGTTGGTCCTTGTCCAACGGCCTCGGCACCATCGCCATCTCAAGTGATTGACCGAATACATAACTCCCACCAGAACACGACGCATCACATCATGAATGTCGTTATAACATCTTGTCCTCGAGAGGCTGCTCAAAAGGTATCCGATATCATCAGATTTGTTATGCGGCTAGCCATCTAGGAGGTGGGAGAACTGTGTGTCACTTGAACGAACTTGTTTTGAGCATGTCATAAACACGTTGTTTCTTAAGATATCCTTGTTGCTCTCTTGGTGCAGTTTGTAGAGCCCTCCCAACATGCAGCAAGACAGGTCTCACTCAGGAATGACCTCTAGTTACAACAAAGCAAAAATAACAAGCCCCGAAGCATTTGTCCTGCAATGTATAAGTTCACGTTTTGTGATACACACAACTTTGGATTAATCCAACACCCATGAAGTTAGTGGAACATGTGAGGCTTCGATTTGATGGTAAGCCCGGATTGTGGATAGCCACTAAATCAGTGAATGCCAAAGTCTTAGCTAGTGTGGTTTTGCGAGCGTGCTATTTGTTGTTTGGTGTTTGTCGGTGTGTAATGCATTTGTTGACAGGGTGCTTGTTTGTCCCAGGTTTGTACATATGAATCTGGAAGTTTAAGATTCATGCTTTGGGTCAGGGCCTTCACTTTCATATCCGTAGGGCAGCATTCCTGTGTTCCTTGAACTTTACTGTTCACATCCATGCACAGATGCCTCAGAATTAACAGAATGCGGCATCCCTTGTGGGAGCTTGTCGCCATCAGTTTGTCTGTATTTTGGGGCATCTTTGATGGTAGTTTGTTTGGGTCCACAAGGATAGCAGTTTCGTTGACATGCGTTCGTTACAAGGACGGTGTTAGCTCATAAAGCGGGGACACTGTCAGTGACAGGGGCATGGGAAAGCATTAGAAGGTCATAGCCCTACGGATTATGAAATCACCAAACGATCTTCATGCCAAGAAAATGTGCGCATCCCAAAGACTCCATGTGCTTTATGTTTTCAGATGTTGTGAAGAAATGCAGAATCCCATATCACACTTTGCACTTATTTTTAACTCAACCGTTATCGATTGTCGATTTGGCGGCGTTGCACTCATATAAGTTTCAAGTTAGTAGCTCCACCTTCGGGAACTTAAGGGCGGCAATGCCTCCGCCCTTCTTTCGAACAGGTGAGTTGCCTGGGTTTGGTTCTATAGAGGGTGGCGTTGTGTGGCATCCCAAACAGCGTTTGATACATAATGTTTGTTATGTGCTCGCATGTTGATTACCGTTTTCAGGGTCAGGCAGGGTGGGTAGGCTTATGCATAGTAGGTTTATAAAAAAGAAGCAGATATACACAAATACTTAAAGCATTTGAATCATACGAGAATATGTTGGTCCAAGGCCCCTAGGTTCATCATCTTGCCTCTACTGCTGCCCTGTAAACCCTTTGGATATGTATATAGATATTTTAGCTCTAGTTTGTATACGTCCCTCTCGGCTAAGCAGGATCAGCATTTGGTGTGCTTGCTTCACGCCCTGTTTTTCCGTTTTTACCTGATGCTGAAATGAAGAGATTCACAATGACAAATACGAGAATATGTTGGCTCAATGCTTCGGGGATTAAGTTTGTGATGAAATGGGATGAAAGCCTTTTGTGTCGCTTTCGGTTGCTGGAGGTGTTAACTTTGCGGTGGGCGGGGGGAGGGGTTCCGATGGTGGGGTTACCAGCCCTCAATTGTTTTTGTTGTAGCACAACAAACACTTGGGCTATGAGACAAGTGGCATTGCAGATAAGTGACATTGACAAGTAGTAAATCAGTGAGCATTACCCTCAAGTCTGCCTTATGCGGACAACTATGAGCACGTCATTTTGGTTCTGTTGAGCAGACAAACGAAGGCCATAATCGGCTATTGTTAGATGGGGGTTTAACACATGGGGTTCAGTGCGGGGACTTTTTCGGTTTAGAAAAGTAAAATATATACTGACACATATCAACGCAAATAATTGGCCCGGACCCGGGCCCAAAATTTGGGCCGGTCCCGGGCCCGGACCCCCATCTAGCAACAACCGACATATAAGTATCTCGTCGAAGACAGGAACGATGAGTTATAAAATGTTATTATGATGTGATACTGTATCATATGATCATGATGTTATTGCGATATGTTAATATCTTTTGTATATCTATAGATATGTATATATGTATACCGGGGTATGTATGTGAAAATATGAAATATGCTTTACCCATAGCCTTCAACAAAAAGCTGATAGCTGACATAGAATTCGATGAACTATCTCTATCTCACTATATATGCAAATCTGCTACTGTTCATTGTAGTTCTTAGAGATGAATGCATCTGTGACATAGCACGAAAGTAGGTTTGTGTGGTTGCTCTCCATGCATCTTCGAACAAGGCGCCTGGTGGCAAGGGAAAGGGAAAGGCCGTCTTGCAAGTGCCAGGAAAAGGCGCGTCAGGCAAGCAGGGCAAGGCACCTAAGCATGCACTGAAACTCAGAGATCGGTCGCGCTCCAAGTTGCTGGAGATAAGGATGATGGGAATATATATATGTATATATATATATATCCGTGTCTTTTTATTTATATATATATATATATATATATATATATATCGTGTGACTAAACCTGTGGCACCGACGGACATACCTTTCGAAATAGGTATTATAGCATCATGTTATTAAAGCTTATTGCGCTTCCTTAGCGTGCTTCAGGTCATTCCAGCGCCTCATGCGACTTATTTGCGCCTCATGCGACTAAAGTCAGCGTTTAGCTTTCATGCGATAACTTTGTGTTTTCGATTGGTTCACTCCATCATCTCATTCTAACTTTGCCGTCATTGAATGGCTTCGCAAGGGAGCCCAACAAGAGCACCCTGTGGGTCTCGAATGTGTCACTTGTGCCTCACAAGGCCATCTCTCTTACTTTAGAGCTGAGGAAGCATTGCGAATAATGCATTGCAGTGCCCCAGTCTTCGATTCGCGTTAAATACCTTATTCCGCGGCATGTTAGTGTTGAGTGCAGCAGCAGTGAGGACACATGATTCAATAGAGCAGCAACACCATCCTTTTTTTCATGTGCAGATGCTACTTCAGGTTAATGCGCATATATGATGTACACAGGGTGTGTAATCAGCGGTGGCGTGTCATGCTCTAGGCCGTGCTGCATTTCAGCCCGCTAACTTTCAGTATAAATCACAAATAATATTGAATATCCTTTCTTAAATATGTGTTTTTCGAGATCGTCCCCACAACACTTCTGAACTATTGTGCATCTGTTGCATGTGAATTTGGAACCTTTTGGATATACTCTGCAGCGGGCAACCCACGGAGGCTGCTTAGAGATATGCACATAGATCGATAAAAGATTGACATAACATCACATGCAATTACACGCCCACATGATTAAGGCATTGTACCAATAATTACGTAACCCAAATTGAGCGCTAATTGTTATGTGTTCATGTTATCTGCATTTTATTTTCACTTTGTGTTCACATATGTTGCATATGCTCCATGGCCGGCATATGCTGTGCATGCACGTGCCACGTGATTTTAATGTGCTTGAATCAGTGTATGCAGTTCGATACATTGCCAGATCATGGTGTCCTCAGTTGCGAGGCATATTAATTTGCCCTACTTCCATGGCAAGTTTCCATGTCATGCTTCCTTTTCCAATAGTTGGTCAAAGCATGGCTTCCTCAACCTTTGTGTAATGTTCGAGTGTTTCATGTGCACCATGCATGCGTTTCTTACATACATAATTGTGAAATTTAGTAAAGGTATGAGGTACCTGACCCTTGATGGACCCTTTCTGGAAAGAGAAAGAAGTTACCTTAAGCAGCACAATTGGTTTAAATAGTGGCGTAATTGGCCGACTTGAATCGCACATGGTCCACGTCTTGTGCCAAAGAATTTGAACACAACTTATGTAGGGCCTTCGCTCATGCCGCGGACCCCTTTAAGGTTGCTGACTTTGTTTCGGCTTGAGGGAGCATGCAGCATGTCGGATATGTGTACAGATATTCGTATGGATGTGCATTGCAATACCTGCATCAAAAGTCAGTGCGGTGGGCTCAGGATATGCAGTGCAGATTCAATGCTTACTGACTTGGTGCAGCTATAGCAGAATATAAGTAGCAACATCCATAGGAATAAATTGCTTGCCATATATCGTTAGGGATGGCACATCTTTACAGAGATCCATATATAATATGTATATGTATGGGTATATACATGTATATATCCGTACACAGCCAATGTCTGTCCACATTTCTACATGAGACAGAAGTGTTGACATTCATCCCGAACCCAGTCTTCCCAAATCGTGTCTCTTCTTTTAGAAAGAAAAGAGATTATTTACGTGCTTTCTTGTTATCAAGATGGACGCGTATGTTGTGTGTTATTTCAAATTGTATTCCTTTACATTGACCATGCCATTTCTATTACGCCACACGTGTTGACATTCACCCCCAACCGCTTCCTGCAACAAAAATAGCTGCCACAGGCAGTCAGCTACCATGCCTCACAAACTTATAAAATATATTTTCCAGGGCTAGCAAAATGATAGCCCTCAACACATTTGTTGTTGATTTCCTTGGTTTGGGGCGCAATAGGCGACAATGGCAAGCTAAAGGGCGAGAACAAGTTACCCGGGCCAGATTCTAGTACCCCCCCTGCCCTCCCCACCACGAGGCGCGAATGTCAACAAAAGCGCCACAGAAACTGCCTCAACTCTTCAGAATTTGTGTGCTCCAGGACACCAGCACAAGACGACGATGGTGTTTTTTTTCGAAACTCGGGGAACTTCACAGCTGCACAACAGGTGAACGGATGCAGAGAGTCTTATTTTCAGAGCAGCAGGAATATGACAGAATCAGTCACAATTACTTGCCATATACAGCTCATTTTGGAGTTGCGGTTGATGAAGTCGGTATATTAGGTGGTTAATTGCGTTGACATAGAACGGCAGGAATGTCGTAGGTTCCATCGGGGGATGACCCGGAAATCCTCAGCGGGGGCCCAACCGACAGGTTCGGACCCCAAGGGGGAGGAAGCCCCAGAGTCAACGGTGGATAGCATTCACAGACAGCAGTTGGACAAATTGTTTCAAGGCCATGGATCTTTTATTCTTACTCACTGTTTGTACTTAACCCTTACTGCCATCCCTTGAAGAAACCCTTTCTTCATTCATGACAATGTGACATTGTTCAGCTAGCCTCACCCCCCCTCCCCCCACTCCCCATGCTGACCGCCACCCAGCTGACCGGCCCATCTGGCTGAAGAAAAAGTCCCGTGATTAAAGTCCACTACTCAGCCGGCGCGGCAGCCAATTGTGCTTGGAGGCGCTGGCCGCGGCGCCGCCGTGGGCGGTACGGGCCCTTCTGCAGAAACGGCGGCCAGGTCTGGTCAGCTAGCCAAGGCCCTCCCCCCAAAGCCGACCGAGGTCAGCTAGGATAACAAACAAAAATCAAATGTTGCGGCGCGATGAGGTGGGCGACTAGTGTGTCGATGCCTCGCATCCTCTTGTCGCACCATGTTGTATGTATCCTAGGGGCAAGCACCTCGCTCACCTGCGGCAGCGGAGGCAGACCAAGAAAGTGACAGTGCAGACCAAGAAAGTGACAGTGCAGACCAAGAAAGTGACAGTGACGTGGCTTCTTCAGTGAGCCAAGGGTCAAGAAAAGGCAAAGGCCATGGCATCAATTCCAAATCCCACAACTTTATAGGGTTGTGGTTGAGACTTAGGATGCTTAAGTTTCCAAACGCAACAAAAATCAAACAAATAATTATTTCTCAGTTCTTTGTATACATAATTTTTCATGCTTTCGCTATATGTTGAGCCATGCCATGGCTCAATAATGGAGGCGGCCTTCGGCCAGCTCCGCAAAGCTGGTCGGTCGGTGCCGCCTGAAACATTGTGGAAACCATTGCGGGGTTGCATTTTTCGTGTAAACCATACATTGTACTTGGGCCACACGGAGGCCTCATTTATGATGAAAAAGTATACATATCCGGATTTTCAGACCTCACATATGTTGTACACATGTGCACAGTTTTGACCCCCAATATTGAAAGGATCTGCAAGTGCATAGTTCCGAATTGTTTTTATCCAAGAGGGCTTTGCCGAGACCGCTGCACTTGGAATTTCAATGCCAAGCGATACGGATTTCAAGCGACATTGAAGCGGATGTCAGCATATGCGATGCTTGCGCAGCGAATTTGAAGCGACATTGAAGCGAGAGTCAGCAAATGCGATGCCTGTGCAGCGGAGTTGAAGCGGCTGTCAGCATTTGCGATGCCTGTGTAGCGGATTTGAAGCGGCATTGAAGTGGCAGTCAGCAAATGCGATGCTTGTGTAGCGGATTCGAAGCCACATTGAAGCGAAACTAAGCATATGCCGTGCCTGTCCAGCAGATTTGTGCGAGTCGGCGGTGGGGTCGGCACCCCTTAGGAGGACTGGTAAAAAACACATCTTCCTTAAAAGTGAGCGTTTCACATCGACGGAAGCATACTTTGGTCGAAAGCACGGCTTGACGCAGCTTTTAATTGCCTTTACAGTCACTTTACATTAAAGATGTACTTTCACACATGATTGAAGACACTATGGCCCCACACACTGAGCTCTGTAACTCGCTTCCTGCATTCTTGAATCAAAGCTTACACTGGATGATTGTTGGAAAGCCTGGCTCCAAACAGCCGGCTGGCTTGGTTGGCTGGCTTGGCGGGCTGGCTGATTGTTTGGGTTGGTGTGTGTGCTGGCGATTCATCCGATTGTACCCGGTTTTGTGCTGTATCAGGCCCTTCTGTAGTTGTGTGGCAAATACTCTTATCCGATTACCCTTCCTTCCTCACTAGTTTATTACTGTCTTCTTTTGCTGTCGGATTTCGGTATTTACTACACAGTTTGTGTGATGTGCTGCTTGTCGTATTTGTTACACATTGCCTGGTACTGGATCCTTGCTTGAGATGCACTACTGTGAGGTTCTAGTTGAGTTTCCCTACTTGGTGTCTCTTTTACACGGTGTGTCGTATTACCTGCCTTTGCCATCCATGTGGTTTGTTGTTTTGTCCGCTTCGATGTATAGGCACTCAAACAGATTCATTTGATGAGGTTGAGAATAAAAAAATGCTGTGGGATCCTTGGGCAGAACCTTGCTTAAAATAGCGATTCTGGAGACTTTTGGTGCACTCGTGGGGGGGACCACATGACCTTGTCTGTGTGTACGCATTTCGGGACTCGGAGGGTGCCTGTGGGGACGACGTCATGGGTTTGAGGCCCTGGGGCTCGGGCAGCCTGCGACGTCCTAGGGCGGCCTGTGGCAGCCTGTGACAGCCCTTGGCAGCCTGTGGCGTCTGAAGTCCCGGCCCCAGAGAATGGATTGCGAGAAAGGCTGGAGGCTACAGGCTGGAAGGTACCGGCTGGACGCAGCACACGCTCGAACTTCGGGGAGGTTGGCGGATAGCATGTACGTTTTTCATTCATACTTGCACGAGTGCTTCTTCTAGCAAGTTTACATATTTGCAACACGTTCCAACGAATTGTAAGCAATGTTTTATCCCTCAGTAACCTGTATATATTTGTTCTTTGATGTACACACTTCTGTGTGACTAGATAGTGTCAGATATGCTATATACACATATGTTGGAGAGCATGGATGTGCTGGGATTGCCCCAGTCACGTGAAACACATCATACACACCAATATGATCTGATACATAGGAATATGTAACAATCAAAAACATAACATGATTAACCAGATCGTTGCAATTAGCACAACATACCACCGACACAACACATGTATTACATTACACACCCATAAGTTCGCCTAACATATTAAAACAAAGCAGAAGCATACTATACACCACAACGCTGCAGCAAAGCAAAGCAGGCAACGGGTTCATGGGTTGCTTATACTTTCTATGATTTTTATGTTAACGTTATGCCATCTTTTAAAACCATGTGCCACATCATCAATTGCAGCCGTGCAGGCCAACACTTGTGTGTGGGTATCCATCAAACGTATTGTTGATCATGCTCAACATGGCACATCTCACCCTATCATAATAAATTCGACAGGCAAACACGGCCACCTTAAGGCGCACCACGTAGTCGCGGATATCAGGGTTCAGCACAAGCTGCTTTTACAAGCGAGAAAAAGTGACAATTTCCGTAGCTCCGTACTTATGGAGAACACGGGTTTGAAATATTATAGATAATTAAGTACACCGAACATGCAGCAATCAAATGCAAATCGCGAATTACTTGCAAATCATGTGTCCGCTTTACACGTGTTTTATGCGCGCGTGCCGCCGCTTGTTCTTTGGTTGCTTCATTGGAAATTGCCAGAACGAAGTCCCAGCTGACACGCGAGTCCAATAACAAGATCCTCACTCAAATCTACCAAAAAATCTTGGTACGATCTTGCACCGAGAGACAGCGCGGGCCCTGCTGCAGCACTGTACAATAACAAGCCTTGATGCGGTACAAGTGCTTGCCTCCGCAGCCACCCTCCAGAGCGCTGCTGTGTAGCAGGTAGTGCCGTGAGCCCAGAACTACAACGACGACAACGACTACAACAACGACTACAACCATCACCCCCCCCATGCTGCGCGCAGTGGTTTCCACCATTGTGTCTGTTATGTCCCCGGACTCAGGCCTGTCCCACAACTACGATGACAACAACCACTACAACTACGACTACCACCACAACTCCCCCATGGCCGCCCGCAGAGGTTTCCCCCATCGTGCTTGTTGCCTCCCCGGTCGCAGGCCCGTCCTTGGTCCTCCTCCTCATAGTACGTACCCATGGCATTTTCTTTCGGCGATCTTGGGCTCTTACCGCCCTCGCAGTTTATTTAATGTCTTTGCATGTACTCTGGGCCCTGGGGAAGTCTATCTGGCCTTAAGCTGCTGGTGTCCCGTTCACACTTCCCAGTTCGGGTTTGAGGCTGGGCGTTTGTATGATCAGTTGTTCAAGTGCGATGCCACCTTTGTATCGTTCATTCCCTATGTTCAAGCATTTCCCTTTGTCTGCATAGGTGTGCAAGTTCCAAGGGTTGTCGTGTGTGTGGGTAGGGTGTTCGGCTGTCCAGGCTTGTCTTGGCAGTATCCTTGTACATATGTACTTGTACGGGTGGTGCCTGTAGCTCGATATGCGGTTCTGTTGACGTGAGTACTGGTAGTATATAAGAACAAACATACGAGTACATTTTCGATGCATTGATTTCTTATTACATGGGAGAGTGGAGGCTTAAATTGTGTGCATTATACTCCTGCAGGGTCCTTTGAGAATTCCCACACCAGGTACACCCATTGCTGATAACCTGGTTTTTCAGTTTCCATTTCCCCCCAAGAGAATCGCAAAACATGAGCTTAGTAATTCGAAAGCTTAGATGCAGCCTAACCGATTTTGAATTGTTCCGGTCCGCAGACCCTCGGACCCTTATAGCCAGCTCCGGGCCGCAATTTCATCGAATTTGCTGCAGGAGTTGCGCAAAATAGTCGAATCTGAGGCCGCTTCTGGCCTGGGATGTTTGCGTTTCGAATTTATTGTTTCGGAACTAAATCAGATAGGTCCGAGCACCAAGCACTTGTATGCGGTGTCTCGAGACATGTGATTGTTTGTGTATTGGTGTTTTTGTTTGATTCTACGACGTCTGATATCCGGCATCCTGCCCATTGGAGCCGGCCGATTTGATTTTGCTACACAGCGAAAGCGAGAGGAAACACGATTTCTAGCTATGGTCCAAGGCTTGGGAACCCTTGCACAGGGTATGTGTAAAAATATTATATGTGCTTTGTCGTGCTGGTGAAAATTCAATATGGACTTCGGCTCTTGACATGTTCGTTTTGTTGTTTTGGTATTGCTACGACAAGGATTGCAACACACAGGTCGCTACGGAGGATGAACATTCTGTGACGCACTAACATACTAACATACCAAATATAAGTGATGGTGGCCTGAAATGCATTTGTTATTTATGACTTGTTTTTATGTAATATATCTGTCATGTCTTGGGCTCCATGGGTTCCATTATAGCACACATCTAATCACACATCTACGAAAATAGCATATGTGTTGTATAGCTTTGTTTGTTATGCTGGTGGGGGTCAACACAAGTATTTATTAAACAAATGAACCCGCACTTGGGATAATAAGTCGGGTCGTTAGGACGGATACCGAACAATTCATCAATTCGAACCGGATCCATTGGGACACAACCCTGAGCCCAGAAGCCAAGAATAGTCAAAACATATTATTAAATCTGCTTGGGTTGGTGTTCATGTATATTGGGATATGTAAAATTTATATGTTCTGACCCGGAGGATGCCGCTCGCCCTATTGAACACATCCTCACGTCGGAAGACACAAGGGCTACTCCATCGGAGGAAGACAGGCTCCAGTTGAGATTGAAGCAAGCTGGAACTATGGATCGCTCGCAATCTTCTGAGCTGAGAGCCCCGAACGCCAGAGAGGAGGTGGCTAGGGTTGACGCAAAAGGCGCTGGCAAGGCAATATGTAGAGATCGTTGCAATACTTTATCTTCACGCAAACACACCCAGAGTTTTGCATGTTTCGCATGGTCACCCTCGCATGCATGGGCTCATAATGGATTTGTCTTTGGATTCGGTACCTGTAACGAAAATCTAAGGAGCTTGGTTGGATCAGAAAGGTTACCATCAATTTGATTGATCAGTGATTAATTGTATTGAGCATCCTATGGATTCAGAAAACATGGTACTCACAACCCAGAAATCGTTGGTTAACTTGCTCGCCTGTGTGTATTTTCATAATTCTATACCATCTCGATATGATGTCACATGGCCATCGATTTCCATCATAATTCATGTATATATATATGTATGAGTATTTGATTGCATTGTCGCTTCGTGGAATTTTCATATTGAAGGCAAGTCACCATACACACCTCAACTCTTTTAGGTCCGCACTCATAACGGTAACTACAGAGTTGCCAATGTTTATCATCGCCACCTGTGTGTGTGCAAACTCCTTTATGCGTCGTTATCTGGCTGGGTGGCCACCTGACCACCCACACTGCATAGAGCAGGCGTAACATGTGCACAGCAGCCACTTGATGCCCACATATGTGCATTGGAGAAGCTTGTGCGAGCACTGCAACAATACATGCTGAAGTCTGTGCTTTGGTTCATTGCGCTGCATCTCATGCAATTGCCGCTCCAACAAGCGCATGATATAAACTTCAGTTAATTGAAATATTTAATTACACGAGGATAGGAGGTGAAATTCAAATATTATGAACTTGTCGAACATATGTTAGGATGGTGTTGTATCGCTGTTGTGTTGCTTTTAGGTGGCATTGAGTGTGCCAGAGAGTGTGTAGCAACGCCTTTATATCTTATATTTCATTACATCTGTCGTTATCATTCATATGACATATTCGGACATGTCCATGTATATATATATATATATATATACACATTATATACTTTGGTGTCCTTTGGGAGTAAGTCTTCCCCAAAACCAGTGCTTGCACGTAAGGGGGTCCTACTTTGAGTCCATAGAATTATCCAGTATCGCCAGAGTTGCCGGTCGGCAGAGTAGCCCCAATTGCAGAGTAACTGTAACCCGAAAAAACTTTGTTTACCAGCATCACCGGTAAGCAGGTCCAGAGTAGCCCCCAAGATCAGATATTGGCTGCCGGTCGTTATCCCACAACCGGTATTCGGAATAGCTCCCCAGAGTAGCTTCTCTGGGGGCGCCATATATATATATATACACCACCACCGGGTTTGGGCTTAGAGAAAATAAGAAAATAGTTGGTGTATACCATTTCTTGGTGTATATGCAAACTGCTTCAAAATACAACACTTTCTACATACAGCACCACGGGGGGCGCGCAGCACCCTTGTGGTGGTATATATATATATATATATATATATATATATATATATATATATATATATACAAACTGCTGTATTTAGGGGCAGTTTGCATATACACATGGTATACACAAGCCAGTTCCTTATTTTTTCTAAGCCCAAACCCAGTGGTGGTGTATATATATGGGGTCCGTGTTCTCAACCTCAGAAAGAAGATAGCAGCCATGATGGTAACTACCAAGAAAGTACAATTTATATTAGCAACTATATACCTACATGTTGGGGAATAATTTAGTATGAACATCATAGCCATTTTCAACAAATTGTAATGCTCAAGAACGTATTCAATTTACCCATCATTTACATAGGAGACTTTAACATACATACTGAACACAGGACCGAGTCTGGACTGCTATAAGCACATAACCTAAGGCGCAACAGCTACCAGGAACACGAAGCACCAGGTACAGTAACATAATTATAACATATTTACTATACACAGGGAATACAATTATAGAAGGAACGCATCAGATTGAAAGTGTTCCCTTCTCTCCCCATTTCGGATTCCATATTGTGTTCAACTGACATAATCTAGTGCATGTTACCAAGCTACACATGCCATATCATCTCCCTCTAATACCAAAAAATATTATAGTACCTATTCCCAAGAAGATAAAGACCCCGAAATGCATGATACATAAACTACATGCCAAAGAAATACTTGCAGCACAAAGAGAAAAACATGAATAGCAATACTTGGGAATCCCCACCACATATACTAGTAGATAAGAAAATACAAGGGAGCATCCTCAAGCAATCCATAACATCAGGAGAAAAGCTTGCACTTAATGCACTCGCTGCAGAACTCTTTCTATATATATATATATATATATATATATATATATATGTATATATATATATATATATATACTATACATCACAAAAACATCCAAAGAACAAAGCAGACACTACTTAGGCAGAAGCCAATTCCCTAACTTCATTAAAGATGCTATAGCAACGGCAGGAAGACCAGACTTCATATCGAAAGAAAACTTGAAACGCACAATAAACATAATTGAAAATAGCATACAGCAGATATTACAAACAGAAGATGCTAGTAATAAGACTTGTAAAAGTCTTGGCAACTTCAGCAGATACATAGATGATAATGTTATTAAAGAGAATAAAGACTGTTATTTTGCAAATAAAGTCGTAACCGCATACCTAGAAATGGGGGAATGGGGCTTCCTATCAGGCGCCCTGAAACAATATAAGCCCAACTTCACCTTCCTACATGAGGAAATCAATCAAGTACTAGATAAACTTATTCAAAACCTTACAGTAACAGTCGCATATGCAAGCATCACCCAGTGGCATATGCATGTAAAAGAACGTCTATACAAAGGAGGGGCAAAAATGTTTAATCGCATCTCGAAAGAAGATAAACAGTACTTACATCTACAAACTGATAACCATGGCGCATATAAGCATAGCCCAGGTAACCGTCTTGAGGCCCAAGCAGATGAATGGGAATCAAGATGGAACAGTGCAGCAGAAACTACTAACAAGACCATACATATATTGCTCAATAATATAGTCCAAGAATCATATAGATGCACTGAAATAGATACACACTTCGGCAACGGAGTCGTCGATTAGGCTAGAAGGAGCTATCTCAATGCAGTAAGCAGTGATGAATAAAGTATGAAGCAGGTCTTAAAGGATATAAGAAAAATCTAAAGGCATAAACCTGTGTACAGCTACAGAACTTAGGGATCTCCTCTTAGAAGCAAAAGCACTTATAATCAAAGTAAGAAAATAACACAACCGGTCCCAAACCTACTTAACTCAAATGCCAAACTAGGTAAGCCTGCGAGCGGCACTAGAACGGTTTGCAAAACACCAATGTTATATAGAATTTCGCTTAGAAACAGACGTTTATAAATATATAGAGCAACAGATCATAGGAACATTTCATGACTTTGCTAAATTCTTTGACACCATACACATACCAACACCATTAGAAAAACACACAGAACATGACTTCCCTATAGTAGACCTATGCATGACAATTCTCCAGCACCTTGCACCTAAAATACTACAATGTCAGGGTTTCTGTAGCAGAACCATAATAGTTAACACATCCATTTTGGCTGGATGCAAGCATTCAGTAGCACTTACTAGAGTGTTCTTCCTAGCAGGAATTGCACAATTTTGTGTCGACAAGCCACTAGCACCACCCCAAATATATGTAGATGACACAGCCATGATCACACATGGTGACCACGAAGTAGCTACACATAGCATGTATAATACCATAGAAGACTTTGTTGAACTCAGCAAGCAATTAGGACTTAAACTAAGCACTGAAGGAGTAATAATAGCAAGGAGACCCAGCGCTGCAAAAGTAATAATCAAAGAACTACAAAAGAAAGGAATCAGATACAACACCAACGATAATGCGAAATATTTGGGAATTGACTGTTTACTTCTCCCCAAAACCCTTAACATGGAAAACATATAATAAACCAGAATCAAGAACTCACAAGGACCACTTAACAAAATGTACAAATTGGCAAGAATATCAATAGTTTTGTTCTCAGGATCCGGCTTTTCCAAGGCTACCTGGGGATTTCAAGCTTCAGGCCTTTCATACTCAGAATGGAATAAAGTAGAAGCTGCCGCTGCCAATGCGGCCGGCTTCAAAACTGGAAGATGCAGATACTAACTAATCCTTAGATCTGAGGGTCAAGACAGCGATGCTTGATTTTGCTTTTGCCGAGACTCGCTAGGCACACACGATGCTCCAACAATCCAGCAAGAAAGAATGAGTCGCTCCTCACGACTGCATGTGGGGATCTCAAGCTTCAGGCCTTTCATACTCAGAATGGAATAAAGTAGAAGCTGCCGCTGCCAATGCCGCCGGCTTCAAAACTGGAAGATGCAGATACTCTGAGTTCTTGCATAGCATATGGTTAAAATTGGCACCCATTCGCCAGAGCAATTAAAGAACTCTTCATAGTATGGTTTAACTCATTATACCCATTATACAGAACTCTGACCCCCTACTAGACCATATAATTAAAGCATGGCCAATGATTCTTCAGGATAATAGGTTCAATGGTACGTAATCTCAATACCTTCGCCACGCATCTTGTGTGTTTGTTTGTGTCTCAACAACAAGCCAAGGTTGCGCCTTGTTCGTGCAAGTCGGCTTGCATGGCACTATTCCCAGCTGGCCGGTTTTCGCAGCCCCGGGAACAGCCATTAGCACCAGGAGGCAAGAATGCGACTATATTGGACATGCCTCCTCGAAATTCTGCACACACTGGTGACACAGAACAGCTTGCTGTTTACAGTGAGCTGAACAAGCCATACCAACTTATGCTCCTTGTCTACAGCGAGTTCATGGAAGGGGTCACCCAGTTGATGGAGGCAACAAAGTCATCCTCGATTGCCCATCGACTTGCATCGCTGCATGAGCGGCGAGAAGAGCAGGGGAAGCCAAGTTTAGAGTCACTCGTCAGTGGCCCCTTTTTCAAGAGTTGCTCAGTGGCCCTCCTTTAAAGAGGATTTCAATGCAACCGACTTAGCTTGAGCCCCACCAGTGCTAATACCTTATTGCCGGTGGCTTACCCTAGGTAGCCCCTGCATTGCACGTTAATTGTATTGCCTGCTTTGGTAATGGTGGTGAGCCGTCCTTAAGGCCGTACCTTAGTTGGCTCGAATGAGTCCAACGCAGTGGGTGCCGGCCTTCAGGCCCTACCCTCAGTTCGTGAAGGCCACCGTTCCCAAGGAAAATATGTCTGCTGGCCGGTTTAAGTTGGTTTGAATATGAATCCAACCTTTGTGGAGTGCCAGTCTTAAAGGCCCTACCCTAGGTAGCCACATGCTTACCGGGTGCCTTAACACCTTAAGTGAGCAGGAGTACCAGGCTTGCACAGTGTACATATTGTCACATAGGTGGCGGTGGAATGAAGGTCCAAACGGCTGTGGCGATATAAGTAGTGGAGAACTGCATGTCGCATAATATATTGATATCATTGCTCTTTGTACAGGCTAAGGGCAAGGGCAAGGGCAAGGGCAAGCGGAAGGTGCCACCACAAGACGAGTCCGAAAATGGTCTTTTTGATGCTCTTGGCAGCTTGCATCTCGACCAGGACGAGTGCTTGGTTGCATTGAAGAGAGCTCCATTGGCCCATATAATTGTTCCAGCTTACTGTTTCGGTCATTATTGTTGTTCCATGGGCCCCATGGGGCTCAAGGGGCCCATGGGGCCCATGGGCCCCATGCGGCCCAAGGGGCCCAAGGGGACCAAGGGGCCCATGGAACAACAATAATGACCGGAACAATTATATGGGCCAATGGAGTACCCGGGATAAGACAAGTTGGCTTGATGTGTCCAAAACATTATAATACATGTATAGGTAGCAAGTTATGTGTTCCTTGATTTGCACCGACCCCGGGACCGGGAAATAGGGTTAAGAAAAATACAGAGCGTTGGTTTCATATTCGTTGGCGCAACTTGCACTGAATGCCCTTGGTGGCGCCTCTCATTTCGAATTCGTCGCGCAAATGGAAATAAGGGAGCCGTCGGGAAACATGTGGGTAAATTGATCCCACAGCACCCCCGAGTGGATTGGACATGGTTTAGACATGTTGGGTAAAATTTGTTTGAAGTGTGCAGGGGTGTGGATGTGACGTTATGTTGGAAGTCTGTGGGAAGTGCGTGGGAGTGTGTGGTGGGTGGTCGAGGTGTGCTTCTCGGTGGTCGATGCATTTCGCAATAGTCCGGCCACCCAGAATCGAACCAGGGACCATCTCATTGTTGCAACAGTTTACAGTGAGTAACTCTTACTTACGGAGCTATAGCCGGCATGTCATGCATAAGATGTTTTGTTGCCTTGCGGGACTTCGTTCTGCATCAAATTGCACCACTGGTCGCCGCACGCTGGCTGTCTCGAACACAGGAACCAACTAACCCACAAACACACCAACCCACAAACAGAGAACATAATAGGAACAGAATGCCATTCAGCACATTTACATTGGGAACATCTTTCGTGCTATAATAGTACAACATGCGTCTGGAGACTGGCGAGAGAGCCTTTCGGTCGTGATGGGAGTGGCGGGCGGGCGGCGGATTGCGACTAGGCGCCAGCAGACGCTTGCCGGGCCAACCAAAACAGCTCCAAAAGGAAAGCTACCAAGGGGCATATATAATTGACCTCATGGTGTAACGGTAAGCACTCTGCACTCTGAAGCCAGCGATCGCAGTCCAATCTTTTGGCGACTTTGCATCCTCCGCACAAGTTCACCAACCGACCATTCTTGGCCATTCCTACCTGCTTCTGAACACACTCTCCTGCCACTTCTCTCACACACACACACACCTCCCGCACACTGTCAACACACTTCCCGCACACTTTCGCATACTTCTAACACACGTTCCACACACGGTCCAACCACTTACCACACTCCCCTCACACTTTCCACACTTTCAACATACTTCCAACGCACACATTCCACGCACACGCCACCTACATCCCACCCGCTTCCCACGAACTTTCCATGCAATTTCCTATGACGGTTTCTGCCGACCATAGGAGAGTGCCGGTGGGGCGGCCTCATTTGTAATTCGTCGCGCATTCAACAAATGAGAGCAATTAGAAATGAGTCCTCATATATTATATATATATATATATATATATATATATTGCTGCCTCCTTGGGTCAGCGAATGATCAGCAAAGGTTTGGCTAATTCGATGATGACTCTGACGCACCCTATTCTTGATGAAGACTTGAAGACGAAGGATCTCAAGGATTATGAAACAGCATTCCCTGTAATTGCGGACCTATGTAGAGGCCAGGATATCAATTCAATCAGTTGGGATGTAATTGTGTACCGTTTTTTGTCCGATCCGGGCCCATATCGGAGTTCCGGACACATTCAAAATACCACAACATAGCTCAGAATTTCGAGGCGAATCCAATGGAAGCAGTCCCGGAGTCTGAAACGCATATCCCCCGGTAAAAAACACAAATTGAATTGGTGTTCGACTTGTGGGGGGTATTGGGCCGTCTGCCAAGAGCTTGTTGTGCACATGTTCCATACATTTCCATTTGCCATTTGAGTGGAGAGCCAACTAAACTCACATGTATCAGATGCATGGCCTCCATATGTATCTGGTCTTACGATGAAGCAGCAAACCCCTAATTCGTTGATGCGAGCTATCTACCATTGGATTGGTACATTGCTTTTACTTTAACCCCCACCTCCAGTTGGTAGGGGGGCCCTGCCCCACCTTTTATCAATACGAGCAGCTATTTCCTTATTAATCCGGGCTGTCACGGTTTTAGAAAGGATTTTCTTTGATTTCCCGCTTGCTTGGAAGCATAATTACTCTATTGACTCGGGGGTTTATCAAATCGAGGGTTTTCCGGGGGCTAGAGAAATGGAGGTGAAATTTGCCGCCTAAGCGGCAAATTTCGTCGACTCAATCGCGGCCCTACGGCCGTCATTGGGGGGGTCTGAGGGGGCGAAGCCCCCCCAGCTTTAAAGCGGAGGTTTGGGGGGCGTCAGCCCCCCAACACGAGGAAACGGCGCCTTACTTTATTGACTTGGGGGGATTATTAACTGAAGGTGGGGTTTTAACACACATTACCTCGTTAGTTGTAAGCACACCTTGCATCTCACTTGCGCTATATCATGATGCATGCAATGTAAATTATTATGTTGCATATTTATTTTGTTTTGTAAATATATGTTATCGTTGTCATTTTTTGGAGTATCGGAGAGCGAACGCTTGCCCTTAACGGACATTTGGTCTTGGGTGCAATTGGTTCTGCCATCTGGGCCATCTCAAGGTTGCATGGCCAGTCTGCTTGCTATGACTCTCCTTGTTGCTTGCTGGTTCTTAGCCTATGTTTTGTTCGCATATTAAAACCCTTACCGGCTACTTAATATAATAGCTTCCTTGAGGCCAGGGTGTGCTTGAGGTCCAGAAGATGCCAACATGAGGCTACTAGATCCAAACATGTAGTTAGAAGGTGTTCCCCTTTTTGCAAGTGTAATTCGCTTAGAACTTGGCCCAGTGACAATATTGTGCTATTTGCAGTGCCGCTGGCGCCCCTCGCTCTCTGGAGGTAAGATTAGTGAGGGCATTGCGCCGCCCTGACTCTTCCGTTGCTGCGATGCTCTGATGGGTGCACCTCTTTTGGCAGAAACATTCCGGGGAGGGTTTTTATCCACCACCGTATGGTTATTTACAAAATAGAAAACATACAGTGGCGGTGGATACAAACCCTCACCGGAAACATTTTTTGGGGGGAGGGGTATTGGACTTTGCGGAAGCACCTTGGCACTACAAGTTTACCAAAAGCCATCCCGGCGGGTCCTAGGGCACTGAGACTCAATCTGAAAGATTTTTAATAATGTGCAGGACAGAAGGGAGTATCTTATCCACAAACAAATTATTTTCTTCAAGGTCCAGAAGCCGTGCCAACATGGAGCTATTTTGGGGAGCCCCGGTGACACCCCTGTGGTCAAGTACCAAGTCAGTTTTGCAAGACATGCGCAAAACGCGCAGCCTTTTGATGCCCACGGTGGCGAACATGCAGCAGGCCAGTTGGTTTTGCTTTGTTGTCAGACCTCGACTCTGAAGAGTTATCTGGTTGTCTCTACACGGACCGCATGATTTCAATGATGCGGCCTAACTACCACCGTGCTTGGACCTTGCAGCAGGAATTCCGGGTGCCTCAGGAATTCCGGGTTTCATGGTGACCTTTTCTTTGAAGTGCAGTGGTGAGCCGCCTTTTGTTGCTTTTGACTTGGAGGCCGTTTGTTACCTGCATGTTTGCCCCTCGTTCGTTTGTTTTCGCTGCCGGGTCCACTTGCAGCTAGTCTTTAGATGTTCGCTCTGAGAAGCAGGATGTGAACCCGCCATTGCTCGGGCATACTTTAATTTTGTTGTTCCGAAAATATGAATTCGGACATGAAACTAACCGCGAAGGATGCTACACACAAATATACCAGCAAATTCGACGTGTCCGCGACACGAATCCACTGGAAGCTATTCCGGACCAGGATTCGCCCGGAATCCAGGAAACAATTATAACTTTATTTTGCTTACCCGAGCAATCCTGGGACATGCTCACACTTTCGAAACACATAAACTCTACCAGCTTCGCTCATGCGCATATAGGCGCATAGTTGCTATTGAGGATAGCTTGAGCAACTATATTCTACTTTTCCTACACAGGTCCGAGTCTGTTTTGCTTAACTAGCAAGCCTCACCGATTCAGATCAAGATTTTAATTTTTACGGTCCCCAGACCCCGGGACCCTCCTAGCCAGCTACGGGCCGCGATTTCATCGAATTTGCCGCAGGAGTTACGCAAAATGGTCGAATATGAGGCCGCAGCTGGCCTGGGATGTTTCAGTTTTTACTTTGTTTGTGGGACCTAAGTCGAGTAGGCAAAGTTCCGAGTCTATTTCGCTTAACTAGTAAGAGCAACTTGACAAGGATTGACCTGAGCAGTTGCCAAAGCCTCATAATGACAGCTGGGCAAGATCATACCGTGTGCTGAACACTGGACATCGGACATGAGTGATGAGTACCTTGCTGATCCTGATCGTGTACTGAGCATGATGCTTTCGCCATCAGAGAGAGATGGTCGGAGACCCTCGGGAGATCCTTGTCATGGAGGCAGGATGGGACCTTGCGTAATCATACCGGGCCCCAGGAAACTCGAGATCAAGCAAGTTTGCCTTCAGCATACGATGCGTATAGATCATATGTGTGGATAAAAAATGAAAAGGGTGTGCAACCCTTATGAGAAAAGTAAGAAAACATGCAGGAATTGGGTTTTCAGGGGCCCTTCATCTTTCTTACATGTTTCAATAACATGCCATAGGATTGGCGTAGTTTACCTCATCATGACATACTATTGTCATAGTATCCTCATCGTTGTGAATTGTGTTCAATATAGTTACTTA
>Ga0099797_100550_pt1 | contig 24007 bp, 14 predicted proteins | sample Uncmet_Sort48C_1_FD_89871 | JGI IMG/M metagenome (GOLD analysis project Ga0099797, IMG submission 89871) | Marine eukaryotic communities from CALCOFI LINE 67, Pacific Ocean - C012_Sort48C_1 | ecosystem: Environmental > Aquatic > Marine > Oceanic | place: Pacific Ocean: Monterey Bay | collected...
AACCGCACGCGTCAGTTGTGGATCACATGATGCATTTTGCTCCCCCATTCTGAAATTATCAGCAGTGGCGCCACGTCCAGCCAGCAATGCGCCAGCAGGCGACGTGGCATCCGCCTCTGCATTTTTCAGATTCGTCTTGCCTGTTGGAACTTGTTTTTTCCTTCCAAGACTGAAAGAGTCAAACGCTGGCTCCTGGCTTTCACGGACTCGCTGCGGCTTCCGAGCTGCCTCATCGCTCTCTAATATGTTGGCGCTTTCCTCAGGAGCAACTGACATTACTTCGAAACCTCCACCAACCCAATGCAGGGCCGCAATAGCGACAACGGGCCAATTTTTGAGCCTCGCAATTGCCATACGATTTTGAGTCATTGCTTTTCGATGTCTTTTCGGAATCTACAGAAAGAACCCAAATTAATGTAAATCAAACTGAAATACGAATACACAACTTCGTCTGCGTCGGCGGCTCGGAACGTATAAATGAAAATTCAGATGCAAACTCATAAAAATATTTTCGCAATAATAACATCACACGGCTTCCATTCAAAAAAAGGATCTCTCTCGTAATCACTGCAGAATAGTATACTTTCAACGCCACACGCAAAAACACGCATTGTATTTCGCGCAAAGTCTTTGCCAAAGAGACTCATTATGCACTCAGCTTCGCTCATGACATTGCTTGAAGAAGTCTGATGCTGCCAATGCAATTGAATTCCACGTCTATAATCATTATCTCTAGCAAGATCTGATGAATCATAGAACCGCACACCAAAGGGACCTAATTCTTCGACGGCGCACGACTAAAAGCTGCTGACCACAGGAGGTTCATATCAATGACTGATCTCTCAACCTGAACATTTACATGACTGAAAATCTGAATGCGCCACTGCATTACGACTCGGCTGACACATCGACATGATCAATGACTGAACCTATCAGGATTGACTTCGGAAAATGAGAAAAATGGAACTGATAATAATGCTCATCCCTGTTGCAGGTCTCGAACGACTCAGATTCACCATAAAAGCAACTCTCAATAGACTACTTGAAAGATCTGACACAAACCCGATGCTGAGAAGGCCTGCGATATCTATTGCAACTACGCATGTCAATAGTCTCCTTTCTGTGACTCCACGGCAACCAACACTGGTTGGAGTCCAGACATTGACAATACGCCGTACACTGTGACAGTTTCTGTATGTGCTTCGCAAATTGCTGAATTCCCAGAGCGAGAGCACCAGTATTATATGTTCCTTTGATTGAAAAGCACCGACTTCATACTTCTTGAAATGACTAAGTCTGCATACCTTGCCGAAAACAACTTCGGGATCTGTAGTATGCGTATCAACACCCTGATGATCAAGTCATCACGTCACATTATCAATCATGAGTCGTCGAGAGAGATTTAATTAAACCAAAATGTCGGAATTGTCTGAATCATATGGGCTGACATCCGAACCCTCAAACCAATGCGATGAAAACCGGGAGACCATCGCCATTGTCTCAGCGGCAGAGGACGGACCTGACAATGGCCGTTGTCATTGCTCGTTGTTGGACACCTGGCTGTTTTGCCTCTTGTCGACACCGTCCAGTCGTGTATGTTTTCTCCTACCATCCAGACGACGAACCCTAGAATCCCTGAGACCAATAGTACTGCGATAAAAGTTTTGAGCTGGGAATCTATCTTTCAAAAAGTTTCAAACATTCTTTTGCTTCAGCTGGAAATCTATCTCTCGAATATATGGACCTTCAATCCGAGTTTCAAGTTTCCACGTTAAACGTCGACACTTATAAAAAGTCTGACTCGAGTCTTCGTCTCTGCATTCACCCGACTACACATGACTCGTGCCATCTATAACAATCCGCTTTCAATCCAGGACTGATGAATAACTCACGCTTCGTCTTCCAATTCCGGTCGCCAACCGGCCCTACCCTGGGCCTTCCCATTTAATCGAAGATCCTTATTGTTAAGCGGCAGCCACGACAAAAAAATGCGGCGTGAAGTTACATGGACAAGTGGACTCTTTTGCATCACATAACGAAAAGTACGGCGAAACGATGCCGATACTTCTTTTTGTTTGTCTTTGCAACTGTCACTGGATCTCGAATCCGACTCTTTGACTCAATGATAATCGTTCAACATTTCCAAAAATAAGGGCGGCTGCAAATTTCTGACACTTCAAAGAATCTACTGGAATTACCAGTCGGAAACCACAAAACGCTTGCACGTATAAGAATACCAAAAACATGCCTCAATAATCTTGTAATATCTACCACCGAAACCGGGAAAGGGTTTGCGCGTAGATATTTGGGAAGAAAGGTAGTGCTATTTGCTTCCACAAATATGCAGACGTCAACTTTGCGCGTCGCATAGTTGCGAACGATGGGGAGTGGAAAGTTGCGAATTCCAGCACTCCCACAAATTAGGCCTCGGAAAGTACGTGCGCCCGAAATCACGAGAACGCTTGCTACCCGTGTCCGAGGTGAAGACGACAGAGTTTGCGCAACTCACGCACTCCCCAACTCTTGCCACGTCGTTCATCTTTGCGCGGCCTCATATGCGACGCTACTACTATTAGCGAGCGCATATCTGCCCCATGCACATCCGGCCACCTTTTTCCACGTTTTTCCACCTCTTTCCACGCATTTCCACCTGCCCTATACAACGCTGCCACCTTGCCCTATGCGATCGCTGCCACATATGGCGCCCGCGCCTGCCTTCGTGTCCCATCTGCTTTCGTTTTCCAAATTTAGAACGAAAAACGAGAAGACAGACTCAGAGCGCGACGATCGGCGACGGGATCATTTGCCGACCGACCGATAAGGTTCGAATATCCAGACGCGGACTATGGCCATTGGCACACGAACGATCAACTCGCGCCGATGATTTCGCAAAAAAAGCAAAAGAATCGATCAGAAGCGGGGGAAGTTTCATCCCAACGGTAACGATTCCACAGGAAGCCCTGTCGTGGACAATATAACTCTTATTTTCGTCGTTCTTTCTTGCGATGGATGACACGGCGCGGATTTCTTCCCGAATCCTTCCGGATTGGGATGCCTTAGATTTCGGCTCTACAATGATTTCATTCGATCGCGCGAGTTTGGAGGCGTCTCGAACCATGTGCCGGGTTCATACGATCCAAATTAAGGGAAAACGGCAGACCATGGCCACTTTGATCATTTCGCGCACACATACTCGAGCAGTGTTTTTGGCTGTATTTGTGTTATTTGTCAAAAATACAGCCAAAATCCCGCTTGGATGGATAATATTTCGTCCAAACTGAGTCCGGCATTGACAGCCACCTGATCCACACCGCCACACTGAGCCTCGGGAATATGGAATCTATCGCCCAAAGTGTTCCCATCATGGCATCATGATCGCGCGCAGCGAATCCGCGACCGCTGTTGCAGCCGGCGACAACGTCACGAATGAAGTTACGCGAACAGCCGTCAACTTCCCAAATTTATGAACGTTCTAGGTAAATGAGACGAATTTTTTTGGAGTTCCCCAGAATTTTTTTGCAGTTCCCAAATTTACAAACGTTTCCCCAGAATTTTTTTGGAGTTCCTTGCGCAAAATTTTGGGGCCATCATTTTCACCGTATGTTTCGCGCCGGCTATTTTCCGTGTTTTTTTCCGTACGATCCGTCGCCGGTGGCCGTTTCCGAATATTATCACATCCCTCCCGAATCGGCATGGTAGTCGTCGTCGCGGAGCGATTGGATGTTGGTCGTTCGTCCTCCTCCCCGTTCGTCTCCCTAGTATCGTGCCCATTTTTGTCAGTTCATTCACGGTACCCGGAGGGTGGGGCTGGGACACGACGAGCGAAGCGAGGAGTGCCCGGCCAGGCCGGTAATGATACTACAGACTTCATCACTGAAAGAGGCCTCTGATTTTGAGAGTCACGCGAGAGGTCTTAGGAAACTTCTAGAGACTCAAGACTGCGAATCAGCGCTGGCCTTACCTTTGGGAGGGGCAGGCTTGGGCAGAAAATATTTGCTTTTTTTTTTCGTCGAATTCGCCCTGAGAATTCGTTTTTTTAACTTTTGGCCACGTATTCAAAAGCGCGCCATTGTGCATCGATTCTTCTCGCCCTCTTGTTTATGGAATTCCTCACCCATACTTTGCCCATGCCACACCAAACCTCGCTCTCAGGTGTCCGCGATCGCGGACAATGTGGACAATGTTAAACTGCACCGGATAAAACCAATTTCACGACTCTGATACACTAATCACGCTCCCATCAATTACCTCCAATCACTTCTTCCCAAACGCCTCAAACAAAACACCTCACGAGAACACCCTACCTTTGCAAGAAGTCCCACAACATTTGTTTTGTCTCTTGGTACGACTGCACTGATGTCGCTGATGACAGTTTGTGATGGCCACGGTGGTGCTGTGACCATGTCTGGTTTCTCATGCTGGATGTGACCAAGTTTGGCGTATCAAGCATGCAAATTCACACACATTGGATTTACATGTAAATCTTATTTACACCTCGGAGAGAGATAATTTTTTATCATTTGAAAAACTATATTTTTTCAGAGAACAAGAAATTGATGTTACTTCAAGAACTGTCAGGTTGGGAGCATACGAACGGAAATCATATACTACTCAACAAGACAGCAAGCTGGCACGACGTGATGTTCAACTTTAGAACTCAATGAAGAAGCTTCATACTTCAAAAGAGAGGGAGGACGCGCTACTTTCAAAGTCCACTTTCAGAACCGTGGACAATCATTTTGATCTGAAGGACAATTTGCTTCCAACGTGCCAGCAATGTAACAGTGCAGGGGCACATTACGATATGCGTGGTGTTGTTGTCAGCTCTTGCAGGTGTATCACTGATACTGGATCACGGTATTGATGCAATCCAGGTTACAACTCAAAAAAAACATTTACCAAATTCACTCACATGAACAAGTCTACTCATCGAGCTCGTCATTGAGTGCATCAAGCTCATCTTGAACTTCTGCTGCATCAGGAAGGCCCAAACTATTCATCGGAATATGAACATCACCAAAGTCGGCATTCTTGGAACGAGCGAGGACAAGACTGTCACACATTGTCTTCAATGCGGAACGAGAAGCCATGTCAAGAGCCCAAATGCAACGACTTGCAGCTTTCAAGGAGAAAGAGTAATCACCATGAGCAGGAGCTGCTGGATCAGCGGACAATTGCAAAACAGTATTATTCAAATCAGCAGCATCTTGAAAACCATTCAAAAGCAAAATGATTTTTTTGATGATGGAGGAAATCTTCTTGTCGTCCTGCGTCTCTGGGTCCAACAGACCGGCATCGAGAAAGTCAAAATTCTCTTTGCCAACACCCACACGAAGGGCGGATCTGATACGACCAAAGAGTCCGGACAACTGCATGAATCTGATCTCTTTTGCATATTTAGCAACAAGGCGATCGTACTCTCCAATCAATTTATCCAAAACATTCACCTCTTTCAAATGACGGAAAATCAGAGCTTGTAATGCCGTAGAACATGCCTTATTCTCTGCAGACAACAAACCAAGACAAATATGCAAAAATTCAGCCTCATCATCGAGACTTGCATGCGCCTGACACTGGCTCATATAAGACCCAAAAGTGAGTCTATCTTCACTCTCTGGAACCATAGCATTCATCAATGCACGGTTGCGATTGCAACGATTGATTGCCTGGACTGGCTTTTTGTCATCCATAGGCGGATCCTGGAATGGATTCACCTCATCAACCATTGCATCACCATCCTTCTCTTCAGACTCCTCCTGTTCTTCACCATCAATTTCCATGGCGTCATCCTCTTTGTCATCCACATCATCTCCATCTTCAGCTTCCAAAACTGCTTGGGAAGATTCTGCCTTTTCTTCCTTCACAGAAATCACCATTTCAATCTTCTTTTCACCATCAGGCTCGACGTCATCCTTTCCAAGGAGAAACTCCTTTTTCTCATCCTCAATCGGCTTCTTGTTCTTGGCGGCGGAGTCACCTGTTTTTAGGTTTTTTTGGAACGACAGGAATAAGAGATGACTTTTTGACAGAGGCGCAAATGCCTTTCTTCGGCAACATGACAATCAACCCAATCGCAACTTACTCAATCTATGAAAACAAATTTTGAAAAAGGCTTAAGAATACCAGTCCACTTGACCTGAGCCTCACAGTGTTTTTGCAGATCCTGATGCACCTTCAGAAACATGGCAGACGGCCAGAGATGCGTAAGTTCCTTTTTGAAACGCATTTTGACGGCAACCTGGACGTAAATCTGCACTTTCTTACGAAGAACACACTGTTCAGACAACTGGAACTTGTTGAAACCGGCAGGAGCGTATCGCGGATTGATCTCACGTGACAACTCTTTTTTTCCCACACCACAGAATTGCTTCGCGAGAGAATCGCTCACCTCATTCACATAGGCATCACTCAGATTGGTCACCGACGAACAGAGAGTTTTTTTCTCCACCTGCTGGCAAAGACGAGTCTCGGTCTCCTCCATGGTAATGTAACGGAAGGCAGCGGGAAACAGGGATCTCACGAATTTCACCTCGGTAAGAAGGACTTTGATGTCTTTCTTCAGAAGCTCGGCAATGTTGTCCTTGTCCTTCAGCAACGCCTCAAAATCTGCGAACGTAAAATGACCGTTTGGGACGAAACTCAGCACAAACGCGATCATACGACGATACCTCGAGTTTTTTTTTGAAAATGATTTTTTCGATGTAAGACGCCATTGATGACACCAAATGCACAATTAATATTTTTTTTTTGAGAATCGATTTAAGTCAGAATTATGGGTGAAGGTTTGTCCTTGTGTTCGCTGCGTCCTTGCGGATGCTGCGGCAACAGCGGTTTCATCACTGTATGTTTCGTAACCAAGAAAACAAGATCACCAACCAAGAAAGCCAATTTACTGAAAATAAGACTCACCAAGAAAGCAAAGAAATCCAACAAAAAATGATTATACTCAGTGAGAAACACGTTGATCTTGTCAGTTTGTTTGATAACTTTCCCACATGCACGAGAAAGAAGATGCTGATCGACTGCAATCGCGATGTACTTGTGGAGATTCGGAAATCCACCTCTGGCACAGGAAAAGGTATCGCCGAAATCAAACTCTGCCTCCGGTGTATAGTAGCAACAGTCCCAAAGCACTTTGGTGAGTGCGCGCTGTTCCGGTTCTTGCTGCTGAAGCAGACCCAAAGGACCTTTCTGTATTTTGAGTGGTTTTTTTTTGAAGAGTTGGCACATTGAGAAATCCGCTCACAGAGATACTTTCTTTGACTTGTAAAAATCCATTCACAAAGGACCAAAAGTGACTCAATGAAAGGAAACTCATACTATCAACCAAAAACATCAAGAGACCCAACAAACATTTGCAAACTAATAACAATTTCAAATGCTAACTTATACCACAATCAACTTTGTGTCGTTGCAAGTTGGATTGTTACGACCGTTGAGATACGCGGTCAACTGTTTGGCGGTGAAATTTCCAATCTGCGGAAATGCGTCACGGAGAGGCTGGGAAAACTGCACAACCATACCAATACCATCCAAATCTTTGAAATAGTATTTGGTACGAAGACCAACGTAGTAGGCGTGGTTGAAGAAGTCTTGGATCACTGCATCTGCATCGACCTTGGAATTGGCACGCCAATCGTAGACTTTCTCTTTGACTTCGTCGTGCAGTTTGGCTCCAGTGGTCTCACTGATCTGTCCCAACTCAGTGGTGAAAAAGTTGGCAGACACCTTCTGAGTCGCAGCGAAGTCAGTATCTTGACGAGTCAACTCCTTTTTCTTCTTGTCCTTCTCTGCCTGAGTTGCCTTTGCGAACACGTCGAGGTTCTGTGCCTGAGTGGAACCAGAACTCGAACTTGCCGCCCCAGGAGCAGCCTCGACTTCTTGAAAAAAAATTTTGGGTCCAGCTTTCTGTCTCTTCTGAGCCTGTTTTTTCGGCACGCCGGTCTTTTTGCCCCCTTTTGGAGCTTTTTCCTTCTTCATGGACGGCATGGTTTTTTGAGATGAAGACAGTCCGATCAGAAGAGTTCACAGATGCAGACGGTTCCAATTGACAGTCCAGCTGATACTTCACAATGAAAGACCCCATTTAAGACAAGTTGATTGTGTGAATGAATGATTGGTGCGCCAGTGAGTGAATGAATGACTGGCGCAGTCAATGAAAAAAAAATGCTCAGAAAAGAAAAAGGAAACTCCGTAGAGGAAACATGATTTCTGGGAAATACATGGCCTGAAAGAGGCTTTCAAAGAAATGTCCTCCAAAGCATGAATGTCACTCAACAAAACCTCACGTCGAACATGGAAAAAAACGCCCCCCTTGGAATCTCATAAAAAATGTCTCAATACAAACAGTCTGAAAAGATGCCACACAATCTGACACTTTTTTTCGGTCTCACATCAATCGAGATTCTCAGAAAAATATTTACTCCCCAGGCGAAAAATATTTGCTTTTTTTAGACGAAAAGCGAATTGCTCCCCAGAGCATGAAAAATACGATTATACAGTTAAACCGGTAAGAATACGATTTTTGGGGGTCCGAAAAGCCACCCGGTTTGACAATACTGTTTTTCAAATGGTTTTAGACAATTCCAGAAAAAAAATTGGATCGAATACCGGGTGAAATCTGAACTCAAGAAATTTCGACTCACGAAGAAAAAATGAACCGCCTGAAAAATTGCCAATATCGGCGAATATCTATTGATCTGACATTTACTTTTCACAGACTAGACCTATTTATGGCCAGATGATCGCTGACCAGCTCTTCCAACGGCTTGCGTGCCATCGCTGCCAACGATTTCGCAGCGTCATATAGCTTATACACCCGATCTTTGTCCTTCTTCGATGCACCAGCACAGTTCGCAGGCTCAGCCAGCCTTTGTACACTATCCATTCCATCAAAATCGTTTTTCTCTCTGAACACATACAGTTGCTCCATGACCGAAATAAACCACGATGCCATCGCCTCCGCCGCCGCCGCCGTTCGAGTCGGTCCGGTCGCAAACTTCGGTTCGTATGCTTGGCCGAGCTCTCGCAGAAATGTCTTCTGATTTGTCGCTGTTCCAATACACACATAATCATGCTCAACAGGCGCGTCTTTGTCTTTTTTGTTGTAGTGTGTCCTATTTCCCATAATATAATTGCCACCCGAGTACTCCTGCTTCTTCAAAGCTCGTTCGAAAGCTGCTTCTTCGATCTTTCTTCTCCTTTGTTCATCTGTCGCAGCAGTTTCAGTGGATGTCTTGCTCTTCTTTTTCGCATGATCGTCATTTTCGTCGTCACTCGCTATATCAGCCGCACGCTTCAGACTCTGACTGTTGTTGATGAGCTTCAAACCGAGAGGAATTTTCGCATCGTCTTTATCAACAACAAGTGTCCGTGAGAGCTCAGTTCGCTTCTTCTTGAGCGCAAGCGCTTTGTCTTCCTGCGATTCTTGCAACGCAGCGACAATTTCTAGATTTTCGGCCCTCCAAATAACTTCGAGATCATCTGCAGTTGCGCATTCGTGTTTCGCCTCCGAATTAGTCACCGCACTGAAAATTTTTCTCGGTAGAGACTGTTGAATATCGAAGAAATCGACGAGATCAACCGGCGACGAAATGAAAGCATGGCCCTCATGCAAACATGCCTTTGCCATCTTGACGGAGTCACAAGATCGGAAGAATAAATCAGATTCATGAGCAATGTGTCCAGTGAGAGTATATTTCGAATGTGCCTCCTCATACTTCACAATGCTGAGCACCTTCTCCCAGCCGTCGCATCCATGAACAACCGTCACCTGCCCACCATGATCCGAGACATCGACTTGCTTGATCTCCTCCATGCAAATAGCTTTCATCTCCCTGCGAACATCACCAATGAGAAACGACCTAGTTTTTTCGTCTTTCTGGACAACGATCACATCCGGCGCGTGTCGCTGGTGATGGGTGTACACGAACTCGAGCCATTGTGGCATTCGTCGTATCTGGCGGCGAGATGGAGCTTCGACCTTGAGAGTCTCAACGACTTTGCTCGCGTCAGGCGGGAGGAGACACTGCAGCCTTTTCCCCTCGATGACGTTGTGTTTGGTTTTCCAGTGTTCGCGGAAGTAGACATGAGTCTGCTTTTTCGGAATCTGCATCGTACTCATCCGGAGCTGCACCTGTGACGGGTTCATCGCAGACCTGTTCGCGACTTCCTCTATGTTCAACTGGATTTCGTGCTCCTTCATTAGCGCCGTTCGAAGTGCAATTTCTTTCTCGTATTCTTTCTTCAGCACATGCGTTCTCAATCTGCCCTGCATCTGTTCATGCTGTTGCGCCGTCAATGCACCTAATCGAGTTTGTGCCTCAGTGAAAGGAGCAGCACACTCCAACGGCGTCAAACCTCTCTCTTTTTTCGCCTCCTCAATCACCCGAGCATCAGTCGACATCAGACTCGAAACCCTGGCCTTCGTCGGCATGCTGTTCATGATCTTGGCAGTGTTTTCCTTCGCCTTTGCAAGCTCGTTGTCAAGTCTATCAGACTCCAAGTTGTTTATCACTGATTTCAGACAGACACGGAGTCCTACTCTGAGCATGTGCTCACAAGTGTACGCCGGGTGTTGTCGCTTTATCAACGCCCATGGACTATGTCCTTGCTCCAACACCCGGGCACTAATGGGAGCATACCTCCACAACTTCACCGCGTCGACGACTTCCGCAATCGTACAATCCCGGTTGTACATGTTTTGCCTGTTGATTAAGCGCCAGATTTTTCGTGTCGTTCCGTCGGATGTTGAGACGAGTCGTTTCGGCAACGATGCCAGCGTTTCCACGTTCTTCCGGATTCCCTCATCAATATCGTCTCCTTCCTTCACCACAGACAGTTTGTGTGGATACTGACGAAATGGACGAAACATGACTCTGTCCATATAGCCAAGTTGTACCGACATTCCCCTGCATACCGCATCATATATCCCAGCCCCTGCCTCTTCATCATTGATCACGTCTTCGAATTTTTTCCATACCTTCGGCGACAGCTTCAGGATTTGCGTTCGCTTCTCCAAAATTTTCCGCCTGACCACCAATATGTTCGCAAACAATCGATCATCTTTGGACACTGCAGAACATCCGCGATCTGCTGGTTGCAACTCGAGAAACGAAATAACGAAAAACCGCCTCAGCTCTGGTGTGTTGTATTTCTTGTAGGTTTCAAGACCCACATTTTTCTGATGGTCGTACGCGTCCTGAATTAAGGTATACAGGCCGAACGACTCCGAGATAACGAACGAACCGGCACTATACCCAACCGTTAACCATCTGCTCAACGAGAATGCGACGAATCTCAATATGTTGGTCAAGCAAATTCGGATCATGATGATGACGAAATCGTTCACACCATAGAAATCGTAGACGGTGACGCGACCATCCTTCGTGAAGCCCAATCCGAGGTTCGTAATTTGATGGACGAGATCATCAGGCACCTTGAATAGCTCCAAAAACGACAACATTGTTGGCCTGTCGTATTCAGCGAATTTGATACGCGTAAGCCTCCGGTGAATGAACCTGTCCAACTCAGAGACTAATTGGAAAGTGCTCTGAGACAGGTTCTTCGTCACGCCAAATGCCGCGCTAGTACTGCCAGTCCGCAAATACCGTTCGAGTTCTGGTTGCAATCCGCGAGACCCGGAGTTTGTCATATCATGGAGTGGGCATCCCGTCCCCAAAGTCCAGTCACGGTCTTTCAGGTCTTGCTCGTTCATGTCGTGAGTGAGAAAACAATTCTGGATCGTATAGTACTCCTCCACCCACTGCTCGAACATGATGCTCAAAAGAGCATCCTGGTGACTTCCTCTGTCAAATGTGGTTATGTTCGTGTTGATGCCTTTGCGGCCCATGGAGCGTAAATGACCCAACGAGCCGAATAGTTCGACTGCAGCGGCGAACAGATCACACATCTGTTTGTCGACCATGACTCTACCATCTGAGAATAATGGCCTCCCGGCCGTGGCAGAATAAACGAAACTACGTTCAACCAGAAGATCCCGGCGCAAAAGAAACTGACGGAGAAAACCCAACAGCTGGAACACCTCCTGACTCCTCTGAGGTGATGAATCACTCCCGTACCAACAACACATGGCATCCTTGGGAGGTGTGGTCTTAACCAGGTTATGAACATCACAACGAAGGAAATCTTTGCCAAGCTCTGTGGCTTTCCCCTCATTCCGGCCCACCGAACGACGGCTCAATCCCTTACCTGGTCTGGATGATCCTGCAAGACTGTACTCGATTTGTGACTCAGCGACAATCTCGTCTGGAAACCGTGGAACGAAATTCAAACTCGCAGATACGACGGCGCCATCCTGGCTTCCGCTCCCAGAGGAAGCAGCGACGAGCATCCCCAGAAACGAGGGCAATCACGCCATTAATTCAAGAAGGATTTTCATTTAAAACATAAAAGTTGGCCACTCATTTAACACATGCAAAACATCAAGATATGCAGGTCAGGAATTCCATGACTCAGTCATGACTTGGGGATCGAAGTCAGTCGCTGCTGTTCCACACGTGACTTACTTAGACATACAGACTAGAAATCGCATATATCACACATCATCACAGAGTGCAATTTACAGACGATAATAAAGGGATAGGTTGGCACATCACAAATTAATTGGCTCAGTCGATGATCATTGGCGCACCGCTGAGAACCGCCGTCTCTGTGGATCACTTGGAAATCTTGTAACTTTCACCCTCAAAAACTCCACACTACTCGTTCCCAACCGACCTTCTCACAACACTCCATCGAGATACATCACTCAAAAACCATCGCCATTCATTGACAGTCGAGAACCCCCCTCAAATCTAAAGCCGTGAAACAACCGCAGACAATGGATGATGTGTGGCATGTCTCTGATGTCATCCACAAACGTCGCCAACTATGGCGGTCATGATCTGGGCCACACTATACGACCCCTCTGGGTGTCATCACGAAACCAAGTCACTTTCGCGAGTCATGTTTCGGAAAGTTCGGCGGCTGAGCCGTTTTGGCTGCGGGGTCCAAATATTTTCTGCCCAAGCCTGCCCGTCCCAACTTACCTGCATCAACCTCGGGCGTCGCCCTTCAGTTGAGGAAACGACGCCGATAGCCTGACTCTCCGGCTGCTATTACGTCGTCTTCTTCCCTGATGTAATAGGTTGTCATAAAAAGCCAACTTTCCTGCACATTATCTAGCGCGCTTTTGATGTCTTCGGTCAACTCTTCCAAGCGTTCCTCTGGCGTCTCTCTCTCGGGTACGATCGCAATACCATCAGAAACCAGACGCAGCAACTCTTGCCAAAAAAGTCTGCCACGTCGCCAGTTTTCCACCATCAAACGACTGTCTTCGATAGGAAAATCCGATCTGAAATCCACGATGGCCGCTTTTATGTCATCTCGTAGTTGCCTCACCCGGGCGCCTGTAGCCGATTTATGTAGTTGCTGACTGAGAACATGGCACGCATCGACAACCGCTTCGAGTTTTGGCCAGGATTCCAGCAATGGCTCGTACAAAAGCTCGACGCGTATTGGGGTTTCCATTGCAGTATCTAACATCCAATCCTCTAACTCTTTCGAGGATGTTCTTTCAGCACCAGGCCCCCTAAAGATTACTTTCGGGACGATGTCGCTAAACTGCGCTGGGTTTTCTTGGTAGCGTCTCGAGTACAGGGCGGAAAGTTCGGCCATGAACTTAAGCCACGTCTTCGCACATTAATTTCCTCATCGGTGTACCAACTCGCCGCGTCATGAAAGGTCACAGAGATGGCAACATACTCGGGACCAACTTCGTACATTTTGGCTTCCTTCTCGACATTTTGGAAGATTTCTCTTGCGGCTACTTTATACTGCTGGACGCAAAGTCTCTCATCACCCAATCGGTAAACAAAAACCAGAAGACTTACAGGCGCCTCCCGGAGTGCGGCTGCGACTTCCTTTCTGTATTGCAAGTACAAATCCGAGTCGGATGCTCCAACTAAATTAACTGCTTCCGAGAGAGGCGGCGTGTCAACGATATGCATCTTGGGATTGTCTTGATACGTTGTTTGCGTCTCCGTTATGGTTAGCCCAGACTCTTCCTCGGATACATGTGACCGCAGCCCGGTCCTCCCGGTCAACGCTTCCGTAAGGGTCGACTTTCCGTAGCCTTCCGGACCAAGCAAAACTATGCGCGGAATGCTCCGATCGTCATCCGTGCTCTGCTCGTTTTGTGATGCCTCCAACTCATCCAGAGCGCTGCGAACGTCTTCAGACAACTTCGACACATTTGAGGGGTTACTTGAAGCAGACGCATGACTGTCGGCACGGGGCACCATTGCGAAAGTGTGCAAGGCTTTCCATTTGAGCATGTTCCAGAATTGTTCGCCAGATCTCCAGTTCTCCACAGAGAGACGCGGGTCTTCGATGGGAATATCCTGCCGATAGTTGGCAATTGCTGTCTGTACTTGACTTTCCAAGTCTGGCCGTGGATCCATGCCGCCGTGGGTATTGCTGCGGGATTTGTGCGACCCGGAAAAGGAGCTGTATGCTGTGAGAATGGCATCCAATTTGTCCATAGAATTCTTTTGCAGCACGCCATCATACAAGAACTCAAAAGATCCCGGCGCTTCCGTGACTGCGCTCAACATCAAATCTTGCAGCTCTTTTCTGGTCGTTTGGTAGTCACAGAGTAACACTCTGGGCACACTGTTCATCTCCGGTCTTCCTTCATACTGTTGGCGATACAACGCGTCGAACTGCTCCCCAATGTTCTTCTTCTCGGTTTCCAATTCATCGGCCGATGCATTGCCGTTCGTAATACGTCTCGCAGATTGGACTCTGTAAAGCAGATCACGAAAGAACCAGCTAGAACATTTGGCGCTTCATGCTGCTGCATCTCTTTGACGAAGTTCAGAGCTCGGATAGCAGCATCGTTACGATGGGAAGGGCCCCAAGGCTCAAGCCCAACCTTTAGCTTCACCAAAAAAACGAAGAGACTTATTAATATTGGGAATTCGCGAATCTTGGCGGCCATATCTGGAATGATCTGCGCTTGCCGGTTCATTTCAATTTGACGGCGTGACCCTATGCTGCTCCGCATTCGGCGCGTTTCACTCTCAGATCGATTGACAGGCCAGTAATTCGACACGCGGGTTGGGGATGGGGTGGAAACGAGGATCATACTGACATCCCTCGGAAGTACGCGCCGCGGCTTTCTTTCTGAGATCTCACCACGACACATGGGACAGCTTGGGTTCTGGTTGGTCCCAGTTCTCACGTGAGTCGCAAGACAGCCACGACAGAACTTGTGGCCACACTTGTCAACGATAACGGTGTCTGCGAAAGGTTGGAGGCAGATGGGGCATTCTTCTTGGTCATCTACCCCTTTCTCTGTGAGGGTTATCGACGTGATCGTTTTCCATGGGTTGTCATCAGGGCGACTTTCAGAGTGATCCTCTGTACCTGCCAAGGCTGCCAGTGCTTGTTCCTTCTCCCCTATTTTTAGGATGATGTGATCTTGACTTTGCGACCGACTGTCACGCTCAAACGACAGCGGATACGTCGACTTATCGAGGAGCGTCTTCGTGAAATGAATGCGATACGGTTCCATTTTTGCGTCTCCCATCAATACAATTCGTGGAATGTCTGCGATTCTGTAGCTGCTCGCATACTCTCCAACACTGCCCACCGAATTTGCCGTGTGTTGTCCTTCGATTTGAAGACCTTGGCTGCTGCGCGCTAATGGACTCACTAAAACATTGGAATCCGGCAAAACGGCACTGCATTGCCCGATTAGAAGAATGGCAGAGACACCACTCCAAATCTTAGGCATGTGCGTCAACATCGACATACTTTGGAAACCCACTACTCGCAATGAACTGAAATCCACTGCAACGATCGCGATTCGCAATTTATACTTACAGAGATTTCAACTTAGAGAATAACTATAAATTATGAAACTATGAATGAGTCGCAATTAGGATTCGGCAACACACAAAAGGAACGAAATGGATTTTTTGATTTGATACAATGGATGGGCCAGATCCTGCGACACCCAAATGTCAAACGTCAAAAACAAACACTTTAAATTCACAATATGATAAGAGCACATCTTGCAAAAACATCTCGCAAACAGGAGCGCAAAAAATGAATCTTGTGTTTCAAGTCGACCAATAGTCATGCAATCTCAACCGAATGAAAAATCATCGTGATTAATTTCTGGAAAACGTTCTGCGGGAGAATCCTTCATCAACAAACTTAGGTCGCGACGCAAATATGACATTTAATATCGCGAAGGGTATGGGCAATCATCATGAAGACTATAGATGGCGAGTCGATTGCTCAATCGGATTGGTTTCTGCAGATCGCACCAATGGTAACTCAACAGAGCCGCACTTTTGTCGGCTTGCCAATGATACGGGCAGATATCTATCGAGTTTTGTTTTGGAAGATGTGAATCCTTTCGGAAAAGAAACCAAAAGGACGTCACTTCTTCGGAAGAAGAAAGAGTGGATGTGATTCTGTTGATTCACAATTTGAATTCGGATTCCTGTAAGTACTTTTTAGCATGCAGTTCTTTTGTCCACTCGCTGTTCGTAGTTTCTTGTCTATCAATCTCACAATGACAGATTCAGACTGAACTTAATTTATGCGCGTTTGTGGGTTTGAACCAAACCAGCACCGGCGCCAGATTTCAATTCTCTCTTGCTAAATTTAATTAATTTTCCATGGACCAACAATGACATGCACATTCTAAACTTCGAAATTGCTATCAAAAACACCAAACGGCACCGATATCATGCTTTGATATTGCGTGTCAAGGTCAGAGATGAGGATAGCCGCTGCCTAGGGCCGCATGAAGCTTAAACACATCTCTTATCGATGTTCCAATGTTTCTTTGCTCTGAATAAGACTCAGAATTCGACAATATATGATCTCTTCAACACATGACAGACTGCAGTTTTCAGCGACCTGATCAACACTGACCTGGTCAAAATTGTCAAAATAAGACACAAAATTCGACAACCTATGATCTCTATAGTACGTTTCAACGACCCAATCAACACTGACCTGGTCAAATTTTTTTTTTGACAAAAACATACGGATATAATTCTCAATGATATAATTCTGATCAATGATACTGGAATCTGGGAAGGGGTTATATTGCTCTTGAAATTGTTTCCCCTCCATAGCTATCAAAAACTTCTGAGTGACCTACTCACTCAGAGCCGTCATCACTGGGCATGAACTTTTTCAAGTGGACCTCCTTCTTGAGGTGTCCCTTGACATATGGCACAGTCTGCAGCCCTCCTTCTTGAATTTGATCTGCTCGATCCTGAGTCACCTTTTTGCTTCCATCAATACTCAAAAAATACTTGGTGTACTTTCCCGGCCCCGCCCCAGCCACAACATCCAACGTTTCTCCCCCTGTTTTCGTGTTGATCTTGCCAATTGATAGCTCATGCAGAAGCCTGTGGGCATCTTCATTCATTCCGCTCAGCCCATTACACTGTTTGTGTTCCCCTTCCTTATAGAACTTGTCCACAGAGACTTTCCCGTCACTTGGCGCGTTTTTGGCTTTTCCCTTGGCAGCAGGCTTCTGCGGTTTTACTTGCTTCGCCTGCGCGCTGCAAGCTGGCTCTAACACTGTCATTGTGAGATCATCAGCTTTTTTGGAGCCTCCTTCTTTAGCGAGAATCATCGCTGCCACACGACGGTGGTCAAAAGTGAAATTCTTGTTGTTTGCCTCTGGTTTTCGAAGCTCTGGCAAAGCCCTCTCCAAATGTTCAACTCGTGTTTTGCGTGCCTTGATGTCGGCTGCGGTCTGCGAGTTTGCAACCTTTCCGTCCTTCAACTTTTTCTGATAGTCGTCGATCAGTCTCTTGTCTTCTTTTAGCTGCTGTTCCATAAACTGTCGCGTGCCCTCATCATTCCTGAAGCCGATCACTTCTCCCAAAGCCTTTGGATCCACGTTCTCCTGGATTATCTGTTCGGCCCCATCCAGGATGTTTCCGTACTTTTTCTGATCCGTAAAATCCAGAGAGATTCCACCCTGAGTAAATCGCACATCTTTAGTGGGAACGGTCTCCAAACGTGCGCCGCCCATCAGATAACTCTTGCGGATAATGGCAGCAGCATTCATTCGAACCCTGCCCGGATTCTTTTTGATATAACCTGCGAAATTCTGCCGCAAACTCTCTCCCACAGAATCACCGCCACTCTTGTTCTCAAACTGTGCTCTCTCCCTCTTGGACAGCTGGCCCCCGACTGCATCGAACAAGCAGTTGTTCCCCCCCGTTGCGCCAGCTTTGCAATTCTTGTTCATTGGATTGCTCCAATGTCCCTGCTTTCCGATTTTCGAATGCTTCAAATAGATCGGCTTTCCTTTAAATCCTTGTCCATACTTGGCCATGCAACTTCCGTCAGCTTCCTGCACGACAATGGGACGACCGACGTGCGCAGCTAGAGAACCTATATCATGCAATCCTGCCTCGCCGCCGTTTTCTAAACCGTTGAGCATTGTTGCGTGCGCCTGCTTCTCTTCCGCTGTCCATTGTCTTGAATCAGTGCAGTGGCCTTGGTCACGTTTCTCGTCCCGAATGTGTCCCTCGACCAGTCTTCTCTCAGCAGTGCCAGCTTTGGCACTAAGGTAGACGCCTTTCCTTTTGTCTTGCAGGTCGCGCATCGCCTCCTGCGTCGACATGTCCCACTTCTCGAACGCTTTGTTGGTTGCTTTGTCTGCCCCATAATTCGTCCATGGGGTTATTACTTTGCTTTCAATAAGATTTGATATTTGATCCGCAGCGACGCTCGAGATCCCCTCGGCAGCTTTGGCAGGGGACGTCGGACGGCAATGCAATACGGCCTGTTCACATTCCTCTTGATTTTGGAATGCTTCCAAGTCGCCGTGGTTGCCCCCGGCAGGAGTATCTTCACCGATTGCCTGCACCTCAGCAAGTGCCTCGCTCCGGGTCGTCTGCGTGGTCTCCTGTACACGCACTTCCTCCTTCCGATCATCTTTTCCCTTGCCTTTTTCTCTGTCTTCTTCTTGAATCCTTCGTATGTGCGCATGCACAAGGGTTCTGTCTAAATCTGGAGCGCTGCTGCACTTTTTCTGCACCTTCTCCAAAATAGATTGCGCAAATTGTCCCTTGCCGAAGTCTGGATGTTGCGAATCGCGTTTGCTTTCTCGTTGTGCCTGCTCGAATTCTGTTCGCACGAGGTTTTTCACAATGTTCACCTCATCGCTCAGCTTTTTCGTCTCCTTCGCGATGAGTGGCGTGAGCTTTGCAATGATCTCTGTGCATTCCCTCGCGGCGTCCAAAGAATTGAAGGCCATTTCCGCTTCGGCCAGACCGGGAATCTTATTCTTTGCAATTCCTGTGACCACACCCTTGACATACTTTTGCAAGCCCGCGCCGAAACTGTTCTCGTCTTCTCCTCCGTTTCTTCCCTGTATAGCATTTTCTATAAAACTAGTCAAACGGCTTTGGTAAGCCTGGTTGTGTGCTGCGCCATCTAGTTTCAGAATGTTCTCGAAATTCTTGTCGCTGAGGAGAAACTTTTCGACATGTGTCTGCAATGCCGATTGAATTGCCCTCTCGATCATTGGCATCACCAAATGGCTCACTCCCAATTTTGTGAGCTGTGAGACAGCCTCTTTTGCAACAGTTTGGGCAACGGTTTTGGCGACGATTTTGGCTCCCAGCTTCAAACCTTCCTTGCCGAAACTCGCTGCGATCTTGGCTCCCTCCATTGCCATCCGCCCCATTTCTTTGAGAGCCGACATACCGGCGCAGACCAAGCTCACGGTGAAGCTTATCGCTTTCTCAATGCCCCAACGAGCCCACCCGAATGTCCGGTTGATGATGCAGTCTTTTACAGCAGTGACAACGTCAGAACATCCTTCCGCAATCAAGCCCAGACCGAACTGTGCAGCAGCGCCAATGCTGAACACAGCCAGACAGACGCCAGCGATGACCTGAGCAAGACCAATGGCAAGCAGGGCAAAAAAGGCACCCCACTGGATCTTTTTGACTTGTTTCACCGAAAAACCATGGATGCCGCGTTGTTTCGCAACGTCGACTGTGCCAAGAGTTCGCCATGCTTCAAAATCTTCCTTGTCTCCCACCAGATCCCGAAAACCGCTTTTGTCGTCTTCCTTTTTCTTTGCTTCGGATGCTTCCGGACGGTCAAAAGGCATATGTTTGTATTCAACAGTTTCGTCTGCATCGCGAGCAGCTTGCAGCGCGCCTTTCACCTCTCTTTCTTTCTGCTGTTTCCTTTGCTCGTCTGCTTCAGTCTCTTTTTTTTCTTTACGCAGGTTGGTCAGCTTTTCCACCTCTGGTTTCAAAAAGGACGACTCAACTTCTTCTATTTCTTTTTGCAGCTCTTGAATATAAAATCGCAGTCGCAAATCGCTATCAGAAACGCTTTGGTGATTCTCCTTCGCCAGCTTCTTCAACAGGTCCTCTTGCTCATTCGCAGGCAATGGAATATCGCGCTCAGTGACAAAATTTTCGATCTCCTGGGAGATCACCGCTCTTGCATTTCGCTGCCCCCACAGCTTCTGCGCCTCTTGCAGTTTAGCTTTCAAGTCTTTCGCCTTTTTTCTTTCAGTATCCAGGTCAGATGTCGGCGTCTGTGTCCCAGTCGATGCTTTCCGAATCGTTTTTTCCCTTTCGTCCACGTCATTTTTCAGGTGGTTCATGCAAGACCGAAACTGTAGCTCTTCCACCGTGAGAGTGTCTTCCTTCTCCTCTGCCTGAATTTTAACATACCCGTCTTGCTCCACTGTGGGCTTGCAAGCATTCGGAAGATGACTCACAAAAGCTTTGATTTCTCTGGGAACGTCAACAACATGCTTGCGCTTCTGCCAAAGTTTGTTTGCCTCTGTCCATTTCTCCTTGGCCTCCTTCAACTGCTTCCTGTATTGGTCGACAGTAGTCTGTGTCTGGCGTATTTGTACATCAAACGCAGCGTCCGGGTCACCAATCTGCTCCTTCATTTTCCGCACCATGCCCATATAAAGAGCCTTAAGCTGATTGACCTGTTGTCCCACAACCTGTTTCACTATTGGCGCGTTGGAATTATTAGCTTCAACACCTTTACCTGGACTTTCCACGATACCAGTCTCCATCATCCTGAAGATCTTCATCAAGGGGCCCTCTATGATTTGTATTGCCTCCTTGAAGTTTACTTCCGCTGACGTGGACGAGCCTTTTCGCGTTTCTCCATACTCTGCAATGTGAGCAGATCCCATGATGTAGCGGACCTCGGGCACCATCATTGGACATTGCTTATTCATCTCCGGAGAATTTGAGTTGCCGCCATCGAGTCGCTTGCCAGCGCTACAAGCTTCCAGAGCTTTGCTGTACGCTTTCTTCTCCATATGGTCCGACGCTTGCTTGGCCATATAATAAGGATTCTTACAGTACTGCCCCACGCAATCACACGATGATTTCCATGACCCTTCTTTTCTCAACTCGTTCCCCAATGTGTCATTGAAAAACTTCATGGCTTCCTTTCTGTTGATCTTCCTACGTAGCGCATGTGCGTTTATGTCTTTCCAGAGACCAAAACGCTCGTCCGCGCCCTTTCTGTTCACGGAATCTCCGCCACACCCAGAGTCACTTTTCAGCAAATTCAGCTCCTCGAGCAGCTCTACATAAGCATCGAAAGCGTCTTCTTCACGCTCCGCGCCCTTCATGGACAGTCCCGAGTTTGCCAGACTTTCGGACTCTCCCGCGTCTCTCCTGCTCTCGAGACGACCGAATCCGATACGATCGCCCGGCACCTTTGGATCATTAGACTCACCTGGAAAGGGCACAAATTGCAAAGGCATTCCGTTCTCCTCCCGAGCATAAGCGTTTCCTCTCAGGTCGTCTCGGCTCCAATTCATCACAATTTGAGCAGTGCCAGGCTGGCCTGTACGCGCAGTTCTTCCAAATATTTGCCTCTGCACTCGCGCGTTAATCGGCAGGTAAGTAAGAAGAACATGCAGACCAGCATGCTGCTTGAGACTTTTTGCGTCAATGTCGAGGCCCCTGCCTGCAATGTTGGTCGCCAGAATTACGTCACCTGGCGCGATGGGCTTCTCGACATTCGAGAACTGATCTTGATCTGTATAATGTTTCAGCTGGACAACCACATCGGTTGGCATCGCGTTTCTGCCTTTTTCGTTTTTCAAAGCAAATCCCTTTCGCTGCTTCAAATCGTCTTCGAGCGCTTTGGATAGGAAATATGCGTCCTGCACTGTCTCGTTGACAACCAACAGCCCACGTCCCATTGCGAGATTACTTGACACCGATTCTACCACTGCCTTGACCCACTCACTTTTCTGGTCTGAGATTATCATGCGGGGTTCCAAAATTCGCATTTGCGATTGCTTGAACGGCGGGACCGTGAAAAAATCCACATTGTATAGCCTCTGAAGGAGAGATCTTGAGTCATCGCCACCCAATGTACCAGTCAAGCCGAATAAATGGCTTTGATACATCTGGTATATGTGAACATTTGAGCAATAATTTGAGCAGAGGCTCATCTGACGGATAGGGCACCCATGTTTCATCTCCAGGAATTCATGTAAACCCCCGTTAAAACGCTGACGTTCCTGCCGCACACCTGTGTTTTGAAAGTCCACAACCTGAATCTCATGTAGCTTGGCGTCAAATTTGTAACTTTTTCCAGCCGTTTTGTAAAAGCGAGCATGGACGACATTTTGTGCCCAAGTAGCGATCCCGAAATTCTTCACGTATTCAAGATGACACTTCATTATTTCCACGCGCGGATATCCTATCCAAGCCTTCTTGACCTCGTGGTCTGGATTGTTCTTGAGTAGGGCCTGCTGCTGCGCAGTCGTATACTTTTCGCCAAGTTGCAGCCTCTCAACATCGTCCTTGCAAAGCCCCCTGTCTGGCAGTGTGGAGTTGTCGTAATTTCCGCCGTAGTCGCGAATCACTCTGCGCAGATGTTCCTCAACTTTTTGCACCACATAATCGGTCCAATGAGAAAAGAGACGCGTGCCATCGGAGCGTTTGCGTCGATCAATGGAATCGTCCGGAGTGATCCCTTGGCCCTCCAATTCTTCACCTGTCAACTTTCGCATTTGCTCGTTCAGAGAGTAGACCAGTTTTCCTGCCTTGGGGTAACTCGGAAGCGCCTTCACCACCAGTGTTTGATAAACACTTTCCATTTGCATCCAAGCTGCGACAAGCATCCCATTCAAGTTGTCCACGCCTGGTGTGGGAGAGCTGAGATAGGCTTTCGAGACTCTGCCATCGACTGCCATTGAATCCACTTCATCCACAATGGCTATCACACTGCGACCTCCTGTTGTACTGGGGCCGAAGCCGCGACCTTTACGACTTCTCTTGGATTGATGGAAATGCCAATTGAGATGATCAAATTGGAAATTTGGAGTATCGCCGTACACAATATCACTTTCATAGAGCTCAGCCTCCCGATTATATTGCGTATTGCAGCCGGAACTGATTCCGAACTTCTCAAAGAAGGGGCGCAGATCCCTTTCTTGTGGCTCCGCAAGCTCTCGTGATGATGTATGCACATCGACTTGGAAATTTTTCAGAACTGCGACAGCTGCAAATAACGCAACTATCGTGGTCTTCCCTTCTCCGGTATTAACTTGTCCAACACGGCCTGTTGGCAAACCATTTCCAGAACCCGGATCAAGTGCATTGAGCATCAGCACCACTGCAAAGATCTGTACATCTCGAGGGAAGAACCCTGCAAATTCTTTGTACGCCATCCTGATGACCGCCAACATTTCCCATTTGGATATCTTCATTGGATCCTTCTTTACCTCGTCAGCCCAGATTTGAAATTGTGTTGTCTTGAAATCACTCACACGCTCTGTTAAAGCATTCACTGACGACGTCCGATTGGTCGCCTCCAGAATTTGCTTCTTGGCGTGCATCAAATTTTTTCGCATGTTTTTCATGTAATCCGATTTCGTTAAACCCACTGACGCCAGTTGTGCGGCCTCTTTCTGCAACAAATCTGCCACCTCGTGGTCCTCCAG
>Ga0099797_100551_pt1 | contig 23973 bp, 12 predicted proteins | sample Uncmet_Sort48C_1_FD_89871 | JGI IMG/M metagenome (GOLD analysis project Ga0099797, IMG submission 89871) | Marine eukaryotic communities from CALCOFI LINE 67, Pacific Ocean - C012_Sort48C_1 | ecosystem: Environmental > Aquatic > Marine > Oceanic | place: Pacific Ocean: Monterey Bay | collected...
TAAAAAAAAATTTTTTTTGATTTGTTCGATTAAATCGATTAAATCGATTTTTAGTACGATTTATTATTGGAATTATAGTCGCGACTATATTATTATTTTTTCTTCGATATTATCATCGATTTAATCGATTAAATAAATCGATTAAATCAATCGAAATAATAAATCAATTTTTTTTTTTTTTTCCTTATTTTCACACAACAATATTTATTATTATTAAAAATATAATATTAAATAATAATAATAATAATATTAATATAATAAATAGCACAATAATAATTTAATAATAATTTAAATTTAATAATAATAATTTGAAATAATAAATAATACTATAATAAAATAATAAATAATTTCGCGTGGAAAACAACCTGTTGTTGTATACGAACAACATCCGGTATGTACCAGTTATAAATGAATGTTGTAGTAAAACTAATAGTACCATTGTTGAATCTACTTGATAGTACCAGCATCATGGACGTGACTAATGATCACCACCGTGGTGTTCAGAACAAGAAATTGCATTTTACAGATGTAGATATGCAGCAGTTAAATAACGAAAGTTACTTAAGTAAATGCGAAGAAAAATTGTATATACCCCGTGATACTTACAAATGCTACAAACAAGGTTGTATTTGTTGTGCGTATAAAATTATTGTACATCGACCAAAAATTATATGTAATGGAAATAAATGCCCACCAAATAAAAGACCAGAAATGTGTCTGCGTATACAAGGGACATATCATAATAATAGTAACAGTTATAGAAAAATTGCAGCGTCCTTCCCGTTTTCATCGTCAAAAGCTTGTAATTCATATGGTATCTATAAAAACCAACCAGGTGTACGCATATTGACAATTGGGGATGGCGATTTATCATTTACTTTTAAGCTCGCACAAAATTTACCGAAATGTCGTGTGGTTGGAACCACATATTTGTCTAAGTCTGACTTTAAAAGCGTGTACAGTGATGCAGAGACTATGTTGGATGCAATAAGTATGCTATCTAATATACGGATAATCCACGGTGTGGACGCTACTATGCTTGGTAAAAAAAAATCTCCTTTGGCACATTCATCTGAAGCATCATATCATAAAATAGTATGGAACTTTCCATGTATAGCACCACAAAATAATAATGCCACAATAAATTCGTTAGAGTCTAAACGCGATGGCCAAAATGCAGAAATGGAAAAAAATAAAGCTTTATTAATGAAATTCTTCTCCCGATGCCATCACGTTGGTGTACCTGGCGGAGAGATACATATTCTTCATAAAACAAAAGCATCGTATTCACACTGGGGCATTATTGAATTGGCTACCGCTGCTGGTTTATTATTTCGTTCCTGTGTTATTTTTGATAAAGCATTATATCCTGGCTATAGAAATAGAAAAGCTCGAAGTGGAAAAGGTAGTTTTCCATGCCATGATGCACGTATTTTTATATTTACCTTGCCCCTTGTACGTACATTATCATCCCCACAAAGGCCATTGACAAATTTTTTGACACCATTGGATGATAATAGTGAATTTAAAGCATGCTCTTCTGGTACATTAAAATCTGTTGTAAAACGGCTGTTCAAAAGTGTGAACTTAAATCCGCCATACTACAAAAAAAACGATCCTGTAATCAGTCATACAAATAGACGCAGTGATATTAATGATAATAGCAGTATTAGTGACAACACTGCGAAGATACTTGGAAAGCGTAAAAAAAAAAACAATAATACTAGGTATGGTGATGACAACAATAATAATATGAATAGTGGTATGATAAATTCAAGCGATGATAATAATAGTAGTGGTGATACTTTGATAATTGCGAAGAAGAAGAAGAAGAAACAAAAAGTAAAAAAAAAGAAGAAGAAGAAAAAGAGTTCCTAAGAGGCACAAAAAATATTTTCTTTTGTTTTTTCATAACTTATATATATATGGTGATGACGATGAAAACACCAGCTACGAATACTAGACTTTGAGAGAGAAAGTGTAATGGAAGGAACGAGAGAATGAACATCACTGATATATATACTCGTAAAATTTTAATATTATGTGTGGTAAAAAAATAGGTCTTTGACACTATCATATTTATTTTGTTGGGATTAAAATAATTTATTTAATATTAGTTTATATTATTTACTCCTTCCTTATTTATTCGACAGTTAAATTACCATTATTATCAGTATTTGCAATACCCAAAATTAGAAGCATTTCATCAACAATATCAGAAAAATATTTATCATTTTTTATATTTTCGTCTAACATTTGTCGCCTGTTCTTTGCAGAATTTATTTCTTTCACAACTTTTTGAAACCGTTTATCTAAGAAATACTTTTTAAACTGTGCTGTATTTATTAATCTATTATAGTTTTCCATAGGCAATATATACCCTTCTTCCTCGCCCGTATCGTCCTGATTATTATATATACGTTTCCTTTTATTTGATAACGCATCACTTTTATCTATTTCAACTTGTTTTTTTTTCTTTTCCTCATCGATCGCTTCTTTTCTTTTATCACACGTTCCATTTGTTTTATGCCCTTGGTAGCACTCCTTGCTGCAATACAATATTTTACAAGTTGGACATTTATATTTTTTTTCTTTTACATTACAAACTTTACACACCAATATATTCTTTTTAGACGTGCCTCCCACAAATCTTTTTTTTGATGCCATCTTTCGCACGCACGCAAACGTTATTCCATACCTATGTATATCTGTGTACGTGTCTACGAAGATGTACTCAACTATATCGGCACAAACATATATAATATATAGTCGTCTATATAGATGTGATTGTATAATAATAATATAATAATAATAATAATAATAAATAATAATAATAATATATAACTTTTTTTACTTATACATATGGTGTGTTTATTATGTTTTTTTTTACCACATTATTATTATTTATTATATTATTATTAATAATTACAGTTATTATATAATAGTATTACGTATATAATAATAAAGTATAATAATAATAGTAATATATATATTATTTATTATTATTGATATAGTAGTAGATTATTATATTTGTACATGCCAGCATGATGATGACTCCTTTTTTTTTTTATTAATTAAAAATTTATTATTATTACGTATATATTTTATAAATTTATTATTTATTATTATTATATATATATAAAGTTTGGATCTGCACCTGAGGTTTGGTCACCACAGATAGGAAGTGCAAATGCACCATCACCATCTACGGAACTTTACGGAGATGAACAAGATAGTCTTATATTACATAGTCCAGGATCGAGCCCAGGTCGGAATAACATAATCACAATGCAAACTCTAAATCATTAATCAAATCATCAATACTTTCTAAACCAATTGATAGGCGCAATAAATCATCTGGCGTTGGACTATTATCTGGTTCGATGCTTTTACGATGCTCGACTAGGGATTCTGTCCCACCAAGTGAAGTTGCGCGTTTAAAAATATTGAGCTTGCTAGCCACTTCAATAGCTTTTTCCTTTCCACCATGTAATTGTACAGACAACATACCGCCAAATCTGTCATTTTGTCTTATCATCTTTTTCATAATGCTGTGTTGTGGATGCTCCTGTAAACCAGGATAATTGATCTTTTTAATAGATTCATGTTGCTTTAAGTATTCGGCAATTTTAATTGCATTTTCACAATGCAGTCTCATTCTTGCATCCAACGAACGTAAACCGCGCAGCAGCAACCAGCAATCGAATGGTGAAGGAACAGTTCCACTTTGTTGTTGAACTATTCTAATTTGGTTAAATACTTTTTGTGAATATTTTACGTCCTCATCATCTTTATTAACGTCATTATTATTGTAGACAATGCATCCGCCTAGCAAGTCTGAATGGCCACCCATGTACTTAGTAGTTGAGTGTAGAACCATATCAGCACCTAAATCTAAAGGATTGCAAATTGCCGGACTCATCCACGTTGAATCACAAATGTGAATGCAGTTATCATATTTTTTGGTTACATTTGAGATTTCAATTATATCAGGCACATTTAAACTTGGATTTGTTGGAATTTCTGAGATTATTACAACATTTTTTTGATTGTCGCTATTATGTTTAATGGCTTCGATTTCATTTTTAACATTATTTACATTAGTTAAATCAATTTCTGTGTGCAATAAACCCCATTGATTGAATACATTTTCTAACAAAGATCGTGTGCCGTGATAAACATCGTCGCCAATTATTACATGCGACTTAGGTCCAATAGCCGTTAATAATGATGAAGTTGCGGCAGATCCACTTGAAAAAGATGCGCATTCCGTTCCATTCTCTAGATCAGCTATAGTTTCCTCCAATAAATTTCGTGTTGGGTTTGATGTTCTTGAATATATATGGGACGTATAGGATAAATCTTTTTCACGCTCAAAGGTTGTACTGAAATGAATTGGCGGTGTCAGATTTGTATCATCATTATTACTACTGGCACTGTTTTCTTTTTTGCAACCAGCTTGTGCTAATTTTGTCTGTAAATCAACAGTGCTTGAGAAATACAAACGAACAACGGAAGAAGAGGAAGAAATTTTGTTACGTTTGTTCAACAAATATCTTTTCTGCCGCCAAATACGACGTGACAACATAAGGAAACTTGTTGTTGTATGCAATGCCTTATATACTTCTACAACTTGTTTCCGCCACTAATATTTTTCGTCCGATAAATACCTGTAAGCAGAAAACGTATACATATACCACATATAATATATTTGCACCTGTTGCTTGATAAACTGATAGTTTGGTTGTTGAATACATCTTGAGTTACTAACCTGTTTTTCAAGGAGGAGGAGGAAGATACAATTCAGATAGATGATGATTTATTATTCTTTGTTACTACTACAACTACTACGTATTATTATATAATAATATTATATTTATTATTATTATTATTATTATTTATTATTATTATACTATATTATATTAATTCATGATGAATTATTATTAATTATTTTTTTATAAAACATTTTTACCTTAATAAGTGTAAAATAACACTATACGCTACATATTTACCCAAATTTAAAACTATACACTATGTAATTTTGTTTATTTTTTCAAGGTTAATTATAATATATATACTATTATTATTAGTATTATTCCACAATAATAATACCTGGTATATATCAGTTGAAGTGTTGAAGTAGATATATTTAATGATGAGGGAGTAAAAGTAAGAATTAATTATTATTTATTATTATTGTTGATGTACATTCATGTGTGATAAAGCAAAGGAAGTAAAACTTGAGGATAGGTATAAAAAAATATAGTATGAGAGTTAGATTTGGATTATATTAGCCAATAGATATAACATTATTGTATGTCACGTGATATTAAAAGAGCAGCTTGGGGAGTAGTTGGACCAAGCTTTTGCGACTTCGTTTTAGATACTGGTTAAACAAATCAAAGGAAAAGGAAGAAAGAAAAAATGAATTTACTTGTTACAAACCGTGAAACGCCATGTATGAACACTGCAAGAGGGGAAGAAAAGATGCAGATAGGCGAAAAAGACAAGGGCCTAGCATCTTATATTTATTTGCCAGACAAAATTGCAACAGAAGGGTGGAAACAATTAAGTTGTGCAGAAAAGTTAAGCGTAAACCAAAGTAAGTTAAAAGAAGAGTTTCGAGTTTATGATGCAAAAGCCTGCGAACGGTATGCTGTTGTTAAACAGCACTACAAAGATATGAGAACTTACCAAACATTGAATTATGTTAATCGAATGTACGAAAAATTTCATGCCTTCGACAAGTGTAAAATGACTGTATGGGAAGCATTCGATAAATTGGGTGATTACGTTGATAGTTCAGATCCAGATATTTTTTTACCAAATATTGAACATGGATTTCAAACAGCTGAAGCAATACGAAAAGCTGGTCATCCTGAATGGATGCAATTGATTGGTCTTATCCATGACATGGGAAAAATTTTATTTCTATGGGGAAATAGATCAGATGGAATGGAGGGTACGGCAACTGGGAAACAATGGGCACTAGGTGGCGATACATGGATTGTTGGTTTACCAATACCATCATCATGTGTGTTCCCTGAGTTCAACTCACTCAACCCAGACATGATTGCAGCAGCAGAGGAAGGAGGCGATGCGTTATCAACAACGACAGGGATATACGAAAAACACTGTGGTTTAGGAAATTGCAAATTTGCTTATGGTCATGATGAATATTTATACCGTTTCCTTATCCACAACAAAAGCAAGTTTCCGCCAGAAGCGTTGGCAATCGTACGATACCACAGCTGCTACCCATGGCATACAATGGGCGAATACCATGATCTTATGAATGAGCAAGACCATTATTTTTTAGGATGGGTAAAAGAATTTAATCGTTTTGATCTATATACAAAAGACAATGAAAGACCTAATATGGTAAAATTAAAACCATATTACAGTAGTTTGGTCTCCAAATATCTTGGAGACGGTGAATTGGATTGGTAATAAAAGCACGCGGTATATTACTGCCGTAGCTGTAACGCCAATACAACGACAATAAACGGAAGATTGGCTTTGAAACGTTTAGCAGCGCTACTTTTACTTCTTCCTTCCTTGATGCAATAATCCATCAAGATGTTGCCGTCGTTATCACTTGCAAATCGTCGTTCTTTCGCTGTGGTTAACACCTTGAGGAGGAGTGAAGAAAGAAAAAAAAAATAATGTAGAGGACTTTAGACCTTACTTGTCGCAAATAAATAAATAATAAATAACGTACTATAATAATAATACACTCACAACATTTTACGGCTCGGAATCTCACGTCTTCTTCTGAGTCATTTTCACATGAATATTAACCCCAAAGGTAGTAAGTTTATAACTTACTATGATAGAGATGTAGATCTAGTCGAAGTAGATAATAGTATATAATTAATTCTTACTCATTTATTTAATAAAATAATAGTATATATCATATATGAATATCAATCACAGGGGTATAAAATTTTATTTAAAATTAATGAGTAAGAGAGCATATTATATTTTTATATTACACTCGTTAATTTATTTTACAATTTAGATTCGGTCTTATTTACACTTGGAACAATGACGTTGCCATCTTCATTAATATTAATTTTTTCTCCCCTTTGCTTATAAATTCTAGCAACACGTTCTCCGTAAAGTGTTATGTTTTTCTCTGGTGAACCTTTCTCTGCTGGTGATTTAGCATAACTTAATACTGACATGATTCTAATTTTCTTGCCAAAGACTGTCCTAACCCTATGAAGACTTCGTCTCCCATTAAATACAGATAAAGCACCAGCACCGCATCTCGTCCTTTTGGTTGGAAAATTGCCAGAAAAAAGTTGCTTTACTGCTCCTAGTTTCTCATCACCTAGTTTATCGCCCCGGATGAAAGGTGCAAATTCAAATTCACCACCTTCTTCTGATGGCTGAAGCATCAGAGTAACTACATAGTCAGAACCATCATAATGCCATGCTCTTGATCCACCATCCTTCATATACATGACATTTAAAGCCTGAAATTCATCGTTGAATTGGAAAATTTCCTTTTGTCCAACAACGGCTGCAATAAATTTCATAACAAGTGGTGAATCATAAACTTGGCGAAGCATGGATGCCTTTGGTATTAAATCGGATGCAACAGCATGAACATCTTGTGGCATCTCAAACAAAGCAGGATGATCATCCTCTAATTCTTCATCGTATATTTTCTTGTCAAAGAATGGATCCCTTTGTAATACATTTGTTATTTCAAGCCTCCTGTGGCTATATAATCCAGTGACTTCAGAGCACATTTGGGCAATGCAGTCTGACTTAATAAATCCTTCAAGTAATAAAGAACCATCCTCTTGCATTTCCTCACGGCACGATTTTATTAAAGCAACACCTGCCGGTGAAGACAACCTATCAATCGGATACTTGTCTACATTTACATACTGCATATTTTATAGAAGTTGATGTGAATGTTATTATATATTACCCTGAGTAGTTATACATATATGTATTCCTAAAAGCACTGGTGCCTGGCATCGATAGGATTGGCCATATTGATGATGATGATTTCTTCAACTTATTATTAATAATTTTTTAAATTGGCGTAATAATTATTATAGTACCTCCTGTGGTATATAGCAATAATAAATGTACATATAATAATAAAAAAAAAACAAGTGAAAATAAAATAGCTAATAATAATAATAAATTAATAATTATTTATTGAGAAGAATTTATCAGTTTCCTTAATAAATATATCGTAATTATCGTAATAGTATCGTATGATAAAAATAATCTCAAGACTCCGTGTCGTTCTCTCTCTTCGTACTTGTCGTAAGTGTGTTCCATGTTTTATGTTGTTTTTCCAATATATTGTTGTATGCTTAATATATTCTTTTCTTGGTCCTTAGTGTATTGTTCTTTTGTCTATATTATTATTCGTCGTCTTATTATTCTCATTATCTTGTGATGAATTGGCTGGCTGACATGTGTCTATGACACCTTAATATTTCTGCCTGTCGTTCGAGAAAATGATCGTTGGCATGAATATAGAGTAAATATTTTTATATAATTGGAAGAATACCTGTAACATGTGTAATAATAATAATATAATAAAATAAAAAAATTGTTGGAAAAAAACATATATAAATGCGCAAATATGTATATATATGTATATTTTATAAGTTTATTCATTGGGCGGAGGACAATCAATCATCATCATTATTAATTGACTGAACAATAATTGGCTTATTGGGTAGGTTTCTTAAATTTGACGTGAAAAAGTTCCTTCACCAGATAACGATGCACCAACATTAAAACTTCTTGATGCAGCTGTAAATTTCCAATTTTCTGATAACAAGGATGGCGATGCTGTATTGTATGGAGTAGTTCTTAAACACAACGATTCATCCCATGCATGAGGCATTGTATAATACTATATATATAATATGTATATATACCAACCCACTTAATTCGGGGATACAAACGCTGGTCTAATCGATTTTTTAAGCAGCAACCAACAACTGGAAAAATGTTAACATTGCCATCAACATTTTCTAGAGCAATGAGACGCCCAAAAACTGGTGTTGGTTCGTTTGGCGCAGTTAGCCGTTTAGTACAAGCTGGACCGAGACAGGAATCTAGCTGGAATACAAACTTAGAGGTCATTCCAGGACCACAGGCAAAATACAAACCAAATAAAAGTGTATCTGGGACTTTTGATCATTTAACACGAAAGACGAAAAAGCTTGAGCTAGAAACTATTAAATCAAACATACATTCATTATTTAGAAGAAGAAAAATATTGTTAAGCAAAAATGGGAAAACATTGAATGAGAAAAAAGAGATAAATATGCTAACTAGAAGATTGAAAGCCTTAAAATTGAAACGAAAGATTGTCAATAAAAGTGCTCGTCCTGGGACGTTGCAGGAAGAAAATGATAATGGTAATCATTCTATTGGTGCATTATCATCTGCAATAGGTTCATTTCCATTTGCTTCAGCATCATCTCAAATATTAGAAGAGCCAGCAATGAGCCGATCGCAGATATCAGCATTTGATATGTTTATAGCAAAAGGGCCTCATTTGCCCCAAGTTGTCATGTCAACTGGTGATTTATTAGAACAAAGGAAAGAACCATCATACTTACAGAGTGAAAGTTCAATGATGGATCTTCATAGAAATAGTGCAATTCCATCAATGTTTCATGATTCTTACGCAAGAAGTAGTGTTTTTGGAGGTAAAAGCAATTTGTTGAGAAGAAGTGTAGGTAAACGGGGAAAAAAGAAGAAGAAAGTTAGAATTATAGAGGATAACAATGGTAGTTACTTAGATCACCGTAACCACAATAATAATTCTTATTACGAAAACGACCACAATAGTTTGTCGCCATTATTTAAAAGACCAAAGGCTACTAATATTCTAAGCAAGTTTGCTGTTCAAAACATACCCGGTGGTGATAATTGGAATAGTAGTAGTCCTGAGCTGGTCATTGAAGAATTCTACAAACGTGTTATTGCTTGCATGATAGTTAATAAATGTAGAAATGTTGACATTTTTCGTATATGCGATTTTAATGACGATGGATCCATATGTGAAACTGATTTCTTAACTGCAATGAAGTTTTTAAATTTAAAAATTAGCGGGAAAAGCACGAAACGGTACTTCAAAAAGGTTCGGAAGCGTTGGAATAAAAAGCACCATTCGTTCCAATCACGTTTCAATGGCGCCCAACAAAATATTTTGTCGAAAGATATGTTCTTAAACGAAATTTCTTCTCGTAATCATACAAAGCAATCAAGACTGGAAAGTAGGATGAAGACATATACACGACGCCACGCACGAATGATGGAGAAAATTAGAAATGTTAGAGACGAGGCTGTAAATAAATATGGTCCCAAAACAAAAGCCTTTACTGACTTCTATGATGTGACACGGACCATACCAGATCCAGATGGAGCTAAATTTTGGAAAAAGTCCTTTGGAAAAACATGTGGTAAAGTCAGTTTGAATGAATTTATGAAACAATTTCGTAAATATTTTAATGATGTAAGGAAATTAGAAGGGCTAGCGTCCTTGCGTTCACCAACAAGTGGGGCCGAGAATGGAGGTAACAACCAAAGTGGCTTTATTTTTGATAATATTAAAAGTTATAAAAGTGGTAAACAAAGTTCACCAAAAACTTCACCAAATACAAAATTAAAGCAAGAGAAAAAATGGATATTGAAACGAGTTAAAAATTTAATTGCTGATCGGACCAACATTGTTACAGTTCATTCATTTGTTAACTTTTTGAATGTTTTTGGCCCAACCTTACATTCAACATTAGAAAACGTTATTATCGGCAAATTACAAAGTCAACAACAAATACGTTCGTTTAGATATAAATTAAGATCGGAAAGAGAAAAAATTAAGAACCGAAGTATTACTTTTTCGTCACGAACAGTAGTACATGACTTATCTTTATCTACAACAATGGGAAGAAGATAACCACACAAGATTTTATAAAAATGATAAGTTATTTTTTAAAATTAATATATATAGTGTAAAATGAGTGAAAAGAAAATAATACCAACATAAGATATCATAACTTATAAAAATACGAAATCGTATTTAAAATAAAATATTGGATATGTGTTAAAGTGTAAAGATATTGGTATATAATATAAAATCGGTAAATACATTTTTACTAAAAATAATGGACCTTTCGTTAACCGTCTCATACTTGGTACCTTGGTAGCTTTTTCTGGAAGAAACAAAACCTACGAGCAAACCCGAATATATATTTTAATTTTACAATGCCACATGCCACGTGCACGCTCTTCTATTACAAAGTTGGTACAACCTATCTAAATGATCCAAAACCACCCGTATTCGAAGCACCGAATCCTGTGCTTGCATTACCAAAACCGCCCGTGTTAGTGCTTCCAAAACCACCTGTATTTGTACTACCAAAACCACCGGTATTTGTACTACCAAAACCACCGGTATTAGAAGCGCCAAATCCTGTATTTTGACCACCATTGGTAGTTGTGCTTCCAAATCCGCCACCGCCACCGCCAAAAGCATTTGTATTGTTGTTATTATTAGTTTGTTGACCAAATCCACCGGTATTTGTAGTGCCAAAACCACCTGTATTACTGCTTCCAAAACCACCTGTGTTTTGGCCACCATTGGTAGTTGTACTTCCAAATCCACCACCGCCACCACCAAAAGCATTCGCATTATTGTTTGTATTAGTTTGTTGTCCAAAACCGCCTGTATTAGAAGCACCAAATCCTGTATTTTGACCACCATTGGTAGTTGTGCTTCCAAATCCACCACCGCCACCGCCAAAAGCATTTGTATTGTTGTTATTATTAGTTTGTTGGCCAAAACCACCTGTATTAGTGCTTCCAAAACCACCTGTATTTGTACTACCAAAACCACCTGTATTTGTACTACCAAAACCACCGGTATTTGTACTACCAAAACCACCGGTATTAGAAGCGCCAAATCCTGTATTTTGACCACCATTGGTAGTTGTGCTTCCAAATCCGCCACCGCCACCGCCAAAAGCATTTGTATTGTTGTTATTATTAGTTTGTTGACCAAATCCACCGGTATTTGTACTACCAAATGCATTATTATTGCCACTCATATACTTCTTTTTCAGCTTTTGAAGCAACACTTGTTCACGACCCCGGTATTTATTTAAATTAGCATCAACTTGGCTTAATTTTGAAGGATTGTATTGCTGATAAATTTGTATGACTTGATTTCTTATGGACGCATTGTTGTTGTTACTACCAAACCCACCTCCAGCACCGAAGGCGTTGCTATTAGATCCTTGACCAAACCCATTACCACCAAATCCCGCGGTGTTTACAGCATTATTATTACTCCCAAATCCACCACCACTACTGAAACCATTGTTACTAGTTGTGGGTTGTACTGATCCAAACCCCCCATTTCCAGCAACATTTGTTGCAGCAGCGCCGAAACCAGAGGTATTTGTACCAAATCCACCGACAGCGGGTTTAGTATTATTATTACCAAAAGCGTTGTTTTGTTGCTGCGGTTGTTGCCCAAAACCATTACTGCTAACCGCACCAAACCCAGAATTATTGGATTGGCCAAAACCAGTTGCAGCACCTCCAAAACCAGAAGTAGAAGAACCAAATCCACCGACAGCAGGTGTCGCATTATTACTACCAAAAGCATTATTTTGTACCTGCGGTTGTTGCCCGAACCCATTTCCGCTGCCAAATCCGGCACTGTTGCCTTGTTGTTTTGAATTGTTCACAACACCAGGCTCTGTATTGTATTTCTTTTTCAGTCTTTCAATTAATTGAGCTTCGTGGCCACGGTATTTTACAAGCAATCCATCAATAGAGTTAATTTTTGTTGGGTTGTATTTCTGATATATCATAGTGACTTCAGCTTTGTAATCCCTTGCCTGAGTGCCACCTCCTGAACCGGGTGTTGGTTGTGCAAGCGTTGTGTTACCGAATAAATTGCCTCCAGTTTTTGTACCTGCTGTTGTCGTATTTCCTGGTGCCGATGCAGTTTTGTTACCAAATGAAACCAACCCACCTGCTGGTGGCGCTGTACCGGCGGGTTTCGACGTTGTTGTCGAATTATTATTTCCAAATAATCCACCACCATTGTTAGTAGTAGTGGTGGTAGGGGCGGTAGGTTTATCCTTTGATGGCGCAGCCAAAGTCTTAAACAACCCACCCCCATCAGCCGTCGCTAATTTTGGCGCATTCCCACCAAATGCAAATCCACTGCCATTGCCACTTACATCAAGCTTTTTTGGGCTCGCCTTCGTAGCAACATCACTTTCCGCACTTTTCTTTTCTCCAAACATACCACCAAAACTTATGCCTTTTGGTTTCTCTGCAGTGATTGTATCTGTCTTTTTACTAGTACTATCACCACCAAGATTAAAACCACCTTCATTTTCACTTTTTTTACCACCAATACCTGAAAACTTATCTGTATTTTTTGATTCTTCTTTAGTATTACTTGGTTTTTTAATGGAAAAATCGGTGCCACCAAATGCCATATTACTTCTTTTTCCTTTTGACGCACCCCCACCAAATAGAGTACCATCACTTAAATCATCTACTTTTAAACCTCCATCTCTATTGCGTGTTTTTAATCCACCCAACGCACCAAAGGACGTATCCTCGTTACTTTCTTCTTTAATTACACCAAGACCTACTGACTTCCCAAAATCAATTCCGTTGCCTCCGAACATGGTCGATCCATTTTGGTTATTGTTTGTGGATTTCATACTACTACTATTGTTTTTACTCATACTACTGTTGCTATTTGCTGATGGTTTCGATAAAAACCCAAAAGATACAGATCTCTTTTTTGTGGAATCATTGATGCCTTCACTTTTACTATCAGCTGTCTCACCTAAATTTACACTAGTATTACCAATTAAGGTTGATGTAGATGGTCTAAATGTAGATCCCATGGAACTAGGTTCAACTATTGACATCATTGATTCATCATTGTTTCTGCTGTCCGTGATAGAAGTGTTATTATTATTGATACGTATTGGGGTAGTTAAAGTTTGGCTATTATGTAAAGGATTTGATTGTAACGACATCATATACTCAGATTGTTTTTCTTCGTAACGCTGCTCTTCCAGCATTGCCCTTTGATTTTCACCTCTCGATAAGTTGCCAGTACTACCTACTCGATATAGTGGTTCAAGATCCTGATCATTTAGCTCTCCGTTGATATAAGATTCATAACCATTTAGTTGTTCACAATGTGAAACTAACATATCCTCAAATGTTTCCATTATATTAGCTTGCTCATTGTAACTCAAATCACCATCAATTAGGTGAGGATTATTTTCCTCCCCTGAGATGTAATTTATAGTTTTACTATTACTGAAAGAAACATTGCCGCGAGTTATGTCATCAAGGCTTCCATCACCATTTTTTGTGCCATATAACTTATCTTCCACTTCTTTTAATTTTAAATGTTTTTCGTTTAAATTTGTAATTCGTGTATTCAATATCTTCACTCCGTGTGAAAGATTTTGTTGCACTAAACGTAATAAACGTCTGCGAGAGGCAATATCTATTTCTTCGTTTTTAGAAGTATTAGCGGAATTTCTCTTTGTTTCTAATGCATCCCGCTTCAAATTTACAGAGCCTACTAGTTCTCTAATCTTGTTTTCAATCAAATGAATATTTGCACGTAATTTTTCATGTCTCGATAAAATTGGGCTTGGCAAAGGATTTGAATCCACGTTATCTTTGTTTTGAGCTAGAAGTAAATAGGTTGTTTTAATCTGGCCTGACTTTGCTTGTATTGTTTGTAAATCATTCCGAATTTTAATTATATTTGTTGACATCTTGTCCATCGTGTTGTTAATGGTCGATATTTTTAAATCTAAGGCGTTTAAGTCCTTTTTTCCCTCCTTTATATTGTCAAGTATAAGTTCTTGGTCTGCTATTTGATCATCATCAAGATTTAAAACATTACTAGCATCACCACCCTCAAAATATCGAATAAATGATTCTTGAACAACTCGTTCATATTTACTAATCTCACGCGCTGGTCTTCTAGGTTTTGATAACATGCTCCTCTGGCTAGTAGTTTTATGCGTTGGTGCGGTATTTATTTGATGGGTTGCTGTTTTACTTTTAAATTGGTCGATGTTATTTTTGTTGTTGATTCTGCTGCTATTTACAGTGTTACTATTCATTTGAAACGGCGTTGAAGTGTTATTTGTTTTGACTGGTGTTGGCGTAGATGAGAAACCAAATGAATTGGAAGCGTGAGATTTATTACTATTACTACTACTGTTGTTACTAGTAGCATTAAATGATATTGGAGAATTGCTCTTAATTGTGCTATTAGCACCTGTTGTGAACATTGAAGCGGGAGCCTTTGCAGTAGTGACTGGTTTATTACTATTAAAACCACCAACATTTCCAAATAGCGAAGTTTGTTTAGAAGTAGTGGGTGTATTTTTTGAAAACATATGGCCTTCCTTCTTTGATTCAACTTTGGTATTACTCTTGCTGAAATTGTTGGCCTTTTTTTCCCCGAATCCACCAAACGATGCCTTGGTATCATTAGTCTCGGCCGTCTTTTGCGCCTTCCCAGCAAATCCATCAAAGGAGGAGACCGGTGTGAACGTTTTTTTTGACGAAACACTACTTGTAGATGTGTTTATATTACTATCAAATCCACCAAATGATGAAACTGGCATTGAGTTTTGCTTTTTACTCTGAAGTGTACTGGCTGTAACGTCACCAAGTCCAACAAACGAAGCAGTAGCTTTTGATGCATTATTTTTAGTAATGCTGTTAGCAGGGGTGTTTGAGTTGCTGGCACCGAAACTACCAAATGATAAACTTGGCACTGTAGCTGCGACATTCTTACTATTACTGTTTGCCGCTGTTGCATTTGCAGAAAACGATATTGCTGGTGGGTTTGATTCGAAACTGGGTACGGCATTTTCTTTTTCCAATTCTTTTGGCTGGAGGATCATAAATTTCTCGTGTGGTTTCGTCAATAAATATTCATCAGCTAATATCAAACGTATTATTGAGCCATAAATTGTATTGATTATTATATTTGGACATGGTGGAATTCGTTTATCAGGTAGCTCCTCACTAGACAGAGCTTTATAATCAGCTTGAAAATTTAATGATAATCCCATACCACACACAAATTGTTTTTCACCGTTCAAATCTTTCAGCTGGATGTTATCAAAATCAGATTCCTCCTCCCGAGCTGGTTTCCAATGTTCCCAGCATTTTGTATTTGGGTTTAATCCAATAAGAGCAATATTATTAGCTTGATCAGCTGATATAATTGCCACATTCCAAGGTGCTGAAATAAATTTTACAAAGAAAATACACTCAACATTCTCATTTGTTTGATCCTCTCCGTTTTCAATCTCTATATTCAAAGGTTCCTGGTTATCATTGTTTAAAATTAGAGTCCATGTATTGGAAGATATCTCATAAATATGATATTGGTATTTGTATTCAAAGTCATCCTCATCTCCGTCGAAAATAAGTTTTGCTTTATGCACAACTAAAACATAATTGGATCCCAAAAAATGTACGAAATGGGCGTTGAAGAATAAAATTTCAATACCATCCTCTTCAATATTAATTTTTGGAGGTTTGGTGGCACTACTAACTATTTTCAAAGTTTTACCATCATTACCAACTGAAAAAAAGGTTAATCCTCCATCAGCTTTCCCAAAAACACCATCGAATCCAGTATTATTTCCACCTGTAGAGACAGCGATGGAACATATATTACTTTCATTTATTTTCGTTTTTTCATTTTTACACAATAGATATACATTTTTACTTAATGTCAAACCAAGTATACATTGATCCTTGATAAACTTCATATCCACAATACTATCATTTCCAAATGAATGCTTGTAAAGTGGTTTCGTGCTGCCACCTAAAATGAGATTACCGGGTGAAAAAACTTCTACATCACTATTTTTTCCAGATTCAAATAATATAGCTAAATATTTTTCACTATTAGATGTTTCAAAACCGTGAACTATTTTATCGTTTGCAAAAGGTATTATTTTTCTACATTTTTCTTGCGCATTTGTTATATTACTTCCTGCAACTTCCCCCTCCATATCACGAGGTATTTGAATTTTAATGGTTGATCCGTTTCCCTGTAAAATAAATCCATACCGATTCAAACATACGATGTTCGAGGAAGTATTCTTCGATTTATTAAATGAATACATATCACCACCTACATCGTTGTCGTGTACTTCCCACCATAAAGCTTTATGATTACCTGATTCATCTATAATATCTGATAATTCATACCATCTCTTCTCGTCGTCTGACATGTTGATAATATATTAGAACCAGCCTTTGCCACGTTAGATGTAATGATGGTTTCTCTTGGTTTACAGTACCATACATAGCACCGCCACAAGGTGGAAGTGTGTGTCATCATGTTGATTTGTCATTTTTTTTCTCTTGTTGATTAATAATAATACATGTGACAACAATGAAAATATAATAATAATAATACTAACTATCATTATACACCATTACAATTTTTTTTAAATCAAATAATTAGAATTTAATAATAATCATCATGGAATAATAATAATAATAATAAAAAAATTATTAAAATTAAAAATAATAATAAATAATAATAATAAATAATTTTTTTCGTGTGAAAAATAATAATAATAATAATAATATTCAAATTAAAATAAATGCCTGTGCCATAGTATTAATAATAAAATTTCATGGAAGAGAGTGTGAATCGGTGGTGAATGTTATGGAGCTGTTTTCATTTACATGGTAATGCCTGTTATTTTCAACTAATTTAAAATATTGTCACTATCACTATTATTATTAATACTAATTTCACTTGATTCATTTTTATTTAAATATACAGTATATAATATAATAATATAAATCAGGCGCTTATTACAGTATATAATATAATAATATAAATCAGGCGCTTATTGTAGTCTTATTTTCTATCAATATCTGTAGTAGTAGTTTGAGAAGAAAAACGCATCGCTTATTTTTAATGATTTTTTTCAGTCACCACAGCATTATTATTCACATTGCTGTTGTTTTCCATCTTAGTTATTATATTGATATGTTAGTAGTAGTCGTCTGGCATGTGCATTTTAATTCTTATTTCTACTACTTGTTAAAAATATTTTTTTATTTATCTGTTGAAATGTGCAAATAATAATAATAATAATATTACTATAACAAATTAATAATAATAATATATATATTTTATTATTTATTATACTAGCACAGCTTCATGTGGTCACACAGAAAGGATTAGTCTTCTACCTTGGTAACTCATTAACCTATTTATTAACATACGGCGAATAATCAAAATGGGGAAGAAAAAAAAAGGTAAAGGCAAGAAAAAGAAAGGGAAAAAAAAGAAAAGCTCTGGTGATGAGGGTGAGGAATATGTCATACCGTTTGACATTGAACCAATACACAAAGTTGTAACAATTAAGCCACTACTGTTACACTGGTCATTTTCGAAGTCTTTATGGCCGGCGCGCGGTATAGAGGTTGATGTAAAGAAGACCGTCGGCACGCTCAAACGGATAATAGCGAAGCGTCACGGCTCAGTAGAATCCATACAGTTATGGAGGAGTGTTAAGGCCCCACAAAATTTGTTGGATGATGATAGAAGCACATTAGCAGAATGTGGTTTTGTTGGACGTGGTAAAGAAATTATCAAATCGCCTTTAGCACATTTAGTTAAAGGGCCACCGACAAAAGTGCCAGGGTCAGACGATGATGAAGACGAGGGAGCTGCGAACGAAGAGGAAGAAGACGGTGAAAAAGAAGAAGGAGATGATGGCCAAAATGATGAGGAAGAGGAAGAGGAGGAGGAGGAGGAGGAGGATCCAAATACTTATCGTGTTATATATGATTTTGTCCCAAAAGCAGTAAAAGATCCATTACTGTTATTATCCCCTCGTGTACATTGAAACAAAAATATAAGACAGGCATAAAAGTACGTATTGTTTATATATATATATATTATATATTTATACACACACATATTTAATTAAAAGTATGTCTTTATATATTATATATTTATATGCACACATATTTAATTTTTAAAGCAAACCAAACAAACTATTTTGAAAACGCACTAAGAAATCCTTTCTTCTTCTGCTTCTTTTCATTATTAGTTTCATCCGACTTTCCTTCAGATAGAATTCGTGTAGAATCGTTATTCGGGACTTCAATTTGTGCAACTTCGTCATCATCGGCATCTTCATCTGAATAAACTTCATCATCAGATGATACACCGAATTCTAATTCGTGTAGTCTCTTTTTTTCATCTTTACATGCCTGCACTGCTCTTGCAATAATTTCGTTTCCTCTTTCCATAGCTAAGATATACGCATCTTTACCATATTTATTCATTAACCAATATTGTGCACCACAATCTATTAAAAGTAATGCACATTTTGAATGGTTAAATTCTGTTGCTAAATGTATCGGTGCACGTCCATCTATATCCCTAAAATCTGGATTGGCACCATTTTTTAATAAAAATTCACAAACTGTTAAATGACCATGTCGGCACGCATAATGTAATGGCGTCCACGTTGAAACAGGTTTCAAGGCATTTACGTCTTTACCTTCGTCAATTACTAAATCTTTTACAAGCTGCAAATTACCTTTTTCACAGGCGTTAAAAATACTACGTGCTTCTGCGCTGTCGACAGAAAATACGCAGACATTGCATAATTTATAAGATGTGCCACCAAGACATATCCATGGTTTTCCTATATTTTTAGTTTGGTTACTAATTCTTAGACAGTGACTGCATCGCCACACACCAATTTCGTCATCTTCTAAATCACTTTCTGATAGTGGAAAGTGGTGAAATGGGGTAAAACGGCTTATGGTAAGTAACGAAGGTCTCAACGCTTCGGGTGGAAACCAATACGTCGTACTATCCTTGTATTGTACTTGAGTGACCCCCTCGCCATCTTTCCTCAAAACTATACCACGCTTACCAATATAATGTTTCATTGATGAATCATAAGCAACAACACGCCGTTTACGCAACTCACCTTTTGCTGGACAAAAAGCTTGTTGTACCTCCTCTAAATTCTTTAATAGCATCACTTCATTGCCAACAACTATGTCTTCAACTCTCATTTTAATTACGATGGGGGGGGGGGGTATATACAATTAAAAACCCAACAAAAACAATTAGAAAGAAAACTAGATGTGTACAATTAGTTCGGAAGAAAAATTAAAACCGATATAGATTGGTCATTCATAATGTCAACAACATATACTGCTGTAACATCGCAGTATTTACTGGTAAGTAACGTCTACGTCTGTAGTATTTTTTTTGGCCCATGATGATCGTTATAAGGTATATTGGTATTGGATAAGTTTTTTGCAGGTATAGTTTTATTATTCTTTTATTTTTAATAGTAACACGTAGTAATTTTATACAAATTTCCTCTTCAATTTCTCAATACTAACTACTATAATAATAATAATAATAATAATAAATAAGTACAGTATTTTTTCAGTTTTTCTCGTCGATCGTTTTATCAAAATTGGCAATAATATAACACGTTATAATAATAATGAATTATTCGTAGTTTGTTGGATTTAGACCAATAATGTCGCGATGCAAACAACCCATAGTGAGCAGTGCAATTATTTTAATAAAATTCATCAAACTTCTTTTGATCACCCACTGCTACGTATTTGCCTGCGTGATGATGTAACTTGGAAGTTGTTGTTGATGTATACATCGAGTGTGATAATATATTCACATTTGTATATATATATTTGTACACACACACACACATGATATAATATATTGTCCCCCTACAAAATGTCTACTTCACATTCAAATGTATCGCTTACTTCTGATACCTCTTCTTCTTCCGCTTATAATGTAAGCTCCAGAGACTATAGCAACGACTATCAAAACGCGAAGATGGACATGCGAGCACAGGAAGAAGATGTTTCCGATGACGATAACATTTCATTGAACATTCGAGAATCATTTGGACCACCGAGTCCTATACAAAAAAGTGGGACTAAAGGGAAAGTTGTTGAGTTAAATGACTATACTGTACATGGTGTTGTTGGTAGAGGAAAATTTTCAACTGTTTATTTGGCAACACGAAATGCAGATAATGTCAAAGTTGCTTTGAAAAAAATTAAGTTAGGTAGTACACCACATGAACGTATCCGTGAAAAATGTTTAAGAGAAGTCCATCTGTTGCAGACGCTACAGCATCCAAATATTATACGCTATTTAGATTCTTTTATTGCACACCCCAATAGTCTTGGTATCGTCATTGAATGGGCAACTGGGGGAGACTTAAGAAAACATTTATCTAATATTGCAAAAAAAAAAATACAGTTACCAGAGCCTGTTATATGGAAGTCCTTTGTTCAGATTTGCAATGCTATTGCGCATATGCATGACCGTCGCGTCTTACATCGAGATTTAAAGCCAGCAAATATTTTTTTAATGGAAAACGGTTCCATTAAGGTTGGAGATTTAGGATTGGGAAGAACGTTAAGTGATGATACACCAGAAGCATTTTCAAAAGTGGGTACGCCATTGTACATGTCACCAGAGTCGCTGAAAGGTGAAGCGTACGACGAAAAGAGCGATATATGGAGCCTTGGCTGTATATTGTATGAAATGGCAATGCTTCGCTCGCCCTTCAAAGAAAAAGGTTTGAAAATGTTTCAATTATTTGAAAAAATTATTAAAGGTAATTATCCTGAAATTCCAAGCACTAGTATTTATTCACCATTTTACATAAAATTAGTAAACATCATGCTCTCAAATAATGCAACTGATCGCCCAACGATTTGGAAAACGCGTACAATTGCGATGCTTGCGCTTAATGAAATTATCAATAAGACTAAAAATAGTATGGGTGTATCCGTGCCACCACAAGTTGAGAAAATACATAAATTGAAGATTGAAGAAAGTGTGAAGGAGCAATTTAATGTCATTATGAAGAAAGATAATACTACCAGCGAGGTTAACGATAATAATATTTATGTAAATAGCAATAACAATATTAATAGTACTAGTCAATCCAGAAATATTGGAACGGCTAAGCCACCCCTTACTATTAACGCTGAAAATGTTGGCAACGATACAAATTTAACAGACAGGGAAAAGGATTTAATGCAGCGTGCTTATCTAGTCGGCTGCCGTGTAGGTGGTTTTGGAGACGTGAAAGATGCGTGGAAGACGGTAGAAACAGCTGCTGAAAATTATGCTGTTAGTACTCGTAACTCAAAGACTTTAAATCGTGATAAAAATGTAAGGGTAAATCATGATAGCGGGAGTGACTACAGTGACACATCAGACTCATACAGCCATAACACTAGTGATAGTGATTCAATTGCAACCATCCCTGTTAAAAAAAAAACAGTATTAGGTGGTAGTAAAAGTTTGAGCGTCCTTGGAGGTATGAAAGGGACTAACGGTATGATGAGAAATAATAGTAAGAAAATTAATATGATTTCTATGAAGAAACAAATGACACCTCCTAGAAGCTCATATGCAATGCGCAATAATTTAGTGAATGAGAAAGGACCATTAATGGGAACAAAACAACGCCGTAATAGCGGTAGAAAAAAGGGATCGCCACCAGTACTGCCTCCGTTAGAGGCTAGCAACGCAATTTTAGCTAAACTTGGCCAGCCCAATATGCATAGGAAGAGTCAAGGAATGATTAAATCAGCAAGTGCAAATTTGAATTTGAACGAAACATTTCAGAATATGGCAATGCGATAAAAGAATATGTGAATTTTGGGTGGAGTGCCAGTTGCTTGATCATCAATAAGATCTCTTCTAAAAAAAATACCGTGTGTGTGTATTTTAAAATTTCAAAAATACATTATTTTTGTTTTTCACAATATTTTATATATATATACGAGTATAACACGCAATATTTTGTAAGACATAGAAATGTGATCGTATAAACGTCTTTCCTTTGTTTCATTTTTTTATATCGCATCGCAATCAGGTCAAGTTCTTTAAATGTCTATCATACATAATAATACTGCCAGCACATGTCACATTAAAACTTTCAGAACGGACAGATGGTATCTCAATGATATATTTACATGCTTTTTGAGCTAATGAACTAACACCATTGTCCTCTGCACCAAGAATGTATATTGCTTTGCGTGGATGCTGAAATTCTGTTAAAGGTGTCCCCCCCATTTCAATTCCTACACATACCCAACCCTCCTCTAACTTCATTGCAAAATCATTAAAATCAATATATTCAACAAAAGGACATAAATCCAATAGTTCTTTATCCGCCTCTTCAAATGGTTTTCGATCTTTGTATCGAGGATGAATAACAAAAATGCACTTAGCGTTGAACTGTGTGGCAATTTTACGAAGTTTTACAACATTAAACGCAGTTTTACCTTGAAAAATACCAATTGAAAATCCTGGTTCCCCCGTATTCTGTATATCATTAAACTTCTGATAAATTTGTGAGTTTGGCGGGAGTGCCATTTGATACATATTTTCTATTATTATATCTATTCTGTGTTCATTTTCCTTCAAAATAATACTTGATGTAGTATCTAATTTATGCCATCCATGTAGCTGGTAATTGTAGCAAAGTACAAGATGATAGCTAGGATCAATGAAAGTGTTATTTTTCAAAGTATTATAAACAATCTCTCCTGGTATTTTCCGAGTTTCTTTATAACTATCAATATATGCTATGTCTACCGAAGCACCTTTCGATACATGTTGCCCTTGGTAGGAATACCTAACCGTAATTACATCCTGTTGCCCATTGCTACTAATTCCATCAGCAATAAGAGAAGTCATTTCATATATTGTGTTGTTTTACTATACATAAAACACTATGTTTCCTTTCGTCATTACCTGATATGCCCAACACTTCTATGATCATGTCAATGATGGATGGAGACGACGATTAATAATTTTTTTTATTATATTTTTTT
>Ga0099797_100552_pt1 | contig 23949 bp, 12 predicted proteins | sample Uncmet_Sort48C_1_FD_89871 | JGI IMG/M metagenome (GOLD analysis project Ga0099797, IMG submission 89871) | Marine eukaryotic communities from CALCOFI LINE 67, Pacific Ocean - C012_Sort48C_1 | ecosystem: Environmental > Aquatic > Marine > Oceanic | place: Pacific Ocean: Monterey Bay | collected...
TGAAAAAATAAAAAAAATAAAAAAAAGAATAAATAATTACCAAGCTAGCTCTTTAACTAATCAACCTTCAATAAACACAAATTATCCTTCTAATGATAATGATGTAGATGAATTTAAAAGTAATTTATCTCCATCACAAAATACTTTTATAGAAAAAGAAAATATTCACCCTTTACAACCTAATACGGGAGACAGTTTATATCAAGGGAGGTGGGGGAATAGTCTTAGATTTTCTAGCACAGCTTCCCCAAAGGATTCTATCCCTTTAAATGATTGGTCAAGTGAGGGTAAAAATGGTAGTCCTATAACAATTTTAAGAAATGGACAACCTAAAGAAGTAAACACACCAGGTTGGGAGCCTATTTTTGAAAATATAAATTTAGATCTATCTTCAATATATTTAACTTCAACACAAAAAATAAAAATTAAAGTAGCTAGTAATAATTATAAATCATATATTCAAGGTGCTCCTACAGAACCAAAAGATTACACAGGGAATCAAGTCATAATAAACTCAGGACGTTTAGTTTTTAATTCTACTGAAGATCATATACTGTTAAGTTCTCAAAAAACAATAAATTTAAATTCAAATCAAGGTTTAAATTTTGATACTGATAAAAGTTTTATTGTAAATGCTAAAGATAATGTTTTATTAGGCTCTAGAAATGCAAGTGAATCCTTAGTTCTTGGGAATTCTTTAAAAAATGATTTAGATTTTATGTTTGCGGTTTTAATGCAATTAGTAGATACCCTTCAATATTCTACGCTATATCCTGGAGGATTACCTGTTCCCGATAGTGCAGTTTCAGTTCAAGCTACAAATTGTTTTGAGGCTTTAAAACAAATTAAAGATAATCTTCCTAATATTTTATCTACAAAAGTAAAAACTATATAGATGAATCAAGGAGAACCTAAAATATTCGCAACACCTTATTCAACTGGATGGGAAGAATCACCTCCAAACACCAATAAATCAACAGCAACGGCTATAGATACAGACCAAATAAATAGTATTTACCCCTTAGAATATGTTGTAGTTAAAGGTGATGTTATTTATCAAATAGCAAAAAAATTTCCTGTATGGTGTTCAAGTTTTAATGATGGTAAGGGGCATATGGTGGGTAGATTTGAAAGAGGAGATCAAATTATAAGTGCCAATTATGATTTTTTAGCACCTCGAGCAGGATTAAATTCAGAAGGTAAATTATTAATAGGTCCTGATTTTATACTACCAGGAGATAAATTAATAATACCAGGTTATACTTGTCCTATATTACCAACTAAAAAAATAGAACCTGAAACTATAGCAGAATTCACCCTATGTTCAAAACTTGATGGTATAATAGGAGTTCTCCAAATTATAAAATATCCTGGTGAAGAAGACTTATCTGTAATATCAAAACTTAGAAATTTCCCTGGGGGTGATCCTGAAGAATATACTTTTGGTACAACTCAACCGTTTAATCCTAATTTAGACTTAGTAGCAAATCGATATTTAGATGAAGATCTTAATCCTGATTTAAGGGAGGGATTATTATCTGGAGATATGGAATTATGTAAAAAGGTCCCATTCCAAATAACATCATCAATCGTAACAAGAACAACTACAAATCCATCAGAATCTATCGTAACTCCTATATCAGATGTAGAAATTATAGTTGATGGCTCATCAACAACCACAGATGATAATGGTGATTTTGAGTTAATAGGAACTTTTCCAATAAGTGATTTTAATAATGAATTTCCTTATACACGCTTATCTGGGTCTGAATATGCCTATACTTTTTTAGAAGAACCTGAACCTGATCTTGAATTTGAGGAAATTCCTATAACAGGTTCTGATTTTGGAGGTGGTGTATTCCCACCCCCTATTTATACAAGGTCAGATGTTGTTGATGATGATGACATTCCACCACCTAAAAAAAGAAGAAGATTTCCATTTGCTTGGAATTTTGGCTGGCCAGAGTTTTCATTTAATATAAAAATTAGAAGAATAGAATGGGAAAGAAATAGAAAAAAATTTTTAAAGAAAAAAAAAGAAAAACCTGATAAAGATCCAAAAGATCCAAAGGATAAAAAACCAAAAATCCCAAAAACTAAAATCCCAAAACTTCCTAAATATAAAAAACCAAAAGATCCAAAGGATAAAAAACCAAAAGACCCAAAGGATAAAAAACCAAAAGATCCAAAGGATAAAAAACCAAAAGACCCAAAGGATAAAATACCAAAAATCCCAAAAATATTATGTAAAAAAAAGGGATGGTGTAATAAAGAAATCCCACTAATAGGTTTAAATGGTCTTCCTAAATTTTCTTTAGGTTTAATAGAATTAGAACCTTTTGACCCTAAATTTAATAAGTTTCAAAGACCTGATTTTATTTTTCCTAGTTTAGAATTAAAAAAATTATCTTTACCAAAAATAAATTTTGAAATGGCTTTTCAATTAAAAATGAATAAGATCATTTCTAACATAAAAGTTAGGCTACTAGCTGCTATATCAATGTTATTAGCTAAATTTAATATTTGTGATATTCCTAAAGCATTACTTTTATTAGCCGCAGGAATTAAATTTAAAGACTTAGGACTTACATGCCCCTCAGACCCTAAGGAGATGCAAAGATTAATAAAAAGAAGAAATAAATTAACTAAAGCAGTTAATAATTTATTTAAATTTTTTAAAACTATAAAAATAACAGTAGATACTACAGATAAACTATTAACTGTAGCTGATGCTCTATTAATAGCAGCTCAAATAATTACATTTATTCCATCTACAGCCGTAACCCCAATCCCATCAGCTTCTTCAAATATAGTAGAAGGTGCTAAAAGACAACTTAAAAAATACGGTGTATTAATACCTGGAATACTTTCTATTTTAGCTATTATTATACTTTTACTTACAAAAGTTTTACAAATGTTAGCTTTATTGGATAATGCTATAGAAACTTGTTCCCAAGAAAATAATATTGACCAAAACCAATTAATCCAAAATGAATTATTATTAGCTACATTTCAACAATCTGCTCAAGGTGAAAAGGTAGTTACTAATGTAAATGGTTTTGAAATGGCTGTAATAACTGTAGATAGTGTTGAAATTGATGGTACTAAAAGAAGGCAAGCTATAGCTAGGAATAAAGCAGGAATAATAATGCTTAGAGGAGAACCTTCATTCTCAGCAAACGACCAAATTTTAATAGATGAATTAGTATTTTATATACAACAAAATGATTTAAAAGCAGATTAATTTAATATTTATAACAAATACAACAATGAAAACCGAAGCACTTAAAAGAATAATTAAAGAAGCCGTTAGAGAGGCCATACAAGAGGAGCTAAAGGAAGTTTTACTAGAAGCAGTTAAAGCACCTAAAGCGGTAGCTACACAACCAATCCAAGAAAGTATCACATCAACTACTCCAGCACCTGTTACACAAACACCTAAACATTCATTAATTGAACAAAGAAAAAAATATATGGATGTTTTAGGAGAAACTGGATTAAATATGAAAAGTGGAGATGCTCAAGGGTTTGGTAATAGACCATTTAACCCTCAAGGAACTGGAGATACAACATCTGCAAATGGAGCATTACCAGGGGGAGAAGTTAATATGGATCAAATAATGGGATTAATGACTAAATAATGGCTTTTAATCCTATTAAAATATCACCAATTGACTTAAATAAAAGTGCAGCTGTTGGAGTAGACATACCTTTTACAGGACCTGGATCAGTTTCAAATAACATAGTTGAGGGTTCTGCAGTTTTTACTACTACCCCATCCCAACAAAACACACCTTTTAAATCTAATTTTACTACATCTAAAGCTCTTAAAAATAACTTACTTAATTTTTTTCTAACAAACCAAGGAGAAAGACCTTTAAATCCTAATTTTGGTGCAGGTTTAAGAAGTTATATTTTTGAACAAATAACGGATAATAACTTAAGTTTTTTAGAAAGTAAAATTCAAAAAGATTTAGATTTATTTTTCCCTAGAGTAAACGTAAAAAATTTAAATGTACAGGGTCAAGAAGATAATAATACTATTAATGTATCTTTAACCTATGGTGTAAATAATACTAATATAAATGATACTTTAAATATGAATTTTACATAATGGCAACAAAAATAAATAGAGACATAAAATATTTAAATAGGGATTTTTCAGATATTAGATCTAAATTAATTGAGTTTTCACAAACTTATTTTCCCAATACCTATAATGACTTTTCTCCTGCATCGCCTGGAATGATGTTCATGGAACAGGCAGCTTATGTAAGTGATGTAATGTCATTTTACTTAGATAATCAATTACAAGAAACCTTTACAACATTAGCAAGACAAACAAATAATTTATATGAATTAGCTTATATGTTTGGGTATAAACCTCAAGCAACTAAAGCATCTCAAGTAACTATTGATATATACCAACAAATCCCAGCTAACGGAAATGGTACACCTAACTTTAACTATGCTTTAACTTTAGGTGAAAATACAACCATTACATCTACTTCTAATACTGAAAATACATTTTTATTACAAGATAAATGTGATTTTAGTTTTTCTAGTTCTTTAGACCCAACAGAAATATCTGTATATGAAGTATTAGGTAGTGCACCTGTTTATTTTTTATTAAAAAAACAAAGAAAAGCAATATCAGCTACAATTAATACTGAAAGTTTTGTATTTGATTCTCCACAACAATTTTCTACTATTAATCTTTCATCTAACAATATAATAAAAATATTAGACATAACTGATAGTGATGGTAATAAATGGAATGAAGTAGATTATTTAGGTCAAGAAATGGTTTATGACAGTATTAAAAATACTAACCCAAATGATCCTAATAACGTTGCAAATGCTGGTGATGTGCCTTATTTATTACAATTAAAAAAAGTACAAAGACGTTTTTCTACAAGATTTACATCTGAAGATAATTTACAAATACAATTTGGAGCAGGAAACCCAGCTGATACAGATGAAGAAATTACTCCTAACCCAAATAATGTAGGTATAGGTTTACCTTTTGAACAAGACAAACTTACAACAGCATATTCACCAACAAACTTTTTATTTACGAGTACTTATGGTATAGCACCTTCAAGTACTACTTTAACAGTAAGATATTTAACCGGTGGGGGTTTATCTTCTAATATCTCTACTGGAAATTTAACTAATTTAAATACATCCAACTTAAAATTTAATAACCCAGGTTTAATTCCATCTACAGCTAATTATGTTTTTAATTCTATTTCTTGTAATAACAATGTAGCAGCATCTGGAGGAGCAGGACCTGACACTCCAAATGAAATTAGACAAAAAACATTAATGCAAATAGCAGCCCAACAAAGAACAGTTACATTAGATGATTATATGGTTAGAGCTATGAGCATGCCAGCAGAATATGGCACTATATATAAAATTTATATCGAAAAACCTAAATTAGATAACCAAGTTTCTACATCTGAAACTTTATGTATGTATATCTTATCTCAAAATGGGGCAGGTCAATTTTTATATGCTTCTAATGTTTTAAAAAATAACCTTAGAACCTATCTTTCACATTATAAAATGATTGGAGATAGTATAGAAATAAAAGATATTTATATTATTAATATTGGTATTGATTTTGAAATAATAGTATTACCTAATTTTGTAAATAGTCAAGTAATATTATCTTGTATTAATGTACTACAAGAATGTTTTAATAGAGAAGATTGGCAAGTAAACCAACCAATCCTAATAAATGATTTATATGTTAAATTAGATAGGGTAGAAGGTGTTCAAACTGTAAAAAATATTAAATTTTCAAATAAAGTAGGTACTTCATTAGGATATTCTCAATACTCATATGATATAGAAGGAGCCACATTAAACAATGTTATATACCCCAGTTTAGATTCTTCTATATTTGAAATTAGGAACCCAACCCAAGACATTAAAGGTAGAGTAGTACCATTATAAAATTAAAACATGGCAATATATAAACTTTTCCCATATAAAGACGCTACCTTATATTCATTCTACCCAGATATGAATACAGGAATAGATCCTATTACAACTATTTCAAATTTAAATATAGCAGTAGATTCCAACCCCCAAGTAGCTAGGTTTTTAACAGAATTTGTTCAATCTGAAATAGAAGATGTTATCAATAATAAAATTAATGGAAAACAATGGAATGTAGACTTTAGATCCTATATAGCAACAGCCCAAGGAGTAGTTGAAGCTACAGATATATCAGTACATCCTGTAGCTCAATATTGGTACAATGGAACAGGAACATATTTAGACCAGCCTTTAACAACTGATGGTTGTGCTTGGTATTCTCCATACTTTAAAAACTCAGGAATTTCATGGTCAGGAAGTGGTACAGACAATACTAACCATTATGTTACAAGTTCTTTTAATCCTAATTTTGTAATGGCCGGTGGTGGTTCTTGGTACCATAGTGGTTCAGATGGAACATTGTATGCCGTAACCCAATCATTTGATACTAGATCTACAAAAGATCTAAAAATAAATGCTAAAACTGTAGTAGAAAAATGGTATAGTGGGTCATTTGCTAATAATGGTTTTATTACTAAATGGGAAAACAATGTAGAATTTAATACTAACCTACAAATCCAACCTGTAATGCAATTTTACAGTGTAGATACCAATACTATATACCCCCCACAATTAGAATTTAAATGGAGAGATTACCAAAGTGTATTAGATGGTCCTGCTAGTTCTAGTATAGTAGATACTACTAATTTAATATCTTCATTAGCTGAAAACCCAGGCATATTTACTCCAGAAAGTATAAATAGATTTAGATTTAATGTTGCACCTAAATATCCAATTAAAATATATACTACTGAATCTCAATTCACAGGAACAAATTATTTACCAACAGCCTCATATTATTCAATAAAAGATTTGGATACCAACGAATATGTTGTAGATTACGATACCAACTATACACAATTAAGTTCTGACAATAAAGGGAATTATTTTGATGTTTATATGAATGGGTTAGAACCTGAAAGATACTATAAAATTTGTATTAAAACTAACATTAATGGTTCTACGTTAATATTAGATGATAATTATTATTTTAAAATAGTAAATACATTATAATGGCTGAAGAAATAAAATTAAATAAAGAAGTATTTAACAAAAGAGATTATGTTAAAGCTATAGATGTTTCTTTTAAAGAACTAGGAGTTAACTCTACTTCAGAACAAATTGCTTCTCAACCTACAGTCCAAGAATTTTTTAATTTGTATAATGAATTGTTTTATGATATAGATGAACTAGGAGATACTAACTCACATGAATTTTTAATAAAAACTAGTACTGAATATATTAATTTTGATAATAATGATGAATTAGTAGAAGCTTTACAATTAGAAATTTCTGAGTTAAGAGAAGAATTACTTGAAACCCAAAAACAATTTGCAAATTCATTAAATCCTTCATCTGAATAAAAATATATATGGCTGACTCAATTGAAATAAGTGCTTATCAAAATTCATTCCAAAATTATAAAGGACAGGATACTGGCATTATTAGTACTTTTGAAAAGGATTTTTCTTTATTACCTAGTAGTTATATAGAATTTTTTATATACAATCTTAATGAAAATCTAATAACCTCAGATCTTAACTATAACAATTTTAATCAATATGTTAATTCTTTAGGAGAAGATTCTAGTAATATAACTGAAGTATCAATATCCCCCTCTGAAGATGTTGAACAAAGAGGTTTTGACAAAGGTATTTATATTGCTTATTATAATTTTTTAACTAAAAGAGTTGGGGATTCTATAACTTCTCTTTATATAAGTCAAATATCATCAGACAGGACTGAAATAAGATTAGATAGTAATCTTTTATCCAATGTTGATCTTATAGACCAAGCAAATGATTTTATTGTTTTTAGGCAACAACAACCCTATTTTGTAGATTTTTATTTAAATTTTGGTGATAATGAACTTCTTATATCTAACAATATTAAAATAGAAAATTCTACAATTTTAATTAAGTTATACGAACCATTACCAGAACAATTTGAAGTTAATAGTACTCTTTGGATAGTAACAAATTATAATGAACCCGAAGCTTATCAAGTTTCTTTTTCTCCCCCTAGTTTTGAAGATTTAGATCAAGGTGTTCAATTAGCAGGTCCAAATTTTGCTATTCCTATAAAAAACCAAATTAATAATTCCTCTCAAAACCTTTCAGAAAATGATATATTACTAGGAACCTCAACCAGTTCTTATAATCAAATGCAAAATTTAATTTCATCTTCTAACATTAGTATTAATGTAGATTACGAAAATTATTCTAATTTTGTAAATTTTAGTTCTATAAAAACAAGGTTAGAAAATTTCAATTATAAATTAGGTTTACTTGAAAATTATTCATCTTCACTATCTATTTTAAATGGGGTTTCAAATTCATCTACATCTAACCAAACACTAAATAAAAAAACAACAAATTTAATTTCAAATTTTGATAAATTTGAATATTTTTTATATTATACTAGTGGTTCTAAATCTTGGCCTAAAACAACTTCTTTACCTCCTTACAAATTAGCAAAAACTAATAGTTCTGAAGCTTTAACTTGGTTAGGTAGTACCGATGAGAATAGTGGAAATTATGGAGGACAATTACTTTCAGCTTCTAACTATGATAATTCCAACCCTGACTTATTAAAAAAATCGATCCCTGAGTATTTAAGAGAAGATCCTGCAAATCAACCCTATGATTTATTTGTTGATATGGTTGCACAATATTATGATAATATTTGGTTATATACAAAAGATATTACTCAAAAATATAATGCAGATAATAGGCTAGATTTTGGAGTTAGCAAAGATTTAGTATCAGATGCCATTAAAGATTTTGGTGTTAAGTTATATCAAAATAATTTTTCAAATCAAGAATTATATACCGCATTTTTAGGAATGACCCCTAATGGTAGTTTATTCCCATTCCCAGAAATAACAGGATCAACTCCTGTACCTACAGGATTTGAATTTGTAGATACATTAATATCAGCATCAAATGATGTTATATCAATGGATGATACTAATAAATCTTTATATAAGAGAATATATCATAACATACCATATCTGTTAAAATCAAAAGGAACAACTGCTGGATTACGAGCGTTGATAACATCATATGGTATACCTGATACTATATTAAAAATATCTGAATTCGGCGGTAAAGATAAAGTTAACGCTAATGACTATGATTTATATTTTAATAATTTTAACTATGCCTTAAAAGTAGGCCCAGGGGTAAATTACATAAGTAGTTCTTTTATAGCTAATTCAAGTTGGAATGCTACATATAATAAACCTCAAACTGTAGAATTTAGATTTAAACCCGAAAAACTAACAACTACAACTTCTCCATATGGGTTAACTAATTTATCCCAATCCCTATTTACATTAGAGTACGGAGCAGGAGGACCTCAATATTTAGATATAGTTTTAGAATATTCAAGATCTGGTTTATCTACAGGTTCTTATTCAGGTGCACCTAAAGACCCAAATTATCAATATGGTAATTTAAAATTAATTCCCTATACAGGAACACCTTCAACATCTGCAAGTATATCACTCCCATTTTTTAATGGTGATTGGTGGTCAGTAATGTTAACATCTGATTTATCTACGGGACTAACACTTTCTACGGGTAATAAAATATATAATGGAAATGATGGTACTTCTTTAGGATTTTATGATACTGCTTCTATTATAGCAGGTAACCCTTGGTCAAACTCAAATAAATCATATTTTTCTACAGGATCCCTCTACCCTGGATTTTCGGGTTCTCTTCAAGAAGTAAGGTATTATAAACCTATAATAAGCGAAAGTGTATTTAAAGATTATATAATGAATCCTTTATCTTTTGAAGGTAATGGAGTTAATAGTGCACCCGATCAACTAATATTTAGAGCTGCTTTAGGAAGTGAATTAGATATTATTACTAGTTCTTCTATTCATCCTCAAGTAACAGGGTCTTGGATAACTACTTCATCTTTTGCAAATGGTAGTGATTTTTATTTTAATAATACTCCTTCATATTCTAAAAATACTGAATATTTCTTCTTAGACCAACCTGCAGTAGGTATAAAAAATAGAATTACAGATAAAATTAGATCTGAAAGTAATACATTACCTTCAGGTGATGTCTTATCATCTATTAGATCTTTATCACAAACTATAGAAGCAAGTGCATCATACACAGATAATATAAATTATTTAGAAGTAGCATTTTCACCACAAAACCAAATTAATGACGATATTATAGGACAAATGGGTCATTTTAATATTGGTGATTATATAGGTGATCCTGCTCAACGATTTTCAGGAAATAACTACCCAGATTTAAACAATTTAAGTGAAGATTATTTTAAAAAATATATTAAACAGTACGATTTAACTGATTTTGTTAGGTTAATAAAATTCTTTGATAATTCATTATTTAAAATGATTAAAGATTTTATACCTGCAAAAACTAGTTTAACATCAGGTATAGTAATAAAACAGCATTTATTAGAAAGAAATAAATATCCTCAACCTCAAGTTAGTAGAGAAGAAATTTTAGAAACAGGGTCAATTAAAATAGGAAAAATATCAGGCGGAGCCGCAGGTTCATTTAATGAATTTAATAGTACTACAACATCCCCATCAGGTTCATTAAACCAGGGTCCAAATAATAACTTTCCTATAACTCAAAGTTGGAGTGTAACAACTCCTTCATTATCTGGTAGCGTAACTACAATACATGATTCACAAGATGAGTTTTATGATGGTGAATTAAGTGGATCTGTTATGTTAATTACAAATGGTGAATTAAACCCACATTGTGAGCAGTTTAAAAATCCTAAATTTATTGCTGCTAAATATAAATTAAGAATATATAATGAAGCAGGTGGATATAGCAAAGATAAATTTTTAGATCCTGAAAATTCTCCAACAGCGGGTTGTATCCAAACATTTTATGGTGCACCACCACCCAACCCACTAGCACCATTACCTATTGTGGTAAGTAGATAATATAAAAGAAAATGGCAGTACAAACACCATATGTAGAATATATAAAGATATCAAGAACTGATGAATTAGGACAAGATTTAACCCCTACTTTAGAGGCTTTAACTCAAATTAAATTGCCTTTTACTAATGGAGTTAGCGAAACATATTATCCTATAAGCCGAACAAGATATAATGATTATTTTTTATTTAGTTTATCCAAAAATGGAAACTCTGCTCCTTTAGCAGCTGATGCAGGTACTATAGATTACAATTTTACAAGTTCAATAAGTACAACCCCAGTTCAACATTCCTTTGGTTTTCCTGATTTTTATTCTGAAATAATCCCTTTAAATACTCCTACAACAGATCCTTTAGGATTTTTTGATCCTATTACTAAAAGGTATACTTTTAAAACTTACACCCAAAAAGATATAGTTTTAGATATTGAATCTCAGTTAAATGTTAATGTTTCACTTTTTGGTCAAAATGCACGAGTTTCAGTTTTTATAATAGATCCTACAACCTATGACCTTTCTACTGTAGCTAATGCTACGGGCCGAATAGCTACTGAAGTTTACACTATAACTCAAATAGGAATTCAAAATTTTAATAAAACTGTTACAATACCAAAAGAAAATATATCTCCTGGTAATGAAATTGTAATAGTATTTTCAGGAGGAGGAGGGTTTGCAGGTATAGCTGGAGTTACCTTTCAACCTAACTCTAAATTTTCTATTACTTCAACTGCGGAATCTGGCCCTACTTTAAATACAATCCCAGAACCATATTTAACATCTAAATTTGAAGGTAGTGATTGTGATGTATTATTAAATAATGAATCATTATATAGAGAAAACCCATTTTTACAAGACATAGATTACTCAGGAAATCCTTTTGTACCTATTAACTTTAATTTACTCCTTAGTGGTTCAGCAGCTAAGGGAACTGTTCCTGCATCTTATTATACTGCTTTATCTCAAATAAATAGTAGATATTTAGGTTCTAAAAATCAATCAAGTAATGTTAATGTATATAAACCATTAGGATATGGGGGTCAAACAACAACTGATTTTGGAGATCCTATTAACATAGGTACTTTTGGCCAAACCCCATCAGTAGATAGTTTAGATGCAAATATATATGAATTTGAATGGGGTGGAGGAACTACACCTGAAATTTTAGATTGGGGAGCTGTTAAAATGGGTAGAATACTACAAGCTTCATCTAAAGATTTAGTTAAAACTGTAGATCCTAGTGAGGGGATATCTACTAATACATTAGCTACCTTTGCAGGTCCCAGTGCAATTACTGCAAGAGATTACAGACGAAATGTTGCAGAAGGACTTAATGCTACTAATACTATGTCTATAAATTTAGGCGGAAGTACTGGTTATTTTTGGTTAACTACCCAAAGCATTAGTGACTATACTCACATATTAAATGGAAATAATCCTATTAATCATGAAATTTCAATGTATATGTACCCTAATTCTACAGCAGGGTCAAATCCTACTTTACCTAATACAACAAAAATATTAAATACTGAATGGGGTGTACCTTCTCGTTCTAGTTATGCTTTAACCTCTTCACATTCAACAGTATATGGTACGGTAGGAAATATAGGAGGAGATGATAATCTTATTTTACTCGCCAAAAATATTCCTATTTCTAGGGTTACTACGGACACTAATGGGTATTACAACTCAGGACAAACAATAGGACCTAATGGTAGTACTATAGGAGACCAAATTGTTGGTGATCTTCAAAATGGAGAAAAATGGTTTGTAACTTTATACAATGAGTTTGAGTTTCCAAATGGTGAAGGAGATTATAATACCCCTCTAGTATCTGGATCATTATCACCATATAACGATGGTTATAATACTCAGGATTCTAATGGGGATTATTCTAACCCTTTAGCTTATAAAGGTGTTCATGAAATTATAGGAACTTTTGATAATTTTGGTTCAAACCAATTTTTTATTTTATTAAAAAATCCTATTATTCCATTACCACCTACTTCCATTACAGTATTTCCTGGAATTAATTCAGGATCTTTTGATATTAATAATGGTAATGCTCCTGGTATTGTAGCTTCATATCCAGTGGAAGGAAATGTAGAAGGAAGACCAGGGCCATCAGTAACCGCTAATATAGGTATAACTGGGACAACAGTTTTCGATTACATAACATTTCTTACACAAAATGGAAAATTCTATACAGGTGATGTGATAGTATTCCCAACCTCAGAATTCGGTGGTACTGGAGGAACCCCTATAAAATTTGTAATTTTTATCGCTGGGGGTAATTCAAAAAATATAGGAGGTGGAGAAGCTGGTAACAGTTTAGGTATGCTTATATGGAAAGCTAGGGCAGTAGGAAAAAATGAATTTGTAATGGTTCAAGATAGTATTACGGGAGGAGTAAGCGCTGGAGCTTTTACTAGTAAATACGTACCAAACTATATAACAGAAAATTTTGAAACAATAACAAAAGAATATGGATCTAATACATCGGGTTAAAAGTAATTTGGATTAGAAACAAAGAATACACATATTTATACGCATATAATTAAACACAATGGGATATTTAAATAATCAGGTAGTAACAGTTGATGCTATCTTAACAAAAAAAGGTAGACAACTATTAGCTCAAAATGATGGTTCATTCAGAATCACACAATTTGCATTAGCAGATGACGAAATAGATTATACACTTTATAATCCAAATAATAACTTAGGTTCTGCATTTTATGGAGAAGCAATAGCAAATATGCCTTTATTAGAAGCATTTCCCGATGATTCTCAAATAATGAAATATAAAATAGCTACTCTACCAAGAGGTACAGCAGTTTTACCAGTATTAGATTTAGGATATGCAGCTATAACATTAAAACAAGGAGCAACTTTAGCAATAACACCTCAAACATTAAATTATTTAGGTAATTCCTCAACAAATGAAACTTCAGGCTACACAGCTACAATATCAGATGTTAGAACAATGTCTACATTTAATGGAACAGGTGTTCAAAGCACAGCAGCTACACAACAAAATGCTACTTCAACAACAACATTAGGTACTAATGTATCATCTACAGTAATAGGATCTCAAATTAATTTAAGAGCAACTACAGTTAATACTTTATTTGGTTCAAGTAGCCAATTATCAACTACATTAACCGTAGTAGGTTTAGATAGTGGAGCTAGATTAACAATACCTGTTACAATTACTCAAACAACAACAAATTCATAAAATATGGGATTTAAAAGATTAGACGCTCAAGATTTTGTGGTTAGTGCTGATGCAGTACAATCCACAGCATGGTCTACAGGAACACCAACACTATCAACATTTTTCACTTCACCTACTCAATTAGCCGGATCATCAGGTGATTATTATGTTAGTGTATTTCAATCAGACTCAACAGCTGCAGGTGCGGCTGTGCAATTTGATATAGCTTATGGCAATGTAAAAGGAAGTGGTAGTGGTTATTTTAATAGTGCTTTTCCTCAATTTACACCTGCTTCTACAACATATGGCCAATATAGAACTATGATATTAGAGGATGAAAATACTAATTTTTCTTTTGGAGATGGGCAAAATATATTATCTCCAGATGATTTTTGGGTAATATCAGTTGATAGAGCAAGATATAAAGAAAGTATATTTCCAGGATCATTTAATATAGCTTTATCAGGTTCAGGTGGGTTATTAGAATTAACAGATAATTCTAAAGACATTCAAGTTCAGACATTTTTAGGTTCATCTAGAGTATACCAATTAGTATCAGGTTCAAATGGTTCTTCAATTGCAGGTGGAGGATTTGTAGCTAACTCAGGATCATATGGTTTATTATTTCCAGAATTAGGAACTATAATACTAAACCCAGATGCTATTAATCAATCAATTGGAGTAGTACCTACAAGAACAGCTAATACAACAAATGGAACTAACCAAAATTTATTATTTAATGCTATAAGTGCCTCAGGAGCGTTTACCCTTAATTCTCAAGAAACAATAACATCGGATTATGTATTTGTTAGGGCAAGAAACTCAGAATTTAATTATTCAGCTAACCCATCATTTATATCAGGTTCAACTGGAGAGGTAGTTTTTCAACAATTTATAAATAATCCCCAAGTATATGTTACTACAGTAGGAATGTATAATGATGCAAATGAATGCATAGCAGTAGCAAAATTATCAAGACCACTACTCAAAGACTTTACAAAAGAAAGTTTAATAAGAGTAAAATTAGATTTTTAGGATGAATGAGTGTTTACAAGTCATTAATTACATCGGATGTTATAGTAACTCCATTTAAGACAAACAAAAGTTTTTCTTTTCAAGGAGATAATTTTACCTCTTCTAATATTGGTATAGATAGATATATGGGAAGAAATTCTCCATACACTTCAAGTCTATTAGATACAGGTCAAATCCTTTCTCAATCTAAATCTTTAGTTTATAATTCAATTAAACAACTTTATTATTCTAATTATGTAAGAGGAGAAAATGGCTCTACAGTTTTAACTTCATCTATAAATCTTGATGGAACTATTTCAGGTCAAAGTGGAATACAACCCATGTATAATAATTTTGTACCTAATACTTTACTAGCAAACAGATTATTCCCAACTGCATCTTTAGATGAAATAGGAGTAATATCAATCCCTTCAAATTTATTTGGAGAATATATTATGCCTGGAACTTTTAGGTATGAATATAATGGAACTTCAGACGGTATAATAACTGATGATGGTAATGGAGGTTTATTTCAAGGTGGGGCTAAAATTGGAGATATAATCTACCAACACGGTATGGCTATTATTACTGCAGCTGGTTCATCAATTACAGGAAGTGTTTACGGTACTGCTGTATATGGTACGGGAATATATAGTAATGCAAATTCTAATGATTTAAATTATTTAATATCTACTAATAATGCTACCTGCTCTTTCCAAAGTAACTTAACTATATATGAATCACAATATAAATGTACTTTAAATCCAAATGAATTTACATACACACAAAACCCATCTGCTATTTCAGGTAGTTTAAATAGTGGGATAGTTTATGATTTTTTAACAGGTTCATATTTTCAACCTTATATTACAACTGTAGGATTATATAATAGTGCAAATCAATTAGTAGCTGTAGGAAAACTATCACAACCTTTACAAAGTTCAAATATAAGTGACACTACTATATTAGTTAATTTAGATTTATAATATTTATAAACATGGCAACAATTCCAAAAACAGGCATAGTAACAGGACAAGCAATAACATCAGCTCAAATTCTTAACATTATAGAAGCTTTAGATGGGACTGATTCTACAGATATTGTTTTAGATGGAATTGCAACTCTAAATGGCACAACTACTTTTACAGGCCAAGTTAATATAGCACCTACTCAAGCAAATACAGGAACAAATGTTTTAACTGTAGATGGTAGTGGAAGAATATATAAAACAGGTTCATATTCAGCTGGTGGTGGTAGTCCTAGTTCTGTTTCTATAACAGCGGATAATGGCAGTACAGATTTTGTTGATATTCAAGTTTCACCTTCTCCTATTACAGGTACAGGTACTATTTCAGCAGAGCTAAATGCTACTGGGGGTGGAGGAGCTAATGGTGCTAAACAATTTTTAGGGTATGATAATACATGGAAAATTCCAAACCCATTCCCATATACAGGTGTTATATCTTCTTCGGGAGACATTAAAAACACAGGAAGAATCCAAACTCAAGTTACATCAACTTCAATAGGTAGTATAGCTATAGGAAATAATAATACTTTAGCAGCTGCAAATAGTTCTACTTTTTATAATATAGCTATTGGAGACGATGCAGCTCAAAATTTAACAACCGCTGCAGGTAATATAGCAATAGGGCAACAAGCTTTATATAAAAATGTTAATGGAAGTAACAATGTTGCTATAGGAGATTCAGCATTTCAAGAAGGTTCAGGAACTTTAAATGTATCCTTAGGAAATACATCTATGAAATTTGCTTATGATGTAGATAGGAATGTAGCTATCGGTAATAATAGTTTATATTTTCTTTCATCAAGTGCTGCAACAGGAACTTCAGATGGGAACATAGGTATTGGAGATGGTGTAGCATTTTGGCATTCTAATTTTATAAGTAATGTTGCAATAGGAAAAGACGCAGCTAAAGGTAATACACTATCTTCAAAAAATGATTTAAGAATAGAAGAAAGTGTTTTTGTAGGAGAAGATGCAGGTGCCGGAATAAGAACTGGAAGTGGTCATGTTTTTATGGGATATAGAGCAGGCTATGCTATTAGTAATAATGGCAGCTTTGCTAAAGAAAATGTTATAATAGGGTGGAAAGCTGATGAAACTAGAATAACAGGTAATGGTAACACTTATATAGGATCAAGAACAGAAAATGGAGGACCTTTTCCAACAGCAGGTGTATTTAATGAAACTGTTATAGGAAATCAAGCCCAAGGAGAAGGATCAAATTCAGTTAGATTAGGAGGAACTACAGTAAATACAATTAAGGGAGCAGTAGCTTTTACAACAGATTCAGATGCTAGAATTAAAACAAATGTTATTAGTGGAAGTTTAGGATTAAATTTTATTAATTCTTTAAACCCCGTAAGATTTAAAAAGAAAAACCCTGCAACTTGGGATGAAGCTATTAGACCTAAAATATATACTTCTAGAACGGGATCAGATGGAGAAATAATCCCCGCAGAATCTGCACCTCCAACAGATGAAAATTATTATATAGGATTAATAGCACAAGAAGTATCAGCATCTATAAGTGCTCAAGGTACTACATCAGATGTTTGGAATGAAAATGATTTAGGTAAGCAAGGAGTAAAATATGGTTTGTTAACAGTTCCATTAATAAAAGCAGTACAAGAACTAACAGCAAGAGTAGAAGCCCTAGAGGCACAGATTAATGGTGAAATGTAAAAAATAAAGTTCAATGGCTAAACAACTATCTTTATCAGGTATACAATCAGGAGATGTTATTGAAGCTGAACACGTTACCCAATCTATAAATGCCTTTACAGGGGCAGAAGCATATGATATTACGGTCTCAGGTTCACTTACAATGCAAGGCCCACTTACTGGAACACCAAGAACTATAAATAATTTTTCATCTTCATACGCTATAACAGCATCCCATGCTTTAAATGTATCTACACCTACACTACAAGAAGTAACAGATGAAGGTTCTTTTACAACTACGGCAATAACAGCATCCATTATAAGTTCAAGTGCAAATGTTATAGCACAATCATTTACAGGTTCTTTATCAGGGTCAGCTTTAGAGGCAATATCAAGTTCATATGCTTTAACTGCTTCATATGTAGAAAATGCTATTTCTGCTTCATATTCTTTAAGCTCATCATTTGCCCAAACTGCATCTTATGTTGCAACTTCATCATATACTCCAACATTACAAGAAGTAACAACAGCAGGAAGTTCTACTTCACAAGATATCCAAATATCAGGGTCTTTAGTAATATCATCTTCAAATCAAAACCAAGCTTTACAATTATATGGAAGTGGTTCAACAATATTTAGTATAGAAGGCTCTAGAGGTACTTTATTTTCTATAGACGATGATGAAAGCGATGGTAAATTATTCTCAGTAAACAATGTTTCGGGTACTCCTGTTTTAGAAGTCCATGAAGATAATACAGTAAAAATAGGTAAACAAGACGGATTTGGTATAGTAATATCTGGATCTAACCCATTACCTAATGATAACGACGCTAAAATATTAATAACAGGGTCTATACATAATGTAGGTTCTACTGCTTATTTCGACACTAACATTACAGCTTCAGGCAATATTAGTAGTAGTGGATATATTTCGGCTTCATCATTCAATGCTACTCCTTTAACAATAAATAAATTAACATCATCATATGCTATAACAGCATCTCATGCTTTAACTGCTTCATATGTAAAAAATGCCCAAACTGCATCATATATAGGTGCCTCAAATATTAAACAACCCTTTACTAATTTAACATCATCTAATTTATTAATAACAGGAACAGCATCAATAAATTTATTATATACTACATATGAATCTTCTTCAATAATATATTCTAGTGGTTCAACTAAATTTGGAGACACATTTGATGACTTTCATCTATTTACAGGTTCTATATCATCTACAGGATCATATGTTGATTTTACAGGAGCAACAGGTGTTAGTGGTTCATTTTCAGGATCATTTGAAGGTGAAGGTTCAGGTATAACTGGGGTTATATCTAGTTCTTATGCTTTAACAGCATCACATGCTTTAAATAGTGACCCATTTCCATACACAGGTTCAGCTGATATTTCTGGAAGTTTATCTGTAGTAGGTCCTACAGAAATAACAGGCTCAATAAGCGTTTCGGGTTCAGTAATAAATGAATTAACAGCATCATATGCTATGACCGCATCCCATGCTTTAAATGTAGCTACACCAACATTACAAATTGTAACAGATGCCGGTGCTTCAACAACAACAGCTATAACTGGATCTAACATTAGTGCAAGTGGATACATTTCAGCTTCATCATTCAATGCTACCCCAGTAATAATAAATGAATTAACAGCATCATATGCCATAACAGCATCTCATGCTTTAAATGTAGATACGCCAACATTACAAGAAGTAACAGATGCAGGGTCTATAACTACAACACCTATAACAGCATCTATTATAAGCGCAAGCGGAACTATAATTGCTAATAAAATAGGAGTAGGGACATCAACACCAGATTTTACAATTGAAGCAGCACTACCCACATCTGATGTTTATTTCAATGGTAAAGATATTGGTAAAGGTATAAACTATGCAACTAGTCAAAATTGGGAAGTTAAACCTTCACCATCTACAGCTACTGTTTTTTCAGCAAGTGGCTACTTTGGATTAGACAATCCAGGAACATCAGGATCATCAATTTATGGAGATTTTATTATAAGTGGTTCTGATGGAAGAGACAATAGTATAAATTGGGGAACCGGCCCTACTGGTGAAAGAACTTTAATATGGAAAGTAATAGGTCAAAACAATACTTCATTAGGTGAGGGTGGGTGGAATAAAAATATAAATAGTGTAAATAATAGTAGTTCATACATATCTATAGTCTACGTAAAATTTAATGGATTTAATGGTGAGTTTCGTCACGGCGCTAAAACTAGTGATACTGGAGAAAATTATACATTAAATTTAGATGGAACACTTAACTCAAACCCAATATTTAATAATGGATTTGGAGCTGGTAATTTCCCAACAAATGTTTGGTGTGTTTCAATAGGTTATATACAAGCTAATAATGATCCAAATACAACACCAAACCCTAATGGAGGTATATATAGGTTAGATAATCTGAATAAAATATTTGGAACTAATAATACTTTTAAAATGGGTTCGGGCCCTTTACCTATTCAATCCCAAAGAGTTTACTACTATGATTCTGGAAATAATGGAGATTCTATGTCCGTAGTAAACCCAGGATTCTACGAAATAGATGGTTTTGAACCTAGTTTAGATGAAATTTTAAACAGATCTAACTTTTCTAATACCGCATCCTATGTTACAACCGCTCAAACAGCATCTTATGTAACCTTAGCCCAAACTGCTAGTTATGTCACAACTGCTCAAACAGCATCATACGTTACAACTGCCCAAACTGCTTCATTTATAACAGGATCAAACGTATATGGTCCTCATGGTTCAAATAGTGTTATTTCAAGTTCACATGCTATAACTGCATCCCATGCTTTAAATGTATCTAACTCACCAACACTACAAATGGTAACAAGTGCAGGAAGTGTTACTACTTCCTCAATGACAACAGGAGCTATAACAGTAAACACAGGTACAGGTGGTATAGTAATAAGAAATCTAAATAATACAAAATTACAACTCCAGAATGTAGCTCCTTATTATTATCCTGCATTAAAAATAGGATCTTCAACAATCACCGCTTACAGTACTAGTGGAAATATTCTTACTATAACTAATTCAGGATATAGAATAAAATTTGGTTCTAATATAGGTTATATGGAATTTATTTCCGCAGGACACCAAATATTACAAGCTACTAAAAATATTTATTTAAAATCTGGCGGAGCTAATACTAGATTATTTGTTTCCCAATCAGGAGATATTGGTATAAATAAATCATCTTCTTTAAATGCTGATTTAGACATTTTAGGAAATCAAATTATTACAGGTTCACTAGAAGTTACTGGAGGTATTACTGGCTCGCTATTAGGGACAGCTTCATACGTTGAATCTTCATCATATGCAATAACTGCATCCCATGCTTTAAATGTAGCTACACCAACACTACAAATTGTAACAGATGCAGGAAGCATAACTACAACAACTATAACAGGATCTAATATAAGTGCTAGTGGATTCATCTCAGCATCCGAATTTATAGGTTTAGTAACAACGTCTCAAACAGCTTCATATGTAGAAAATGCTCAAACCGCATCTTATGTAACACTAGCCCAAACTGCTAGTTTTATAACAACAGCCCAAACGGCATCTTACGTTACAACAGCTCAAACTGCTAGTTATGTTACATTAGCTCAAACAGCATCTTATGTTGAAACTGCTCAAACAGCATCCTATGTTTTAAACTCTGTTTCAAGTTCATATGCTCTAACAGCATCTCATGCTTTAAATACAGTAAATGTAAAATATTTAGTATACCAAACAGGCTCAGGTACTGACAGTATTAAACCTGTTGCGGGTTCAAATACAGCTTCGGGTCCATATGCATCTATAGGGGGAGGATGTAGTAATATACTAAGAAACACAGGATCTTTTATAGGTGGGGGTAAAAATAATGAAGTATGTATTGGAGGATTTAACAACAATTGTGGTAAATGGGGAACTATTGGTGGAGGTTGTGGCAATATAAATAACTCATATACTGGAGTTATAGGTGGTGGTATAAGTAATACAGTAAGTAACCTATATGCAACAGTTGCTGGTGGTAAAGGCAACAATGGAGGTCAAGCAAGATCATTTATAGGTGGTGGTGAAAGTAATACAGTTTTAGGAACTGCTGGAGCCATAGCGGGGGGACAATCCAACTGCGTAACAGGAACTTGTTCAGGTATCTTAGGTGGTAAATCAAATCATGTAAGTACTGCTAAATCCTTTATTGTAGGTAGTGATATATCTTCAACAGTAGCATGCCATACTCACGTAAATAACTTAACCACAACAGGCAATATTACGGGATCAAATATTTCTGCAAGTGGAAATATTTTAGCTTCATCATTCAGTGCACCTGCAGGTGTAATAAATCAATTAACAGCTTCACATGCTCTAACAGCATCTTATGCCTTAGGAGCAGATGGCTTTCCATTTAGTGGAAGTGCAGTTATAACAGGCTCATTATTAGTATCAGGTTCATTTGTTAATTTTACAAATGCTCCTTTAACAGCTTCTATTATAAGTGCTAGTAGCGGTATAACGGGTTCATTATTAGGTACTGCTTCTACAGCATCCTATGTTACAACTGCTCAAACAGCATCTTATGTAACATTAGCACAAACAGCATCATTTGTAACAACAGCACAAACCGCATCTTATGTTCTAAATGCTATTTCAAGTTCCTATGCTTTAACTGCTTCATATGCAGTTTCTGCTTCACATGAAATAATAAAAGAAGTTTCATCTTCATATGCAGATACAGCATCATATGTTGAAACTGCCCAAACTGCTAGTTTCGTTACAACTGCTCAAACTGCATCATACATTTCAGCAGACAATATAGATCAACCTTTTACAGATATTACAGCATCAGGAAATATAAGTGCAAGTGGGGATATTATAGGCAACACAGGTTCATTTAATAGATTAGAGGTAAATGATAGTTCTTTATTATCAGGTTCAGCTATTATTACAGGAAGTTTATCTGTAGAAGGTCCTACAGCAATAACAGGAGCATTATTTGTTTCAGCTAGTAAAGAACAAATACCTGATGGTATTTTAATGAGAATAGGAGATGATAATATAGGCCCTAAATTAGAGTTTTCTCAATCATATGATGGTGGAATGGCTGGGGTAGCTGATAGTTCAGTCTTTAAAATAAGAGGTAATGAAAATGGTAATTCAGGGATTAATTTAGGAGTAATAGGTTCTTCTCCAGAAGCTTTTATAAGTTCTACTTCAAATCTTATATCCTTAGATACAAAACTACAAGTAGAAAAATTTGGAAGTACTATTCAACCTCAATTTATAACAAGAAATGCCAATTTTACTTGGAGTTTATATAGTGCTGCCAGTTGGAGTATAAAACAATACGTAACAGATTATGAATTGTTCCAAATTAACTCAGCAGGTAATATTAGAATTGGAACTGGATCTATAGATACTAATTATTTATTTGATGTATCAGGCTCAACTAGGCTACAGGGAAATACAACAGCTCACGATATTCAAATAACAGGATCAGCTATAATATCAAGCTCAAATTCAACAGCATCTTTAACATTACAAAGTTCAGGATCAACTGTATTTGAAGTTCAGGGTTCACAAGGTCAATTATTTTCAGTAACAGATGATTTAATACATGATGTATTACTAGTAAACGATATATCAGGAAATGAATTATTTAAAGTATCAGGTTCAGGTTTAGTAGAAGTTTTTGAAGGTAGTATAACCACCCCACAAGGAACTATAAATGAGTTAACGGCATCACATGCTATGAATGTTCAACCTGAAAATAATTTCATGCCTGTAGTTACCCACACTACTAATTTTAATTCAACCTCATCATATGCAGGTCATTATAACATAGTAGGAGGAAATTTATCTATAACAGTTACAACAGGTAGTACACCAACAGACCTTACCCCTGGAATGGAGTGGAATTTCTTTCAAACATCATCAGGA
>Ga0099797_100553_pt1:0-12500 | contig 23928 bp, 28 predicted proteins | sample Uncmet_Sort48C_1_FD_89871 | JGI IMG/M metagenome (GOLD analysis project Ga0099797, IMG submission 89871) | Marine eukaryotic communities from CALCOFI LINE 67, Pacific Ocean - C012_Sort48C_1 | ecosystem: Environmental > Aquatic > Marine > Oceanic | place: Pacific Ocean: Monterey Bay...
GAAGCAAGCCTCGCTTGCCCCCAGGTCATACAGCCTCCGAGCTTGGTTCTTGTCGATTTCTCTGGAGGCATAGAACCTTTTCCGCAGCAGTCTTGCAGCTCTTTTTCATGCAGTGCTGGGAGGATCCCGGTCCTAGCCATGGTGGCAGTTCTTCCGACTAGCATCCTCGAATGCAGTCCAGGTGTGGCGACTACTTTTACCGGTTGTTGACAAGATCTGACGATGAGCAATTTCGAAGAAAACAAATCGGGTATGGAAATAGGTTTGCGTCCACACTTATGGATGTCACTACAGTGGAGGCGGGGGGCCGCCGCCACCAGGGTGCATGGGAACTAATACTCATACACAGTGATACTACTTATTGAATTAAACAATTAGGCGGCTTGGCTGGGTATGGGAAGTAGTTGTGCTATTCGCAATTCTTGTTGTTAGGAGGCATTGCATGGAATATTCATATGCTGATAGTTGTATGAGGTAGGATGTTTGGGGCTTCCCATCCTACTCCCAGGCCCAAAGTCCTACAGAATGGGATGTGAGCCCAAATATGCAAGACTACTTGGAAATAACAAAAACAACGGTGCAGCGTGCTGCCGTGCCCCCCCCCTGTTCTGTCCATAATATTAGAATATTACTTGTAGTGTTTCTTATATATATATATATATATATATTCTCCCTAGTGGGGCTTAATCTAAATAAGGTTTAATCCGAATTGGGATTACACACCGTTAATGCTTATTCGTTTTCACGTACAAATTGAGCATGTCTGATTTTTGTGTGGACGGGTGTGGTGCATTTCCAAGAACAAAGTTTCCCCCCAGAGTAGGGGCAACAGACCCCGCCACCCAAAAAAAGAGTTCACAGTGAGTTCCAGCGAAGTCACTATGTTCGAATCAATAAAATCGAGGCGAAGCCCACGGTACATTGAAACATGTTTCCGACATGTGGTGAAGAAGCAACATCTAATAAACAAAAGCAGACACGAAATTTCCCAAGTCCTATGTCAATCGTGTTCCCAGTGAAATACCACACGGGATTGCTGGACACACAAATATTGAGAAACAGCATTGATTGTCAAGACGGATCCAATGGGACCAGTAGCGGGACCAAAAAACTATCAAAAACTAGAAGCCATCGGTTGAACCGTTAATAGTACATATTTTCAGAATCCATAAAAATGCAACGAATGCCATATGCATAATCCGATATGTTTCAATTGTTTGAAACCAACATAAAGTGAAAATCAAACAGACAAACAGTTACTCTACATGGGATAATAATCGTCCCCCTCCTTGGACTTGGGGGTTAAACAATGACACTTTGTAAACAAGTGACAGAGTTGTTTTGTGGTGCGTTTTTCGAAAATTTATTTTCCCGAAGGGCGCTTCAAAGAACCTCCCTCAAACGGGGTGTGGGGGGAGTGTGGGTTTAGGGTCTGTCGGAGCTTTTTTAAACCCCCTCCCCCCCCCATTGATTATTATCCTGTGTAGAGTATCATCTCCCAGGCAGCAATGCCCAGGCAGCTGTTCCCAGGCATCCAGCTCCCGAGCAGCAGTGCCTAGGCAGCAGTTCCAGGCATCCAGCACCCAGCAGAAAGTAACAAATGGCCGATTTTCCGCCAAGATGGCAGATTATGTTTGTTGGGTGCGTTTTTTTTTTTTTGAAAATGTATTTTGCCCGCACGGCGCTCAAAAGAACTCCCAAAAATGGGTTTGCTTGGCGGGCAAAATCTTAGTGAGCCTCCCCCCCATCCTTTTGCCCCTATATAAAACACCCCCAACACCAATAAAACACAAAATCCGAAAATGACAGAGAATTCATATTAAGAAAATATTTTCCTATATATTTCCCATTCATCCCAGGCATCCAGTTCCCGTGCAGGAGTGCCTAGGCAGCAGTTCCCAGGCATCCGGCTCCCAGGCAGTAGTGCCGATGCACCGGTTCCCAGGCCTCCGGTTCCCAGGCAGCAGTGTCCAGGCGCAGCAGGTCTCAGTCAGTAGTTCCCAGACAGCGGCTACCAGGCAGCAGCTCCCAAGCAGCAGTTCCCAGCAGCATTAATTGGAAATACGTAGGATTTTGTTATATAGGAAATATCCATATTTATTATAGAACACATATATATAGAGAGAGAGAGTGAGGGGAATATATTACATATGGATATATATATATATATATATATATATATATATGCCTACCCTCCCGCCCCACACTCCCCATACACCCCATTTTGGAAGTTCTTTTGAGCGCCCTTCGAGGAAAATACATTTCCGAAAAACGCACCCAAAACAAAATCGTTTATTTTTTGCATAAAATATGTCATTTCGGTTGGTTTCATTCCCATGCAGCGCAGCCATGGCAGCACAGGGTTGCTGGACTCCGAGCTTCACTTCCATGGCAGCAGAGCCATGGCAGCGCAGCTCCATCCCCGGGTGAGTGAACCTGTGCCGTATCCAGCCCCACTTTCATCACTCTGCAACACCAGTTTCTCTGACCAGTTCCCAAGAACCGATCCCCTACCTGTTTTGTATATATATATGTATATGGATATATTGAGTTGATTTTATTTTTTATTATATATATATATATATACATATAGCAGGTAGACCCAGTTCGTATTGCAAGCTTTCAGACCCTATTGTGTAGTCTCCAGACCCCGAGACCCTTATAGTCAGGTCCGGTCCGAAATTCTGTGGAATTTGCCCCAGGACTTGCGAAACATTGTCGAATGAAAGATCTAAGGCACCGGGGACATCTTTTACCATGTTTCGACTCGACACAAATCGACTTTGGGGGACCGAGTTTAGGGTGCTGGCCGATTTTGCTTCTGTAGATTCTCAAACCGATGTATTGTATTTGATTGTGTTGTTTTTTCCATATTTGTTTAACAGAGGGGTTGTGGCACGTCTTGCTCAACGTATATATGGCTGTGTCCGGTTAAAGGCACCGGTATTGTGGACCAAATCCCAACCACCTACGTTGGAGGACGAATTGGTTTGCCGTCCGACCGCCGGTGGCCGCCGCCCGCCTGCCGGCCGCCGCGCGCCGGGTTGGGCCCGATGGACCCGATGGGCCCATGGGTCCCATGGGCCCCATGGGTCCCATGGCCCCCATGGCCCCCATGGGGCCCATGGGCCCCTTGGGCCCCATGGGCCCCATGGGCCCTATCGGCCCCATGGGGTCCATGGGCCGCATGGGCCCCATGGGGCCCCATGGATCCCATGGGCCCCTTGGGCCCCATGGGGCCCCATGGGGCCTCATGGGTCCCATGGGCACCCTGGACCCCACGAGCCACATGGGCCCCATGGGCCCCTTGGGCCCCATGGGGTCCATGGGCCCTATGGGCCCCATGGGCCTCATGGGCCCCATGTTTGCCAAGGGGCCCCATGCGTCCCATGGGCCGCTTGGGCCCCATGGGCCCCATGGGCCCATGGGCCCCTTGGGCCCCATAAGGCCCATATCCAATTTGACCTCCGAATTACATCGAGTTTTTCGTTGAACCGGACACAGCCATATATGTGTTTATGAGTTTGACCTAAACTCAGCAGGCGGCCCCAGTAAGCACTGTCCAATGTTACAAGGCCTCATCCAAGGCATATATCACGCACTGCAAGGCATGTGGGAGCACCACGGCGAGGAAGGCGCAAGTGCCCCGGAGCAGTTGGAAGCACCCGCCGAAGCACCTACCGCTTCCACGCTTGTGAAGGTGCGCCTCAAGCTACCCACTGAAGACGATGGCCCATATTCGTTTATATATTTACTGTAGGCACTTGAAATAATGCTAGATTCAGGTCCCGGGACCCTTATACTCAGATCCGGCTCGTAATTCTGTCTAATTTGGCACTGGTGTTACGTAAAGGTCGAACGAGAGATTTCATGATGTCGGGGACAGTTTCGACCCGATCAAAATCGGTATCGGGTGGGATAACGCTCTGGAGAGCTTAAGTTGCTGACATAAGGTGAGTTTGTCTTGAGTTTCCAAAACATATGCATTCAATTTGTATTTCGGTTGCATTGTTTTGTTTTTGCTTGTTGTTTGGTACGGATTGTTTATTAATTTTTTCTTGCGATATTACAGTGCCTACCGTATATATATATACATATGTATGGGTCCATATGGGTCCATGTGCCCATATGGGACCATGTGGGCGGACGGACGGATGGACAGAGTGGACGGAGAGAGAGGCGGACGGGCGAGCGGGCGGTGAAGGTGAGCTTGAAGCACGCCGTTGAAGAAGATGAGGTTGTCCTCAGAGTGCCAGACTTGTAAAGGTTTATTTTATCATTCAGATAGTTTGGTTTTGCATCTTGAATTTTATATATATATATATATATATATATATATATATATATATATATATATATATATATATATATATATATTTTTATGATTTAAGAATGTGTTACTTTTTATGCACCTCGCAAATCTGTGTAATATTGATGTGGTTGTGCGTCCAGAACTCCGATGTTGCATTGCACGGACAGAGATCATTGAAATAAAATTTTGATGTGCTTTATGTATACCTTTAAAGTTGTCACACCGGTCGGAAACCTGTTCAAATGCATGGGGGAGGATTTAGCAGCGAATTTGAATTTGCATTTCTTAAAATGCTAATCAACACACAATGCGATATCTATGAAAATAATGTGTTTGGCATTGCCACAATTCTCAGTGCTCTGTGGTCAACTCTTTGAGCAACATGTACTTCTGACAAACACCTGCACCCAACACACAAAAAGACAAGCATCGTTTGTTTTGTATTTCTTTCAAAGACGATGATTCCCGTTTTCAGAATAATAGTTTCCCAAAACGTTTTAATGGGAGTAATAACATTCCTACCATACCCATTCAATGTAATAATTTGGGTAATTCAAATGGTTGCCTTCATTACATATGGGTACTAGTTTTCCGTCCACCATTATGGAGGCACCTCCATAATACCGCCAGCGGCTCTCTGAAAGACAGACACTGAAACCATCCCCAGTCAAGACCTCTAAGATGGATGATGAACAAGCGGCCTCCCCACTGTGTGTAATGAAATCCATAATGGTGGGTTGAAGAATAATGCCCATGCCAACTGAAAACTAGATTTATTGTCAAAATTAGAGGCATCGCTTGGGTATGCGTACCTATATTCTCATGAACCGATTATGATTCAATGGTATTCTAAGTTCGTTAATTGACATCACGGCTGCTTCTTGGGGGCGCCTTTGGGCCCCTTGGTGGCACCTTGGGCTGGCCGGGTTTGGGGTGAAAATGGGATATCATTTTCTGAACAAGATTGCAGTTAGCACACACATGTTAGATTTGGTTGAAACTTGGACGTTGGAACTTGGACGCCCAAGTGTGGCAAATCCAAAATCAAAAGCAGCACTTTATATATACACCAACCCGGGGGCGAGAAGCGCCCCCGGGGTGGTGTATATATATATATATATAAACTGTTGTATTTTACAGCAGTTTGCATATACACCACCACATGGTCCACACCAGCCACTTCCCAATTTTTTTATAGCCCCAAACCCGGTGGTGGTGTATATTTCTGGGGTCCCAATTTCTGGGTTTGTGGTCCAAAGTTCGCAGCTTGCGTGCAGAGTCAAGTTTTTGACATTCGCTCATGGATCCCGAAGAAGCGATGGCATGAACCGGTATATATATATATATATACAGATATATATATATATATATTAATATATTGGGCCAATGGGCCCCATGGATCCCGAGGAAGTGATGGCATGAAGGGCTGTTTGCATCCACTTGTGCCCTCCCTGTGCCGGGTGTCAGGATGACATGAGTTTACACACCACCTCAAATCAGACGTGATTGTTAATATGTGGGTCTCCGAGGCCAATTTTTATGTGTGTATATATATGTGTATATATATATATATATAGACATAAGCCGGAATATATATATATATATATATATATATATATATATATATATATATATATATATATATATATATTAAGCAGAATATATATATATATATATATATATATATATAAAAAAAAAAAAAGATGTTTGTTTTACCCTAGCCCCAGGCCCTAAACCCTTTTCTCGTGTTGGGGGGCTGACGCCCCCCAACACCCCCGCATTCAAGCTGGGGGGCTTCGCCCCCCCAGACCCCCCCAGGCCCCCCCAATGGCGGCCTTAGGGCCGCGATTAAGTCGGCAAAGTTTGCCGCTTCGGCGGCAAATTCCACTTCCATTTGTCGGAGTTCTTTTGAGCGCCCTTTGGGGGGGGGGGAGGGGGGGAATATATATATATATATATATATATGTGTTTTTTCGAGAAGCGCACCCCAAAAACAAATCGGTCACTTTTCTAAGTACAATCGGCCATTTTGGGCCCGGTCGGAAAACTTTCCACTATGACATTCAGAAGCAGTCATGAAAAATTGTGGATACCTGTTGGTATAGCATGTGTGATTTCGTATATAATTGGATGCCCTAGTTTGTGTGTGCCATCTTGGGATTTAAAATCATTCAAATTATGTCAAACACAAATCAATGCTGGGGTGGGGGACCGCTCCGGTGCAGCGTTTGTGTATTGAGCCAGCCAATATATCATATGTGAATTAGTTTGAAGTCTATCAGGTCACCACAAGTTATTGCGGGTGCAAAGAGCCATGCATCACAATAGGTTACGGGGGGGGGAGATGAACTCATACACAAAACTCGCCTGCACATAATGTGACATACATGATGAGAGCATCATATATATATATATATATATATATACCACCACGGGCTAATCACAAAAAGGAAAATGGCTGGTGTATTCAGTTTCCTTCTGTATATACAAACTGTTCAAATATGCAGCAAACACACACACACACACAAGGCGCGCCTTCGGCACACCGCACAGGGGCGCGCCGCGCTTCTGGGGTGCTTCGTTTGCAGTTCGCATACACACCAGGAAATGTCATACACCAGCCATTTTCTCATGTTTTCCAAGCCCAAATTGATGCCAACGCAGCCTCCGCCCAACACAAATATTGCGAATATATCAAAATCCGTTGGAAATCGCACGGATATAGTTTATTTTCTGTATTCGGGGAATGCGTATCCAGTCAAAGACCCTAAATTCGTTTGGGGGCTCTCCACTGTAGTGAAACCCATAATAGTGGATGGAACGCTAATACCCATACTCAGTGAAGACCAGTTTGTTCGATTATTCAAATTAGAGGCCTTGTTATTGGATCGGTTGTAGTGTTAGTATCTCCAGACAGAAAACCTGTGAAACCCAAACAAAAAATAAAGAGTCTTGCAATAAACTTTCCTCCAGCACACATATAATGAAAATCATAACACATGTGCCACACAAAATCACCACGTATTTGTGTGTTTGTGTGTTTGTTTTTGTTTGTTGTTTCTCGTTGTGGATAGGCACAAAACACCAACAACTTATTTGCGTGGGTGTGCATGTTTCAGAAATGTATGTTCCTAGTGGATGCGCCAAAGAACTCCCAAAGCATGGAAGGCACGCCCCCAAATTATTCTTGGTTGTATTCATATCGCATCAGATTTGTGGACACACACATTAATGACACCCGATTTCGAGACGAATCCAATACGACCATTCTTGGCAACAAAGATAAACAAAAAAACAAAATCCAAACATATTGGATATGTAATAATTGAACACATCGCTGTAAACAAATCATCACATTCTATCTTGGGTCTGCCGTAGGGCGGCCGTGGGGCCGCCGTGGGGCGGTCGCGGATGGGTTTCAATGTCTGACAAACGTTTACAAACGTAGCAAGATATTTGTTTGACTATTGTTCGCACGGGTAAACAATGTGAAGAGGATGTGGCTAAGAATTGTCCATCAAATTCAAATCCTCAATTTTCAGTTCGTGTTGGTGATTATGTTGAAATGGTTTTACAAATGCACACCATTGCAAGCCATTGTTAAGTAATTGTGAAGCTGTTCCAAACACTTGGCAGCATTTGAAAACAATCGACAAAATAGGCAACACTATTGAATGTGGCATCGAGGTTTGAATGCAAACCAATGGCTTTTAAACCATGGAGTATATATATATATATATATATATATATATATATATATATATATATATATATATATAAGTGTCGAGTTAATAAACCGCCGAAGCGGCTGCTGCCGTCGCACATGGGATGACGGGCCGCATTCGGTGGCCGCCCACCCTTGCGGAAAGCATTACGGCGGGAAACATGCGCATCCGGGTCAAACAGACATGTTATTGTATAGTCGTGAATCGGAAAACTTAAAACAAGTTTCTCTGTAAAACGGTAGGGGTCATTTATAATATGTATATATAAATATATATATATATATAGACGGATTCATTATGCTGCATTTAAGTGTTGGCTCGAGTAATCTTGCCAAGCGTGCACCTAGGTAGCTTCGTGCGCGCGGCGCCTGCAGCAATGGAGGTAACCCACTGAGGGCAGAGCGGGTGCCCAGGGCCAGAGCGATCCCAGCTCGGCATCAATAAAGCCCAATGTCCTCATTGGGCACCCGCTAGAGGCAGCCGGGCCTCGAAAGTAACGAGGGCGCGCCCGCTCGCAGGTGAGCTCCCGCTCACGGGCAATGCCGGCGCCTCGCACTGCACATACCGCCTGGTGTTTGCGGTTGCAGTGCTGGCCTGCGGACGGGGCCATCCTCATCGCCAAGGACGACTTCGTTGAAGATGACCGGGTGAGTAGCAGGGTCGACCCTCTGTGAAAGCCCGGCGGACACCACCGAGCTCAAGGACCAGCAGTGAGCTGCTGTGGCCGGCGACTGCCAGTCGCCAGGCTTCCGGCAGCGGCCCTAGTTGTGCTGCTTGCACGGGGCTCAGTGCATTTAGGACACTAGGGATATAAAAATAACCGGCATAAGTGCCCCAAATAAGTACCCCCATGTCATAAATAAGGCATGTAAGGTTAAAGCAAGATTGTCTGGGGCGGTTGAAGCACCCCATAGAATCCTCCGTTTCCGCATGCATATAAGAGACAAGGAGCCAGGAAAACTGGAAATAAGGGGTCAAGAAAACTGGAATATATGCCCATAGCTACGAGCCCTCCCCGCAGTCGGCATGGAGCAACCAGTAGTCCACTCAATGATAATAAATAATGGAGTATCCATCGCTCCGGGGTCCACCCCGTCGGCTGTCACGACGGCCGGCATAAGGAATAAGAGTGTTGTTGCTGGGTCCTCTTTACCGCAGGCGGCTGAGCCATGCAGACCGCCGCATAAAAGACCATGCCGTCGGGAGAGGACTGAGCCGAAGCTTATTTTCACTTTTCTTGTTGCCCTATGTTCTGTTTTCTTGTTTTTTTGCATCCATATGTGTCGTGGCTTATAATACTACATGTGGGTACAGATAGTAATTGCTGGTAGCTCCTGTCCACCTCGCCACCAGGTTTCGACAAGGTGGCACTGCCCTTACCAGGAGTAAAATAATAATGGGATATCTCAGATGTGAACCCTCAGGTGACACAACTGATGCCAGTCCCATCCATAAATAAATAACACCGGGACACCGTTTGTGAACCGGAATACATGCATGGAGTTGTAGGCAAGGATGCGTTTGTGTGCCTAGCACGCTTACCTGGTGGGACACCACCGAACGTTCGCGCCTAAACATTTGGAAAACAAAAACAAAACAAATTATGCTGCATTATTTTCCCATGTTCATGTTCAACACTATCAAATGACTTCTGTACTCATTTTTTAAATTGCAAAGCTCTTACACGGCCAGCGAATGCAAACTTCGGCGATGTCTTGGAAGCTGCTGCAAAAGCAGTGGGCAACGATCTGATTCGGACGCAGGGCCGTGTGGTGAAGAAGAGCGGTACTGGCTTCACTTCGTACACCGTAAAGGAAAACCCATCTGACTTACATGTATGTTCACATATATCCAATTGCCTTTGGCCTACTCGCCACCGTGCCTTGCTCTGTTGTTGTGCACGAGTGAGAGAAGCAAGATATAAGGCATCGAAGATTGAGGATAGAAACAGCACATTGTTTGTTTGTTCGTTTGCGTTTTGTTAGTTTCCTTGTTTGTTTGTTTGTTTGTTTGTTTGTTCGTTCGTTCGTTTGTGTGTTTGTTAGTTTGTTCGTGTGTTCGTTTGTTTGTTTGTGTGTGTGTGTGTGTTCGTGTGTTGGTTTGTTTGTCTGCACAGAAATAAAGTTTTAACAACATTTCGTGGACATAACCGGGGATCTGGACAAAAATAGATGAAGCAAATATAAGGCATTCAAGATGAAGCATTGAAACAGGAAATTGTTTGTGTGTGTGTGTGTGTTTGTTTGCATGTTTGTGTGTTTGTTTGTTTGTTTGTTTGTTTGTTTGTTTGTTTGTTTGTTTGTTTGTTTGTTTGTTTGTGTGTTTGTTTGTTGGTTTGCTTGTTAGTTTTTCGTTTGTGTGTTTGTTCGTTTGCGTGTTTGTTTGTGTGTTTGTTTGGTTAGACTTTTGAAGTGTGTTGGACATATTTGGAGATTGCAATTGAAGGTGCACATGTATTGGCTCAATGTGTAAGTGACTTGTGCCGGAGTGCCGCCGCTCAATACATTGAAATTAGGGACGGTACCACAATACCGGACATTAAAGGGGGCCACTATCGTGATTTTTCCATTGTGTTGGACAGTATAAAACACAAATACATATATAGAGAAGCAAAGATAGATGTTTGTGTGCACGTAAACACACATGTGACATCGACATGCGGAGGGCCTATGCAATCGTGGTTCTGAATGATATAGAAGACACATTGAAGGTGCACATGTATTGGCTCAATGTGCAAGGATTAAGGGTTAAGGCTTTTGTTGTTTGTTGTTTGTTTTTTGTTTTTTGTTGCTTAATGTTTGTTGAATATCGCATTTTTTTGAGTTTTAGGTTTCATTGGGCTCTTTTTGCCTGTCTGCGGTGGTCTTTGGGGACCCTTGGGCTGCCTTGGATGCCTTTGGACGGCCATTGAGGCTCCATTTGTCACCTTTGGGGTTCCATTGGGACGCCTCTGCGGCGTCATTGGGCTCCATTTGTCGCGTTTGGGGATCCCTTGGGGCGCCTTTGGGGGTCATTGGGGGTCACCTTTGGGGTCACTTTGAGGGCAATTTTTCATTTTGAATCATTTTGAAAACATTTTGAGCAGTTTCACAGTTTTTGAGATTCTTTTTGAAGAAAAATGCGCCATGAAGCGTCCCAAGTGTGAGTTGGTTTGTATATTTGTGGGTCCAAATGAGGGCTCTAAAAAAACAGTTTTTCCTTGCCAAAAACCGGAACTCGAGTTTATATGCATATTCGTTGGTCTAAGTGCACTTCCCATAATTTCGTTCACAAGACTTCTATCACACAACCGCCAATTTTTATGATATCAAACTGTCACCCCCCAAAATCAATTTTAAAATCGAAGAATCATGCCCCGAGCTTCTGTAGTCCCTTGAAACAACTAAATTGAAAAACAAGTATTAAAACTCCTTGCAGTCACTCCATCGGTGCCGAAGGCACGGTGGCGGATATATATATATATACACACTATGCATCACTATGCATGTAAATTCCAATAGTAGTGGCGAAGCTGTTCCCTGGTCAGGACGGCTGGACACTGACAGCTCCTATTCAGTAGGTACCGGTTCACCGAAAAATGAAAATAAAATCAACAAGTTACACAATTCGTATTTTGATGAACCGGGAGATGCATTTGAATCCATCGAAGACGATTTCAATCTAGAATTGTCTCAATTCTCTGATGGCGGTCCTTGGTCCAGACCCCCAGAGCTAGACAATACCCGATGGGATGACAAATGAAATTCAAGTAGTAATTCGATTAACAATAAATCTACCAATCAATCTAGCCATCCCATTGGTGACTTTAATTATCTGCAGCGACTTGAAGGAGAACGTGACAAGAAGGCTCTTAACACGCGGAAAGCAAAAAGCAAAGCATATATATAGAGAGAGAGAGAGAAAGATTACATATCCAATTGCCTTCGGCCTACCCGCCACCGTGCCTTGCTCTGCTTTTGTGCACGAGTGAGAGAAGCAAAATATATGGCATAAAGAGTAAGGATAGAAACAGCAAATTGTGTGTTTGTTAGTTTGTTGGTTTGTGTGTGTGTTGTTTTGTTTGTTTGCTTGCTTGTTTAGTTGTGCGTTTGTTTGTTTGTGTGTTTGTTTGTTTGGGTATTTGCTTGTGTGTTTGCTTGTTTGCTATTTTGTTTGTTTGCGCAGGAATACAACAATGACAGCATTTCGTGGATATTATCGAGGATATGGGCAAAAGTAGCTGAAGCAAAATATAAGTCATTAAATAAGAAGGATAGAAGCAGCAATTTGTTTGTTTGTTCGTTCGTTCGTCTGCTTGTTTGTTTGATTGTTTGTGTGTTGGTTTGTTTGTGTGTTTGTGTGTTTGTGTGTTTGTGTGTCTTTGTTTGTTTCGCTTGTTTTAGTTGTGTTGGACATATTTGGAGATTGCCATTGAAGGTTCACATGTATTGGCTCAGTGCGCAAGTGAGTTGTGCCGGAGTACC
>Ga0099797_100553_pt1:15000-23928 | contig 23928 bp, 28 predicted proteins | sample Uncmet_Sort48C_1_FD_89871 | JGI IMG/M metagenome (GOLD analysis project Ga0099797, IMG submission 89871) | Marine eukaryotic communities from CALCOFI LINE 67, Pacific Ocean - C012_Sort48C_1 | ecosystem: Environmental > Aquatic > Marine > Oceanic | place: Pacific Ocean: Monterey Bay...
CCAAGATGTCACCCCCAAATCAATTTTACAATAGAAGAATCATGCCCCGAGCTTCTGTAGTCCCTTGAAACAATTCAATTGAGAAGCAAGTACTAAAACTCCCCGCAGTCACTCCATTGGTGCCGAAGGCACGGTGGCGGATATATATATATATATATATATATATATATGGTAAACGTGACAAGGTGGCTCTTAACACGTGGGAAAGAAAGAAAGATATATATATATATATATGCTCCAGGCCGTGACAGGCGGTGAGGATTGGCAAGTCTTCATGAAGCCCCTTCGGTACACTCATTGGATTCACACTGTACTGTTTCTAGTCTTCATATCGGTCGCGGTCTTTGGTGTCATGAATGTCATCATGAGTGTTTTCGTGGAAAGCGCCCTCGCAAGTGCTCAGCACAACAAGGATCTGCTGATCGAGGGGAGCACAAAACGGAGGCGAGTGTATTTGGATCACCTCAGAGATGTTTTTGTGGTAATGGACTCTGACGGTTCTGGCGACATTAGCGCCGAGGAGATGGATATGCTTTTGGCTGATGAGAAGCTACAGCAATATATGAAGTCCATTGAGATTCATCCAGATGATGCGCATACATTGTTTCGCTTACTCGACAAGGACAACTCCGGGCAGGTCAGCATAGACGAGTTTTGCCAAGGTTGCTTGAAGCTGAAGGGTGAAGCAAAGAGTTTTGATATTCATATCATCATTTACGAAAACCAAAGAATGCTGCACAAGTGGACGCAGTACATGGCCTACTTGGAGAAGGGATTCCTTCCCAGAATAATAAAGGATGTCAGAAAGGAGATAAAGTGCCATCTCGGGCCTGCTCAGCATAATGGCAGTGTCCACGGATTCCAAGAATTCCAAAGCACTTGACCGGATGTCGCCCTAGAGATTCCGTGTCAGAGTGTGATCTCCCGAAGTATTTGCGCCGTGGAAAAAGGCTCATGTATACACATGGAGGACATTCCTATATCAAATTATATATCAGTTCACATCCTATATGTTTTATTATGGTATACAAGTCAGCGGCCACCGCCGGGCGTTCCCTATCGGGGTTCGTTGATCCAACAACAAGACTGTGATTCCAATGTACACCGTCTTGTAGGTGTAGCTGTACACATGACTGCTTTCAGAAACCCCTTTGTCAATAATTGTTGTCGACATGTCTGAATTTATTAGGTTTCTGGTGACTTGATCCCAAACAGCCATTTTCCAGGCATGGCAGTCAGGAAAGGGAAGGAGCACGGGAAGTCAAACACGGAAAACTGAACAACCACTTTGCTTCTGGTAGATAGTACGCCGCGACAGAATCCCCCCGCAGCATGGGCGAGAGAAAAGTGGGCAGCCTGCCTCTTTTCATTAAACACGTTTGGTCTCATGTGGGGTCATAGTTCCCTATACTAGAGGGGTCCTCCAAACATGCTGGATACCCGTTCCCCTTTTATTAGCTAAGGGTCTGTGCCAGATCCAATTTCATCACTCTTGCAGGTTTTCGCACATTTCCGCTCATGTCCCACCGCGATATCGCCGTATATGTTTTACATATACGCATAATATATATATATATATATATATATATATATACATAGATATACATAAATGTAATATATGTATGGACTTATATTTACAAAACAGATATCATAATCATGTGTATGTATGTGTTTGTTTATCGGAGGTTGGAGGGTGCGGGGGGGGTGAGTGGTGGGGAGCCCAACCGGGAAATCGTTGTGTGTCGTTCCATGCGTGGGTGCGCGCGTGTGTGCGTGCGAGCGGCTGGTAGCGCATTCGAAATTATTTCGAAACGACCGCTGCCCACTGCCCTTGTCCTTTTTGCTCGGGGCGACTTTTCCCTCCGTCCCTGTGAGAATATATGTTCGCTTTCCCTTGTGAGACCATATTACGGTGAAACCGAAGTGGAATCAATGTGAAATGGAAGTAACTCCGTTGTGGAATTGAAGTGGTCGAAGTGCAATACAAATGCAATTAAAGTGAACACACAGTGAAGTTGGAGTGACACGGATGGGCCATCGAAGTGCATCAAACTGAAATTGAAGTGCAACCGAAGTTAACTCGAAGTGAAATCAAAGAGAGATCGAGGTGAACACTAAGTGAAATCAAAGTAAAGTCGAAGTGTAAACGAATTGAAATCGAAGTTAAACCAGAGGTAAGTCGTAGCGAAACCAAAGTGACATTGAAGTAGTTTCGAAGTGAAGCCAAATATAACTAAATTTAACTCGAAGTGATATCGAGTTGAAGTCAAAGTGAACTTGTAGTGAATTCGAAGTGGAAACGAGGTGAAATAATCTTTCTCTTTCCCTTTTAAGGATATACGTCCCCCTTTCCTTTGTGAGGCCATATCACGGTACAACCGAAGTGATAAGTCGTAGCAACGAGAAATCACAGTAACTTCATCATGGAAAACGAAGTTAAATCGCAGTAGTCGAAGTGAGGTCAACATGAAATGAAAGGGGAATTGCAGTGAAACCGAAGTGATATGAAATAACATTGGAAATCAAAGTGAAACCGAATCAACATCTAATTGAAAACACAGTGATTGATATGAGATCGAAGCGAACACGAGTGAACTCAACATGAGAACATAGTGACAGCAATGTGACCAGCACATGAAAAAGCAACACACGTCGTACGAAACCATCTCACGAAAACCGGTACACGGAAACACACAACCAACATACGAAAAGTAAACCACGGAACCGACACATACACACCTACTATGCTAAGAAACAGCTCACGGAGCCAGCACACGAAAATCAACACACAACAAACACATTGAATCCAACATATCGAAAGCAACACACCGACCCAACACACGAACGGCACCACGTGTGACCACCCCACCCAACACAATATACAAAATCAACCCGTGAAAAGTAACACACGGAACCGAACTGTGAGGCCATATGAATTTTAAATCGAAGTGACTTCGAAGTGGAACTGATGGAACCGGAAACGGAGCAACAAAGAAAACCAACAACCGAGACCAGCATTCTAACACAACACACGAAACGAACACACGAAAAGCAAAACACGGAACCTATACACAGGAACAACATACAAAACATAACATTCAGAGCCAACACACGAACAGCGACACACATAACCAATACACGAAAGGCTACACATGGAAAGTACCACATATAAACAGCACATGAAAAGTAACACAGCGAACCAACGAACGACATGCACCACCCGAAAACAAATATGCGTATGCGGGAACAATACACAGACATCAAGACAATGCACCACCACATGGAACGCACCACTACATGGACCAACACACCAACAGCAACCAACACATGGGTGTGAAGCAACATACGGAACCAACACAAGGGCAAAACATGGAACCAACACATGGGAAGTGCTAGACGGAACCAAAACACAATCAACAAACGGAACCAACACACGGGAAGCCATAGTCGCAACCACCACACACAACAAACAATACACGGAACCAACACAAGGGCACGACACGGAACGAACACATGGGAAGCAACAGTCGGAACAACCATGAACGAACAACAGACAGAACCAGCACATGAGAAGCAACATACAGAACCAACACACAAAAAATACCAGACGGAGCCAACACACGGGCGACCGATGGAACCAACACATGGGAAGGTAACAGGCGGAAGCAACACAACGGCAACAAACGGAACCAAAGCATTGGAAGCAACAGACGGAACCAACACACGGGCAACACATGGAACCAACACATTGGAAACAACATACTGACCCAACACACAAAAAACAACGCACGGAAACGACTTGACATCGAAGTGACATCAAACTAAAATGTAATGAAACCGAAGTGAAAGCGAAGGGGGATCGAAGTGTTGTGAAGCGAGTGCAAGTGAGCCCCCTCGCCCCCCTCCCCACAACCTCCTATCCAACTTTAGTTGGCTTTACCGGTATGAAGAAACTCGCCAGAATCAACCAAAACGGTGGCCCCGCATCGCTCCCTCGGCGGCCCCTCGGCGACCCCTCCCTCGGCGGCCTGTGCGTTGTCCCTAAGTGGCCCCATAGCCCCAGCCTAGCATTGAGCAATATAGGAAGCATCCCACGATGTGTGGAATGTCTGGAATCACCCAGGAGGAAAATACTGCAATGATATGACACAGATTGCCCAGGTCCATTCTTATTGCTGGGGTCGCCACCCCCATGGCCACCAGGTCCATTGTCCCTGGAGATTCCTTTGCTGACATTATGATGCCTTGTCCATCATGTCTGCTATTGACTTGTCCATGCAAAACACCAAGCATGTCACCTATGTTGTGTTGGCTGATGATGTGCAATTCTTTGAGTCGCATCGCTCATCTATCTTCTGTGCCACTTGGGCTGCCAAAGCCATTAATTGCGCCATTGAACAGTTAGAGGGGCCATGTCATCTCAAAGTAGCCACGTCCAAGGAAAAGTTAAGTCTCCTTACTATCTCTGTGGAGGTGCACAATCGAATAGCGAAGTTGTGCCCTAGGGTTGCTCAGTCTGGGGTCCAGGCTGCTAGGAATGTGGGAGTTGCCTTTGCCCTAAGGGGCAGGCCAACACAATTTCTCTTTCACGAAAGATTTCTGGAGGCCAAAACTCGGGCCAGTAGGCTCATGCAGATTAAGAAATCTGGGGTCAAGGTTCGGAACCTGGTTAATCTGGGTGCCAAAAAGGCTGATATGTATGGTACTGCTGTTATGGGATACCCCCCTAATAGGTTAGCCAAACTTCGTACTATGTTTCACTCTACTATACACAATCATGCCACTAGTAGATCATGCACGGTCGACTTCGCTCTTGATACTTGTAGCAAGTATTCTGATCCCACATCAGTGACCCAATCATGCACTGCTTGGCCTCTGTATGGAATGCTGTTTGTCCTAGAAGCCATTTTTTGTTCGCACTCCCTCCACGGCTGTGGCGAATCCGAAGAAGCAGCTATACAGTGCTGTGATTGGACCAGTGTCTGCATGTGTTTTCTCGCTTGAGCAGATAGAATGGTCATTCACGCCAGACCTTGCCTCCCTTGCATCCCGAGCGGGAAACTGTACAAATTTTCTAAAGGTATCTCCTAGAACCCTCGAGCATTTCTTGTATCAAGATATTACTTACTTCTTAGTGTCATTGTTGTGTCGAAGGACTACCTCTTTCGCTCCGATCGGTGGCCACCCATGGCTAACCCCTCTGCACCAGCTCCTTGAAACGAAGGATAGCCCGGGCTGGGGGCCCTCACAGAAAGGCACCTTGACCTTGCTTTGCACCCAAAGGGTGTGGACTTCTGACAGGCTCTGCAATGCTGGCTACAAAAGTGATAACCTGTGCACTTCTTGCCAGATGCCGGATAGTATTGAACACTTGCTGTGGCACTGTGAAGGGACCCTTCCCGTCATAAAGCAGTATGATCTCCATAGTAATATCTCTACTTCTAAGCAGCAGCATCCCCACATTCCCCTATGGCATAGCTGTATAATTGAGGACCCCACAATTTTCTACCCGAGCCCAACGGCTGAGCCGATTGTGCATCGGGTGGTTGGCAATGCTGAGGGTGGCTTTGACCAGCCCTCCTTTGGCGATGGGCCTGGAAAGCTCAGCCTGTATGGTGAGAACATGACTAGGTGTGGTTGGTCGGTTTTCTCTGGCAGCCTCGATGACAGAGATTTCCTTGTCAAGTCGGCTTGGGCTCAGGGCCCCCTGTCCTTAAGGGTGCAGAGCACCCCGGGGGCCGAGCCCTATGGTTTCTATATGTACCTTAAGCATGCTATCCCGTACCAAGGTATGTATATCTATCATTCTGATAGCTCATCTGTGGTTGATTCTTTCAACCACAAAACCAGACACTGCCTTTGCGATGGCCTGGTTGTGCATGCAAATCTCTGGATTCGAATTCATGCGCTCATTGATGATATTGGTCGTGACCTTGTCTATTGCCACAAAGTTAAGGCTCACACCAAGCTGCATGATGACATGTCGCAGTATCAAAAACTTTGTGTAATAGGCAATGACCTAGCCGATAAGGGGTCCAAGGCAGGTGTGGAATATCACCCTGTTAATGAGCTCCTCAGGAAACACATCAAGATCTTCAGTCTCTCCTTCGGGGCTCTGTGCAAGTTTTTTGTCAAGGCCTGCCTGGCAGGGTTTGAGGCCATGCCAAAATTCGAGAAGGAGGCTCGGTTTCAATGGAACCCTCCATCTCATACGCCCATATATTAAAGGGGCATGTGCATTTCATCAATTTGGCGAGTGGTGGGAACCAGTGCAGGTTGTGTTATGTCTCCTCGGCCAAACCATTGAAAGGCAAATGCCACTTTGTAGCACAATGCTCTTTGCACAGCATGTGGACTGTGGGCCCTTTCACTTTTTGCTGCGATTGTGGTCCCCATACCAGGGTTTCCCTTCGCAAGCTAGCCAAGAGTTGCCACAGAAAGGTAACCTCCCCTGCCATGGGACACGCCCTGGGTTTATTGAAGCAAGGGCTTCATCCAACTCTTGGCTTCTTCTTGGGGCTTCGTACCCCTGTGGCTCATGATGTTCTGCCTCTGCTCCCTGTACAGAGGGGCATGATGACAGCCTTGTGCTGTGGTTACCGTGGGAAGCGCAGCCCGTACCGCACCCAGCAACAAAAAAAAGATACGATGATAAGTGGTGTCGCACCATTTTTATATCTGTTCTAAACGAGTTTCATATGTATACCACAGCACCCCTATGCCCCCTTACCCCCCCCCCCCCCATCCCCACACCAAAACCTCAGTTACCTGACGGAAATATGAACATAAATACACGCATAATACGAAATCACAAATATCTTGAGATTTTATGAATTCGTAGGCAAGTCCTGTACTATCAATGCTCAGCTCAAATCGCATGCTACAAGGATAATGTGGCACTTGCGGTGCGAACATTCTGCAAGCGTGATCCGAAGATCATCTTCTGGGAGGAAGCCAGCGACAAGGTAGCTTGAGACTCTGAAGTGAAGGAGGCACATGGAGACACGCATTGGCTGTTCGTTTAGCAAAACACAAACACCAAAATATAGTAAAATACAAATAATACCGTAGGCAGTATAAACATTGCGGCAGTTTTTCACCCCATTCTCTTGTTCACAGACCCCGGACACTTATAATCAGGTCCGGCGCGGAATTGCATGGAGTTGCGCAAAATTGGCGAATGAGAGATTTTATGACGCCGGGGACAGGTTTGACCCGATGAATGTTGGTATTGGGGTGGGGGACTGCTTGGCAGAGCTCAGGGTGCTGGAGAGTCTCAAACATACATATCATATGTCATTCTAGTTGTGCATTTAATACTCTCACAGAGTATTCAACTTCTTGCAGTGTTTATGGTCTTTACCGTTTAAATGTGAGTACATGGAGAGAGAAAGAAAGAGAGAGAGAGAGAGATTTGTAAAGTTGGGCCCATTGAAGTGGGGTTCAAACGAAATGTGCCTCGAGAGATGGCATATAGACGGCTGCGTCATCTTCACAACTATGACAAACATGAAACATGTATGCGTGAGTGTGTTCGCAACTTGAATGTTCCGCATTGATTTCGTATGTGGGTTGCATGCATGTTGTAGTTGAGCATTTTACACTTAATACCCATACCCAGTCGAGGCTTCTAAGTTGGATAATTGAGAACGTTATTTTTGCTGGCTATGGATTGCACCACAGTGGGGGCTAGGCCGAAGGCAGCCCCCCAAAAGTTGTGGCCGCCACCATAATTGTGGAAGGGGGGTCTTGTCCCATATTTGCTGTTCCCTTGTATGTTCAGATGTTTCCTCCCGCCGTCCGCCCGCCTCCCGCTGCCCGCCCGCCGCCGCCCGCCCAGCGTCTGTGTCTGGGCCCCTTGGGCCCATGGCCCTGTGGGCCCCTTGGGTCCCATAGCCCCATTGGGTCCCCTTGGACAATCACATATATGTGTCAGGTTCCTCGCGGAACAATTATATGGGCCCCCACGGGCCCACCCGGCCAACTGGAACAATAATAAGATCCGGAACTATTATACGGGTCCCCTCTCCATCCAACCTGGAAGCCTTGATTGGGTATGGGTATTGGTTGTATTATGTTCATTTTGTATTGGGTAACTGTTTTCGTCCCTTTGCAGGACTTCCCTCCAAGCAGAAGAATGCAGGTTGCTCTGGCGACTTCATTTGAGACCCGCAGCACTGCATTAACGGCGGACTTCACAATATTTTTTGGGGTGTACAGGGTCAGGCGGCAAAAGAATTTAGGTGGGTCCCATAGCCCACATGGGCCCCTTGGGTTCCAGGTGTATTATTCTCAGTATTGGGTAATTGCTGTGTGAATTGAGATGCTCGCATTTGATGAAAACCCTTAGCAGGGCTTCCTTCCAGCGGTTGGCTGCACTCCAAGCAGAAGAGCACAGGTTGCTCTGGCGACTCCATTTGAGACCCACAGCATCTCAATGGTGAGAGAGAGATATGTAGTTTGTATTTTTACTTATTTTTTTAGTGATTTGTTTTGTTGGGGGAGGGGGGATCGGCAGGGCCAGACGGCACAAGAGTTTAATTGGGACCCCAAAGCTATACACCGCCACCGGGTTTGGGCCTAGAAAAAATAGGGAAATGGCTGGTGTGGACGATCCGGTGGTGTATATGCAAACTGCTGTAAAATACAACACTTTCTATATACACCACTCCGGGGTGGTGCATATACAAACTGCTGTATTTTACAGCAGTTTGCACATACACCACCAAATCGTCCGCACCAACCATTTCCCTATTTTTTCCAGGTCCCAACCCGGTGATGGTGTATATCTTTGGGGTCCCAATAAGGGGGCTAGCCCCCTCCCCCCTAAATGAGTGTGCCGCTTGGCCTTGTACCCCCTCCCCACCAACTATTGTGAAGGCACCCTCAATAATTACACCTTGAACTAGTTTATCAATAATTTGAAAT
>Ga0099797_100554_pt1 | contig 23907 bp, 21 predicted proteins | sample Uncmet_Sort48C_1_FD_89871 | JGI IMG/M metagenome (GOLD analysis project Ga0099797, IMG submission 89871) | Marine eukaryotic communities from CALCOFI LINE 67, Pacific Ocean - C012_Sort48C_1 | ecosystem: Environmental > Aquatic > Marine > Oceanic | place: Pacific Ocean: Monterey Bay | collected...
ACACTAGCAATCAGTGTCCTCATCAGTTTCTTGGGTCCTGAATGTCACGGGTTCTAAATACATTCAGGCGTCTCTTTAAAAGTAGATAAAATTATCGGCCAATCCCAATCTACTTCTTGTGAGCCTCCACTTCTAAAGTGGGCCATTGGGGCCCTATGGGCCCATGGGGCCCCAGGGGCCCATGTGGCCCATGGGGCCCAAGGGGCCCAAGGGGCCCATGGGGCCCATGGGGCCCAAGGGGCCCATGGGGCCCAGGGGCCCCATGGGACCAGCTGCAATCTACTTCCGTTAAGGGTACCGTTAAGTGTCTTTACCGAAATGAAAATATGTTCTTTTCGGTTTGGCCGTGGCCAAACCGAAAAGAAAATCTTTTCATTTCGGTTTGGCCCTGGGCCCCCATGGGGCCCAAGGGGCCCATGGGGTCCATGTGGCCCATGGGGCCCATGGGACCCAAGGGGCCCATGGGCCCAATGGGACCAGCTGCAATCTACTTCAAGCGCCTTCCTACTTCATGCAACACCGTTCCCCTTGACTGTTTGGGGCCAGGCTGAATCCTAATCTACTTCAAGTGCCTTCCTACTTCATCAGCCCATCTACTTTCTTCGAGTGATGGGTAAGGTTTTGTGTGTCGGTTGACCCCAATTTGTTTCATATAAACTTTGATGAGTTTGGATGTGTTGGATGTGAGTGAGTTGTATGTCGCTGTAGTTGTCTTACACGTGTTGCATTTTATAGTCCAACGATTGTGCATATATTCATATGGGTTCTAATAGAGCTGAAATGGCCATTGCAAATAAAATAGAACTCCAGTGGGTTTGGAACACATGGCATTCAGGACCCAAGAACTATTTGTTGAAACTATTTAGGACCAGAAAAAAGAGTGGAGCAGCGCTTTCAAGAATGCAAACTAACATTTCCTTCAGATCACTGCATCAGCCAGAGAGTGTATTTGCCGATGTGTTTTTGGGGTGGTGCATTTGTGTGTACAAGTGGAGTTTGTGTAATATATTTTTACATATTGTGGCAGCGGGTTCCAATGTCGATGTTGAGATCGAGTGTTGCTGTTCTTAATTGGGTTTTCTCTCGTGCGGAGCAAAGTCTAACATATTTCACGCTGCGTATTGTTGCTTGCAGTTGTTCGATTACAGGCAGTAAGGTCGGAATCACGGGCTGCTACAGGATGGGTGCCGCTGAGTTATGCCGACCTGTGCAGACATCCTTTGCCATTTGTGGTGGTGCAGGATGCAGAACGTGCCTGAAATGCGCACAATGGGGGATGGGGGCTGGGATTTGCCAGCCTTTCGCTCAAGGACATTTAGAAAGAATTTCATGCATGGGGGGTTTCCCATGACACGGCATCCAAGGTGTGTGAGTGTGGGCTCACAGCCAGTATCAGCCTAGCTTCAGACGTTCCATCGCCTCTACCATCAAACAATGGGACCGGTGTGCCGTTATGTGGGAAGAACTCCTATGGGGCACGTGCACATACCTACTACGAGCGCATTAACATTTTACGAGGGCCGGGCCGGTTGTTGGTTCGCAGTTTGGAAATGGTCTGAAAGTTAACACTGCACACACACCGCGCTCGGCTGTTGGCACTGGATGACAATCAAATGGTCGTTGGGGCCTTCACACATTGGTCTGGAATGTTCAGTATTAACAGCCTGTGTGTCATAGAAAGAGGAGTCTGGAACCTGCCTCTGAAATTTCACTTCACCACTCATTGACTAATATGGAGCGAGTGTCCATGGATATATTTTCGAGACATGTTTGTGCGTCCCAAGCCTTAGGCAGCCAGGTGGTGTTGTTTGAAGCGTGCACCACTCTGGCAGGACCCGCTTCTTTTTGCCGGATGGCAGCGGAAGCGAGTGGGCACTCTCAGTCGGGGCGCAAGGAATCCGAAGGACTCCTAATTAGGGCGTCCCGTGCCAAGGAATCCAAGGGCGATGGCGCAAGCGAGATATGGCAGCGGGCGCAAAATTAGGGTGAAGCGGGAATGCATGCAGCATTTTCGCTAGAATTAGGAGATATAGTTGAGCCAAAATGGCATTGGTGCAATAACAATAAATAATGAATTCGGTGTCAACAATAGCGCATGTACTTCATATGCTTCATATGTGTGCCTACACGATACCGGTAAACCCCCTCCCGGGAGTAGAAACCAATGGTTCCTTGATCGACTGTCAATGGTTCCATCTTGTGTTGCTGGTTACAGGTTGCTGGCGACCTGGTTACATACCGGTTACCGGTTTACTGATTACCTGGTTACTGGTTCTCGTTTTATAGCCCGGTACACCGAAAATCAGCCCGAGATAATTTTTCTGGACAGCCACACACTTTTGTTGTAAACCTGTTACAAAGCTCCAACCTAGCCCAGGCAGCGCCTAATTAAATAGGTCGACACTTGGAAGAACACGATAAATAGCGACAAAATCTGCTTCCCAAGCTTAGCCGCATATCATCAAAATGATCGGGAACACGATAAATAGCGACAAAATCTGCTCCCCAAGCTTAGCCGGATATATCAAAATGAGCGGGAACACGATAAATAGCGACCAAATCTGCTTCCCAAGCTTAGCCGGATATTATCAAAATGAGCGGGGACACGATAAATAACGACAAAATCTGCTTCCCAAGCTTAGCCGGATATCATCAAAATGAGCGGGAACACAATAAATAACAACAAAATCTGCTTCCCAAGCTTAACTGGATATCAGCAAAATGAGCGGGAACACGATAAATAGCTACAGAATCTGCTTCCCAAGCTTAGCCGGATATCATCAAAATGAGCGGGAACACGATAAATAGCGACAAAATCTGCTTCCCAAGCTTAGCCGGATATCATCAAAATGAGCGTGAACACGATAAATAGCGACAAAATCTGCTTACCAAGCTTAGCCGGATATCATCAAAATGAACGGGAACACGATAAATAGCGACAAAATCTGCTTCCCAAGCTTAGCCGGATATCATCAAAATGAGCGGGATCACGATAAATAGCAACAAAATCTGCTTACCAAGCTTAGCCGGATATCATCAAAATGAGCGGGAACACGATAAATAACGACAAAAACTGCTTCCCAAGCTTAGCCGGATATCATCGGAATGAGCGTGAACACAATAAATGGCGACAAGGTCTGCTTCCCAAGCTTAGCCGGATATCATCAAAATGAGCGGGAACACGATAAATAGCGACAAAATCTGCTTCCCAAGCTTAGCCGGATATCATCAAAATGCCGACAAAATGTGCCTTACCGTACCAAAAACAATGCATTTTACTATACAAAAACAAGGACGTATCTTTGGACAGGGACACCTCTCTGCAGCCAAATCATAATTTTTCATGTTTTTTACGATTTTTGCTTGTAAATTACAATGTTTTTGCCGCATCAAAAAACAAATGTAAAACACGTGCTTTTTGAACAGTGACGCGCTCACTTCGGCAACCCCTTATTTTTGGCGATTTCGCTAGAAGGAAACACTCCTCCTCACCGGTGGCTGGGCTGGCTGGGTGGTGGGTGGTGGCTGGTGGCTGGTTGGTTGGCTGGCTGGCTGGTTGGTTGGCTGGCTGGCTGCTTGTTGCTGGTTGCTGGTTGCTGCCTGGTTGCTGGTTGCTGGTTGCTGGGTATGGATCATTGGTTTCGATCAGTGGGCTTGGCATCACCCTCTTCGCTCCCCTCCTGATCAACAGAGCACTCGAATCCCGTCAGAGTGAACCACCACAGATCTAACACATCAACACAGCGCCTTGAGACCATAATTTGGACGATCACCATTGCAAGGCTGAGCTGTATGCCGATGATAGACTCTCTCAGAGTACTCGGCTGCCATGCGGTGAACAATATTTCAGATAACTCACTCGTCCGTGTTGCACCACAATATGTCAGCACATTACAAATGATCTACCCAACTGGGACATCCTCTCAGAATATTCCGACCAAGGTGAGCAACTAGATCCAGGTGCCAAATCAAGCATGAGTCCGAAAACTATATGTAGCACACTGTGGTCAATGGGAGGAATGCCACTGTGTTGTCCAGACCTTGTGCTGTAAGCGAGCCTTCCAAGCCCAAGCCTGCATCAAATCCCTTCCCAGATGCAAAGGCACCCCTGTAAAAATTCAGTGCTACACTATGGTCAACGCTCGCTCACGCAGCCAAGCTCCCTTCTTGTAGTCTCATACAAAATACCCGCTCAGATTAACTGCTTCTTTCCCCAATTGCTTGATCGTGAGTTCACACGCCATAGCGATCATTAACATCATCCTGTCAATACCCGATTTCATCGAAGCGTCTGGGAAGATGTCCCTGGTGTACGACCAGCAGGGTGACGTCAGCAAGCCACAAGACAATCTACCCCTGATCTTGAACTTGACGAGATACAACTTCAGGCTGGCTTTCTGAGGTGTGCATGTCTCAGCGGCTGCGAGGGCACCCAAGGCGCACAAATGCCTCGCCCAAGGTGCCCAAATGATCGAAAGGCAAACTCACATGGCATGTACTCCATTGGCCCATATAATTGTTCCGGTCACTATTGTTGTTCCAATGATGGGCCCCATGGGGCCCCATGGGGCCAAAAGGGCTCATGGAACAACAATAATGGCCGGAACAATAATCTGGAACAATTCTATGGGCCAATGGAGTACCCTTTTTCAGGTCACCAATGATAAAAACAAGGCGATGCATCTGGGCTGCTTCGTTCTTGGAAGGCTCGAGACAGGTGGCGGATTGTCGCGCAGCGTCATTGTATATACAAAATATAAATATATATATATATATATACACAGAGATACAGGGAGATCGAAATCAAGAGAGACGGATACACAGATACACATACTACCAGTACAGATATACATGATATCTGTTTTAAATTTTTGCACCCTGACATTCGATGAGTAACCATCTGCGCTGCTGCCTTGGCGAACTTCTGAACACTAGAGCTGGGTCAAGCATGACGGCATCGTGGCCTCACTACAGCAGGCTTACCTTCCTCAATGAAATTCTGCTTGGGTTTTCCTCAATGTCAGCTGTGTCCGACTTCTAGTTGTTGCACTCAAGATGGTCCACGACCTCATGCATGTCATTGGAGCGTGGAAGCAACTGAAAGCTCCAGCTGCACGGCTAACTGGTGGAGGCTTCCGTGCCAAATAATATCGCTTCATGTATGTTTTTGGCCAACTCATGACATGCTGTGTACAACGGCAAGCGGACGTATCCCGAATCCTTCTGGATGCGGATACAGAGCAATTTCTGGAAATCAGCCTTAGCCAGGAGCTGAGCAACATGGCCCTGGGTGTTCAAGGGGGCCTCATTCTCACACTGGGCTTAAGGCTTGCAGCATTAGCCCGGGGGCCAGGCTGACTGGATAGGATACTTTTGCTTTGGACGTCTTTCTTTTTCGTTTTCATATTGGGTATGGATGTTCATTTACGGGGGTGGCATTCAGGATCGCTGTTGGCGGGATATCATGGCGCGGCGGCGGGGCATATGAGAAGAATGGAGGAAACTTTGGGCCCGGCAGCATAGGCAAAACAAACTGATCAATTTCCATGATTCCGATGTCTGGGAATCAGAATCCGCAGAGTGACTTTATGAGGTTTGGAATTGAGGTCATACTCGCTCGCTGCTGGAGGCACTCCTTGCCGACGAATCAATTTCCTGAAGCGCTGCCCAAATGTCTTGGAGTTCAAGGCCGCCACGGCGGCGGCTGTGAGTGGTAGTCGCTGAGGCACTGGTCTTGGAGCTTGGAGCTGAGATCAATCGCGCAGAACGCTCATAACATATCTTGGCATGGCCACCAATCTGGAAGCTGGAGGCCCAGTCAACCCGCGAATGCAAATCATCGTCACTGGCGTATTGTTCTTCGGGTATGCAGTTGAAAGCAGTTTCGCTGCTGAAGGCCAATGCAATGGAAGGTGCAAGGAGCCTGCAGTTGAAATCGCCAATGCTGAGGTCAATTGCTGCCAGCGATTCATAGTCCCTTATGTATTGTTCGTCGAGCTTGAAGTTGGAATCAATTTCCATAGGGGCCACGGAAACCGGCGGGGTGTGAATCATAGGCACTTGAATACTGCTTGTGGAGGTTGGGATCATACTCGATTCTAAGCAGTCCCGCAGCAAGTGGGATCTCCGCCGGAGACAAACGGGACTCATCTGTGGCAAGGTCATCACACTGTACCGTTGCGCGGGTGTCAACGAAGGATCGAGACCTGCTGTAAGGGGCTGACATGAAGGCTGTGTAGGCATCGTGCACGTGTGCCGCATCAAAGGATTTGACGGCAGCATCTGTTATGCTGGACGAAGCAAGGAGCTCCAAGAGCACGTTGCATCGTGGACAGGGGAAGAGGCCTTCATGGCCTCACCCTGCATATTCATCTCCATACAGTTGACGGTATAAATTAAGCAACACTTTGGTGTTCTAAGGCTTCACTATTGGTTCGATGAAGAAAACGGTTTTGCCACGAAACAGGTACAGAAAAATGATCTCGGGCTGATATTTGGTGTACCCGGCTCCGAATGGCGTTGCGCATCTTTTTTGTTTCGACGGGAATTCCGGGTTGGCGAAGATTTGGTGACTGTGCGAATCTACTGTTTTTTTATTAATCCAAAACGAGTTCTCCCAGGACAACTTTGGACGACGGACAACTTCTCAGAGCAAAAGTTGATACTAAAAGTGATTTCTGATATATTCCCATGTCAAAACCTGTACCAAACCAAATGCCGGATGTAATTGACATTGATTTCAATATTTGTATAAGATTTCTATATATTTTCTGGCAAGGTGTAAAACCCTGTATCTATTGAACTTCCTCGTTAGACCTGCTTCTATCATAAGTGAAAACTCTCATGCACACACACAGTCATTACTGGTAACACCAAAGGCTAAGCAGCTTCATTACATCCCCTTAGGTTGTAACATCATGGGGGCATTTAACTCTTACTTCTCAAGGGCGTTTTCACATGACTAACGCATCTTTTCACATTGTGTTCCAACCAACACTGTTGTGTCAGGCTCACTTCAATGAACCCGATGTTCCAACCCTGAGAGGCTTGTTCCCCTTGAAGTCGGAGCTCTCCACTGGTACCCCTGTGCCAAGACTCTGCCCCGTAGGGCCGCCCAGCTGGCCACGCTTTCCACAATCTCGCCCTCCCGCAAAGTCCGAACCTGGGGTATACAGCCGTGCATATTGCACCAGACGTACCCAGCAAAAAAATACAGGGCTGCTTGTGGCAAAAACCAACGAACTCTGCGAACACCTTTCTTTGTGATTTCTCAACTTCTAATTTTGGAGAGGCACATTGTTTTCTGTGATCAGCCTGCATGTGCTATGTTTGCAGAAAACGAAGGTTCGTTGTTGTTTTCCTGTCATAAGTTTGGAGGGTTGTGCTCGTGTTTGTTTTCCTGTCAAGATTGTGTGTTGTTCAGCATGGCACCGGTACTGCAAAGTGATCTCGCCACTATCTACGACAATCCACTGGTGCGGGATCTATTTCAACCAGATTGTGTCTTATAATTGCGAACCTCTGGAGGGATCCCCGTAACATGCCCAGGAATACAAATTCAATAAGGGCAATCCAATTTGTAGGTGAGGTCTGTGGTATGAAAAAAATGTCACAGAAGCAGCCCCGGTAGCAATATAGATATGGAGTTGTGATGTAGGAACAATGCACATCTATGCCACAACAACTTCGAACATCTATGCTGTAGCAATATATAATATGAGTATGGCATGCAACGACTATGAATTAAACATTCCGCGGCACGGGCGATATATATATATATATATATATATATATATATAATTTATTTATTTATATATATATATATATATATATATATCCGCCGCGCTGTGCTTGCACAGTGGTAACGGCGTGTCGGGCAGTATGTGTAAATCCTCATTCTGTTAAATTACATTGTAAATTTAAGTCACTTAAGGGCACCCCACCGAGCCGGTTTTCGAACAAACGATGCTCCCGTCGGAGTAAAACGCTCACTTTCTATGAAAATGCATGTTTTACCAGCGTCCCAGAGGGGGTCCGCGCCCTTGCCGCTGAAATCGCTTAAATCTGTGCACAGGCGTGGCATTTGCTGACTTTCGCACAAAATCCGCTGCACGGGCACCGCATTTGCTGACTTTCGCTTCAATGTCGCTTCAAATCCGCTGCGCAGGCACCGCATATACTCACTTTCGCTTTAAATCCCCTGCACAGGCACCGCATATGCTGATTTTCTCTTCAATGTCGCTTCAAATCCGCCGCACAGGCATCGAATATGCTTACTTTTGCTCCAAGTCCGCCTTCACTTCGCACTAAAACTCAGAGCGCGGCGGTCTGGGCGAAGCCCTCCTGGATATATATATATATATATATATCCGCCGCGCTGTACTTGCACAAGGGTAACGGCGTGTCGGGCAGCATGTGTAAATCCACATTCTGTTAAATTACATTGTAAATGTAAAGTGACTGTAAAGTCACTCAAGGGCAGCCCACCAAGCAGGTTTTCGAACAAACGATGCTGTCGCCTGGGTGAAACGCTCACTTTCGATGAAAATGCGTGTTTTACCAGCCCGCCACATACCCCGCCCTTGCCGCAGGATTCGTTTAAATCCGCTGCGCAGGCGTGACATTTGCTGACTTTCGCATTAAATCCGCTGCACAGGCATCACATTTGCTGCCTTTCACTTCAATGTCGCTTCAAATCCGCTGCACAGGCACCGCATATGCTGACTTTCGCATTGAATCCGCTGCACAGGCGTCGAATTTGCTAACTTTCGCTTCAATGTCGCTTCAAATCCGCTGCACAGGCACCGTGTATGCTCACTTTCGCTTCAAATCCGCTGCACAGGCATCGCATATGCTGACATTCGCTTCCAAGGTATTGCAAATCCGACGCATAGGTATCGAATATGCTCACTTTTGCTTCAAGTCCGCCTTCGCTTCGCACTAAAACTCCGAGCGCGGCGGTCTGGGCGAAGCCCTCCTGGATATATATATATATATATATATATATATATAAATAAAAATCAGCCGCATATATATAAAAATCAGCCGCCCTAAAGCGGCCTGTCGAGCCGGAGTGTTATTCCACCATCTGTAAAATTACATTGTAAATGTAAAGTGACTGAAAAATCACGTAAGGCGGCCCCACCAAGCAGGTTTTCGAACAAAGTGTGCTCCCGTCCGGGTAAAAAACAATCACTTTTCATGAAAATGTGTGGGTTTTGCAAGCCCCCACAAACACCGCGCCCTTGCTGCCGTACCTGCCTTGGGGGACCCTTGCGGACGCCACTCAAGCAAAAATCCGTTGCACAGGCATCGCATATGCTGACTTTCGCTTCAAATCCGCTGCATTCTGGCACGACTCCGCTGCACAGGCATTGCATATGTCACTTTCGGTTCAAACCCGCTGCAGAGGCATCGTATATGCTGATTTTCTCTTCAATGTCGCTTCAAATCCGCCGCACAGGCATCGCATATGCTCACTTTTGATTCAAGTCCGCATTGGCTTCGCACTGAAACTCCGAGCGCGGCGGTCGGGGCGAAACCCTCCTGGATATATATATATATATATATATATATATACTCAGAATAGGAAGGAAACTTGAAGCAACCATTCGCACCCCAGCATAAAAGTCACGAAATGTAAACCCGATATAAATGCTAATGGTGTCCACATTCGTCGGGTAAAAATAACTCTGAGGTAAGGACAATATATTTGTTCATCTATGATATGATACTATGAATTTGATCTCCATCTCTCTTTTACTCCCGGCCTGTATGCGTCTGTGTATCGATGTATATCTCACATGGTTCACATCATTGCTGCTTTGCATATTGATTGAGAAAAGTCTGGCCACACAGCATCCGCGTTGTGTGCATTGTATGTGAATTATTTCATTGGCCTCCTGACTGCTATGCTCGCTTGGTGATCACGCTTTCATGGGATAGAACTGCTCCAAAAATATAGAACACATCTCACACTACAAGCAACTCATAATAAACAACTCCATCAGACCAATGGGACCACACCACAGGCACAACTGTTCCACGGGTGGCTGAGCAAATTTGGGCATCATGCTGCAGCTAATGTGGTGATTGTATACTATGTGTCGTGATATTTAGGCACGGATCGAATAGCTACCGCATCAGTCCAAGGAGACGACGCCCAGGAACCTATGTACCGAATATGGTGCACATTAACGAATACAACAAACATCCTATCAACATATTAACCATCCCCGCGCAACCACCAGATGTTAACCGTGGTACGCCTTACCTAAAATTGTTTGGTCTTGGGACAGTATTCGGCGCATGTGCCAAATTGTTGAAAACAGAGCAGCTACACAACCTGGATGCAAAGCCTAAACGGAATCGCAGCTGAAACAAGAACAAATGCCGGCGGCTGTTGTCGTGGGGTCTGGACCCTAAGGGGTGGATGCTAGGGAAGCCATCTAAATAAACCTACATAAAAGTATCCAAGATATCTATGACTATCTACACTTGCTTGCGTCAGAATGATCAACCTATCGTGTCCTGCCATCATCACAATGGTTGCATTTTTGCATCAGGGGTCAGGGTTTGGCAAGTGTCCCACCTCCTTGCTGTCCAAGTGCTCGGATTTCCCAACGACCTTGACATGGGTAGGTGAGTCTGCGAGTGAGCACGGTATGCTTCTGTAATGTCAGTTTGGTGGGGAAGCCTTATATCCGACTATATTTGAGAAATAGGAATCGAGTGTAGACAATAATGCCAAGCCCAGGCGAAAACAGGCAAATTGTATTTCATCACATTTGTATCACTGTTTTGTCACACATTTCCGACAACATGATTTTAGACAAGGTTCTATACAAGCGACATTGTAAGTATAACTATCATCGCAGACTTTGTCGCGACTCTTAAGAGACACGGTGTTAATCCACACTCATAAAGAACATTAGCATTATTCTGCCAGAATTGCTCGCTCCATAGTGCGGACATCAAGGATCCCTTTGGTACTATGGAAGCAAGCACAGCAGCAGAACGGAGATGCTGCCGATATGATCATCGCAAAAAAATGCTGGAGGAAATCAATCAAGCAGGTTATTTACCACATACCTTGGTGGGTCAGCCTGTGAAAACCTTAAATGGCTGTTGGCTACACACAGCTACGATGACCGAATCGAACAACAATACAAATATTGGACGTAACATATGAGCAATGAACCATGAGCAGTGAAAGTGTTTTTTGTTAGACACCGGGGAAATGCCTTCAAGGCAAGTTTGGAACATGTAATTCCTCGAAAATGAAAACATATACGTATATATTGTATGCATTTCAGTGATCAAACAATCTCCTGATTGCATTTCCAGCAGGTGACAAACATCATCCGTATGGACAGTTACGTTTACCTTGGAGCTTCCTTCCTGGCTTCCTTCCTTCCTGGCTTCCGGCTGGGCCACTTAGACCAAGAGGGGCCCTCAGAACATGTGTGCCACTAATCACTCAATCACACATGCTATATGTTGGAAACTTCCACGATGTGTTCGAGTGGGGAGCTTTATGGCTAATTGCTGCATACTGCATGGCCGTGGCACAGCAGACGCCTTCACAAGTTGCAGCACTACATAGGCCTGTGTTGCACAATCCTAGCCAGAGAATGCAGAAACTGATGGCTGCCAGAGTTCCATCAGACACAATGACACCTTTGCCTAACTATAACTCCCAACCAATGGAATGCCAAATATCACATCACTGCATGGACCTATTGTACAAAAACAGCAGCAACAAATCCCAGGCGCATGCCAAGCAAAATGTACAACCATCGTGCATCACATATCATATAGAGTATTGCATGAAAAACTATGATGAGAACTCGTAATATATAAAATATTGCAACTATTACGGTGAACCTTAATTTGCATATAAATACTCATAAACCCCCTTCCCGGGAGTAGAAACCAAGGCTTCGCTGGTCATCGGGTGTATGGTTCCACCGTGGGTTGCTGGTTGCAGGTTACTGGCTACCTGGTTACATACTGGTTACCGGGTTACTGGTGACTGGTTCGCGATGGCCCCGATGGCTTTGCGATCAATGTCAATGACCACCCGGTGTTGGGGATCAAAGAAGTCGGTGGTTGCGATAATTCACCCTACATTCAAGGAGGGCTGGTGAAGGACGTCTTGACTTACAGCGTTGCTTGGCTGAACCCAGAAGCACCGTCTAGCAAAATGACACAGGTGGTCTCTGTCCTCCCATGTTCATCTAACCCTTATTAAATAATGTGTGAGTCTTGCGTTCATTGGTCAACTGGTCTACGGTTCCACCGTGGATCGCTGGCTGCGAGAGACTAGCGGTCTGGTCGCATAATGGTTGCCAAATTACTGATTACCTGATTACTGGTGCTCCTTGCTGTGCAACTAATGTCACATAGCATATTGTTAAACTGAATATGTTAACTGAATATCACTGAGAACTGTTAAATCCTGTAGCGTTATCAACAAAATCTGCCCCGACAGGCCCAGACAGGCCCAGACAGGCCCAGACAGGCCCAGACAGGCCCAGACAGGCCCAGACAGGCCCAGCCAGGCCCAGACAGGCTCAGACAGGCCCAGACGGGCCCAGACGGGCCCAGACGGGCCCAGACAGGCCCAGACAGGCCCAGACAGGCCCAGACAGGCAGTGACAACATCTACTCCGAGATGGTTGTAGTCACGTAAATATTGCAGTTGTAAACCCATGAGAACTGCTAAATCCTGCGGCGCTTAAATATTGCAGTTGTGTTCCCGTGAGAACTGCTAAATCCTGTTGTGTTTAACAATTGCAGTTGTGATCCCGTGAGACTTGCTAAATCCTGTGGCGCTTAAATATTGCAATTGTGATGCCGTGCGAATTGCTGAATCCTGTGGCGCTTAAATATTACAATTGTGTTCCCGTGGGGACTGCTAAATCCCGTGGCACTTAAATATTGCAGGTGTGTTCCCGTGAGAACTGCTAAACCCTGCGGCATTAAATATTGCAGTTGTGATCCCGTGAGAACTGCTAAATTCTGCAACGCTTGAATATTGCAGTTGTGACCCCGTGAGAACTGCTAAGTTCTGTGGTGCTTAAATATTGCAATTGTGATCCCGTGAGAACTGCTAAAGTCTGTGGTGCTTAAATATTGCAGTTGTGATCCCGTGAGAATTGCTAAATTCTGCGGTGCTTAAATATTGGAGCTGTGATCCCATGAGAATTGCTAAATCCTGTGGCGCTTAAATATTGCAGTTGTGATCCCATGAGAACTGCTGAATCCTGTGGCGCCTAAATATTGCAATTGTGATTCCGTGAGAACTGCTAAATTCTGTGGCGCTTAAATATTGTAGCTGTGATCCCGCGAGAATGGCTAAGTCCTGTGGCTTATAAATATTGCAGTTGTAATCCCGTGGGAACTGCTAAACCCTGTGGCGCTTAAATATTGCAGTTGTGTTCCTGTGAGGACTGCTGAATCCTGTTGCGTTTAAGAATTGACTTTGTTATCCCGTGAGACTTGCTAAATCCTGTGGCGCTTAAATATTGCAGTTGTGATCCCGTGCGAATGCAAAGTCCTGTGGCGCTTCAATATTGCAATTGTGTTCCCGTGAGAACTGCTGAATCCTGTGGTGCTTAAATATCGCAGGTGTGTTCCCGTGAGAACTTCTAAATCCTGTGGCGTTTAAATTTTGCAGTTGTGATCCCGTGAGAACTGCTACATTCTGTAGGTCTTAAATATTGCAATTGTGATCCCGTGAGAACTGCTAAATTCTGTGGTGCTCAAATATTGAAATTGTGATCTCTTCTACTTTTCTACTCTTCAGAAGAGTAGAAGAGTAGAAGAGTCTCTCCTACTCTTCTACTTCTACCACTCTACTCTTCTACTCTGCTACTTCTCTACTCTTCTACTCTCCTATTTTTCTACTCTTCTACTCTCCTACTCTTCGACACTTCTACTCTTCTACTCCTCCACGTTTCTGTGCTTCTCCTCTTCTACTCTTCTCAGGTGCCTCAGGATCAGACTATAGGGCCCCAGAATGTACGCCCCCCAGACTTCTACTTCTACTTCTACTTCTACTTCTACTTCGACGTCTACTTCCACTTCTACTGATGCTTTTACTTCTACTTCGACGTCTACTTCTACTTCTACACTTGCCTTCTGGGCTGTTGTTGGGCTTATCATTGCCATGTGCCAAAATCTCCAACATTCATGACGAAAATTCACACAACATTCAAATTGCCTAACTTCACCCGCGGCCCTTCACTCAGATTGCCTAGCTTGACCCTGGGTCACCAAGGGTGAAGTTAGGCAATTTGACATTGGTACAAAATCTGCCCGCCACCAAATCTGTCCTGAAAGCGCCAATATACGATAAATAGCGACAGAATCTGTCCCGGAATTTAAAAAATCGTACCCACTCTCAGCCAATCGAAAACTTCGAACAAATTCGAACGATAAAACTCGAGGAAAAGTGTTAGGCATGACTTGTGTTACACACCACGTCTGCAGTAAAATCATCATTTTCGAATCGACGTCGCTCCAATTCTCGATAAATACCGATACTTTTACATCCATGAATGCAATCTCAACAATAATTAGCCACAATATTTGCCCCGAGGGGGCGCCAATCACGTAAATCTCAACAACATCTGCCCCAAGACGACTTGGGGAAGCCCAGGGAAGCCCCCAAGGAGCCCCCAAGGAGCCCCCAAGGAGCCCCCAAGGAGCCCCCGAGAGCACCATAAAAGTGATGCCACTCTGCAATCAAATCACATTTAAAAGTAAAATCTGGTTCCCCAAGAAACGTTACCACGCAGAATATCGACAAGATCTGCCAAAAACGAATGCATGAACATCAAAGGCGCTGAAGTCATGTAAATAGCGACATATATTGGCGCTCAATTTCATAAGCGGCTATAGTCAAGTAAATCTGGTGATTTGCGGACCGGGCGGAGCTGTAGTCCAGTAAATATTGGACATATTCTGACCGGTTGAGCGGAAACAACGATAAGTAGCAGCGAAAATAAAGAAGAACCTGAATTTTGCACACGGGCGGGGGTGGCATTGGATAAAGTGGTGCCACTCTACAACCGTTTGCATTTTGGACGTCTGAAAATATTATTTCCTCCATGTGTTTTTCTCCACTCCGCGTATATCTCACGATAAAACATAATGTTTTGATCACACCGTGTTCTCACTTTTACATATTTTCACATATAAATCTGTTCTGGTAAACTCTGTAGTCACGGTAATATCTACGTTTTTCATTCGATTTGCGCACGGGAACGTCGATTTGCGCACGGGGTGGTGGCATTGGATAAAGTGTGCCAGTCTGGAGTCGTTTGACATTTTTTGACATTTTGGGGCAGTTTTATTTGTAAAAATGCATGCAAAATCAACGTCGATTTACACCGATAAAAACCGTTGTCCCTGGCTTTACGCGCAACTGCGTGTGCGGACCCCTATTTTTGATGTTTTCTTACTAAAGAAACACTCCTCCTCACCTGTTGCTGGGGTGCTGGGTGGTGGGTGGGGGTGGTGGCGGTGGTGGCGGTGGTGGCTGGTTGGCTGGGTTGCTGGTTGGCTGGGTATAATATAATTATTTTCGTTAAAGTATAACCGCGTCATGTACTAGATGGCATCACATAACTTACAATATACTGATGCAATGTGAAAGTGTATAGAATAACACCATCAAAATCTAAACTCATGAATATATGTTTGTGTATATATGATCCTATATCAAGTTACACACATGCACAACCTCATTGCCCATGGTGTCTTGAAGTGACTCCTACCCCGTTGAGACAGACTGAACATTGAGTAATGCGGACTGTTTCGACACACATGTCCTTGCAAACGTCAAACCATAAACAATACATACAAGTTGCTTTCAACAAACATGCACACACAACCACACAAACCCACACACACACACACTTCCAGACAAATAACTCGATTGCGGGAATTGCTACCCGCCGCACTTGCTTTGTGTTGTTGAATGTGAGTGATTCTGCATAATAATTATGCTGACGCCTCTCAACCACATGGCTCTCATCTGGCCTTTGCCAAACGCTTGGTTGTCATCCCAATTCGCTACTTCGTCGCGGCAAAGCCTCTACCGTCAAGGGTGAGTTGTTTTGTTTTTGTAAGCTCTTGTTACCTGGGCCGGGACATTTTAGCCCGCAAAATGCTGTGATATATATATATATATACATATATACATATACATATATATATATATATATATATATAGATATATCCATCTGCATTCGTCGTCAGATATATATATATATATATATATATATATATATATCTGCATTCGTCGTCAGAGACATCGCAAACATTTCATAAACTTGCTAGATACTTTGTGAACTGTGGTGAAAACATATCTTAGTTTAGTGCCGCCGTTTCCAAACGAACACAATGTTTGCCGATGCAACACTGCATATTTCTTGAACTTCCTTTGTGATGCAACGGCTCCAGATGGAACTTTGCTCCAGATGGCTGCGCCTGGCCAGGCCCCACAAGTGCTCCACTAACCATGAACCGCAAATTTATGGAAATATACCGTGCTTATATGACCGTTGTCCCCTTGAGTGGGCAAGCTGCCAATATTTGGAAAAATACTCAACAAAGTGTTTTGGATGGGTGAAAAATACATACTCAAGAAATGGTCAGCAAATGGTTTGGGATGGGCCAACAAGACATACTCAAAAATTTGTCAAAAAATAATCGCTGGCTGTCCGGAAGGGTATGCCATAGACATACTCAAAAAATACTGTTTAAATAGTGTTTCAATGGCCGGAGGCCATTGAAACACTATTCAAACACTATTTTTGAGTATGTCTATGGCATACCCTTCCGGACAGCCCGCGACCATTTTTTGACCATTTTTTGAATATGTATTTTTGGTCCAGCCAAAACCATTTTTCTACCATTTTTTGAATGTGTTTTTTTTTTTTTGACCCATCCAAAACCATTTTTAATATTTTATATGGAATAGGCCTCTAGGGGACCCGTGGTACATAATACCGTGCTTGATTTTCTGGTTTGTTTGATGATCCGGCCCTACAACGCTACATTTTCAGACTTATTTGAAGATCCGGCACCGACAAGCCCGCTGGACCTCAGAGGTACTCACCCCACGCCGAACCCCAGAACCCCAAACATACTGAATTTCTGCTTGTTCTACAGCGGATTGAAAACCTAGGATGCTGCATGTTTGGATTCGTTTGATAATCCGACCCCCTTATCCACACCCACACCCTCTGACCTTCCTATCTCCCTGGCCTCCCATATATAAACTAAAACTCATGATCCTAAATGTACACGGTTGGATGTGCTATAAGTTGCTTGAATATTAAGCATGTTGGACACCACACGCACACCATCTACCTCTATCGCTGTCTTTGTCTCTCAATTTGTTTTAAATACATGATATACTCTCTCTCAATTTCTTTAAAATATATGATTTATACAATTATATACAATATATTGTGTGATATATCATGTACATAAAAGCTATATGAGGTAATATATGAGATATAAGACATAGGATATAATAGGTATATCTAATATATATATATATATATATATGGAGAGAGATATAAAGAGAGAGATATAAAGGAATATATTGATTAATAATCTACCTATATATATATATATATATGTCAGGAGATGTATGATGCGCTATCCATAATGTGTTATATATTATATGTGGTGTCTTTTAATGTTATCTGTCATAGATAGTACATTATATCTTATAATATGTTTTATCTATATTTATTTATGAGACACCTCTCTTAAACATGTCTTGAATTGAATATGTCTCAAGGGTGCAGTGTGCCTCTGTATGCAAATATGCGAGCAGAATGCCCAGGGCATGCACATACAAAGCCCCACCAATTCCACTGCGATCACGCGCCACTTCTGAGGCACAAAGTTCCTCGGTCGGGCTGGGGCTGACCTCATTACTGCAGAAGAAGTATGGCTGCCCACAGAGGCTGCATGCAGCTGTAGAAGTATATAGCTTCCCTTCTACGTCGGGTTAGCACACAAATATATTGCATCCTTTATGCATAGGCCTAGCTCCCTTAGCAAGCTTATGAGCTTGCCTGCTTTGTTGCTGCCGCCGGGTTCCGCAGCAAAAAAAGAGGTTCGAGATGCTGACGTTTTCAAGCCTTGAGGTTATTGGATGGCAAGCAATTAATAGGGCCGCTAGATACCTTCATTATGTTGGAGTGTGTAAGTGGTTGAATTCGTTAACGAAATTATACTGGATACGTATGCTAGAGCTATGAGGCATGTTCGGGCTGCACAAGTCGGTGAGTATTTAACAAATTGTTTAAGTGTTAGAGGTGTTCGGTTGATTGAGTTATTTAGTTATGGCAACTTCCGAATAGGTAGTCTGCAAGTTATATATGTTTACATACAATTGTGTGTTAGCTTGTTCTTTGGCATTGTGAAATGACTAATTCTTCTAAGTTTATGAGGTGTGTGAGTCATAAATCAATTATATGAGTCTTACTCATACCACAACTTTCAAAACCGTGGGATGTTTAAGGAAATTGCAAATATGCTATATTTGTTTAATTCGTTGAGATACCTGGTCACTAATTACGTTGGAACTGTTGTGTTCTTTAAAGCTTCAAGTAGTGGGTATTGCTTATCTAGCCCTACACAATGTTTGAGATGTCTAGCCACTACATAGGCGGACTTTGTATGCTTAAATATATAAATATATATATATACATATTATAGATTTAATCATATTCCAAAGACTTCTCTCGTTCTCTGTACAGAGAAGACCAAAATACTGGTCGGGTAGAATACTGGAATACTATTCTATCTAAACTTATTTCAGCCCGGATCTGCAAAATACTAGCGGGCCCACACCCCAATTAATCAAAATACTGTAGTGGCCCGAGGTTTCGTGGACCCTGGAGGTGGTTTAGTGGACCCTCGGGGTGGTTTAGTGGACCCTGGAAGTGGTTGAGTGAGCCCTCGGGGTTGTCACAATAGTGGTTGGTCAAAATACTGTATATTGCAATGTCTCCAATCCATTTTGTCAAGGTCACACAAGCCAAACACTCACGAGTCCCAAAAATCAAAATACTGTGGTGGCCCGGGCCCGACTAATATGTTGGGTCTCCCTGTACATATATATATATATATATATATACTATGAATAAAAATGGTACATGAGAAACGATAATGTAACTATAACATTATAACTTGGATATGTCCGCGTGCTTGAATCACCTATGCATACCCCTCAAACTTATCGTCACTTTCTTAATAATATATAGCACACACTGCATATGAAACTGATGACCTTTGAACATATCACTTATATGCTTAACAAGATAAATAACACATTTGCAAAGGTTGTAGGAGTGTGCCTAAAAATGTTATTATACTTATTGCCTATGTATTCGTTTCATGCATGGCCGTATAAAGAATTGTCGTTCATCTCATGTGCACCTAAATAATTGACTTGTTCAATAGTCGGTAGGTGTGGACTGTGAAGACTGAGTTGACATTACGTACAAGATATTTTTGTTGGAGAGATAGAGTATATGAGCTGTTAGCACTACTCGTTTGCCTTGTGGGGGCAAACCCTTCAGAGACATGTGCTTCATATAATATGAGTGTAACAAATTTGTGACAATGGATACGACCGATGAACTTATCGCGTCAATAAAAGTTTTGTCATTCTCGCATGGAAAGTCAAGCCTCAAGATTGGCATGGGGCTGTGTTATGATATCATCAAGCTATTAACAACGAATATATATATATATATATATTTATATACATATATATACATATATAAAAAAATTCAAAAACAGCAAACGTAAAATATGACAGTCTTGAAGAACGAATCCCAAACTTACAATGGTGTAGTCAACACACAAACAACCTGATATCTGTACATGTCTGCTGCGGGTGTAAGGCGAAAGGGAAGGTTACGGGCATGTGACAATTTCCACTCAACAATCAAGTGCCCTGAAACAATACTTATTTATCTGCCTGGTCAAGCCACTTGCTTTATAGAAACTGCATTCATCTGAGGTGTCCCAAGCCAATGACATGCAAAGCAGCTAAGGAGCAGCAACACTCCTGCAACAAACGCCCCCCTCTTAAAGTGCCAAAAACACCTATGTTTCAATGCTGTACCAAACAATAGGGGGATCGGCTGGCTGCCCTTCGGAGGGAACGGTTAACGGCATAAATTAAGCAACACTTTGGTGTTCTGAGGCTTCACTATTGGTTCGACGAAGAAAACGGTTTTGCCACGAAACAGGTCCAGAAAAATTATCTCGGGCTGATATTTGGTGTACCCGGCTCCGAATGGCGTTGCGCGTCTTTTTCGTTTCGACGGGAATTCCGGGTTGGCGAAGATTTGGTGACTGTCCGAAACTACTGTTTTTTTATGAATCCAAAACGAGTTTCTCCAGGACAAGTTTGGACGATGGACAACTTCTCAGAGCAATAGTTGATACTAAAAGTGGTTTGTGATATATTCCCATGTCAAAACCGGTACCAAACCAAATGTCAGATGTAATTGACATTTATTCCAAGATTTGTATAAGGTTTATATATATATATATATATATATTAATATATATATATATATATATACTAATATATATATATGTATATTTCTGGCAAGGTGTTGCTTAATTTATACCGTCAACAGTATGGTATAAAAATACCGGGTAGGTGCAACCATCATATAAGCGCACCAAAAGTTCGCGAAAGAAGAACTATGATACTTAGGCTTGCAAGATGAGCCTGCACAAAAATGCGAACTCGCTTGGCTCTCCCCCCACATGGAATGCAAAATTAATTAAATTTCACACGGAAGTGACTTGTTAGACTCTGTGCGGCGCACTAATGTGAATTCAATGCAAAATGAATGTGAAGCCTTCCCGTCAATATTTTCGTCCACTTGAAATATATATATATATATATATATATATATATATATATATATATATATATATATATATATATATATATATATATATATATATATATATATATATATAGATATATATATATATATATATATATCCGCCACCGTGCCGCAAGGCACGACAGGGCGTGTTCGATCCAGTGTCTGGTTGTCTGATTGTCTTGTTTTCTAGTCTTTTTACTTGAATAAACAGCATACCACTTTTTGAGCATTTTTGTAACATTTTCCAGCTCTGTTTTTCAACAACTTCTGGTGCCAAAAAGTGCTAAAATGGGACCCTCAAAACAGCACAAAATCGCACAAATCTTAAAAAAAACTCCTCATCGAAACGCTTTCCTGATCGAGGCCTGCAAAAAGACTTCATTTAGAAGGGGCCGAACCCCTGAATTTCACGATGGTTACACACTTTCAGCTGATTTTTCAGGGGCCCGGGGCTCCCAAAAAGCAGTCGAAATAAACCCAAAATGGCACCTCCGGGCACCCCAAAACACAAAAAAACAAGAAAAGTGCGCACTCAAAATGAGATTGAAAAACAATGCTACAAAAAATGGGTTCGTGTGCGCATTTTGAGCTCAAAAAGGGGGGGGGTCGCGCAGGGAGCGTCTTTAAAATCACAAAAAAAACTGAGATATCTTCAAAATGGGCCCCCGGTTTCCAAAATGAGCCCCTGGGGCCCTACAAGAACCTAAAATCATGAATCCGACCACCCAAAATCAAGAAAATCCCAGAAAAAAGAACCAGAAATCAAGAAAATCCAAGAGCTAAAATGGCACGGTGGCGGGTTATGCGCTCAGCGCACTGGATTTACCCTCCATGGGTCCGCGCGTACAGTTTTATGAAATTTATGCCATCCACCCGCCTGGTGCCACTTGCATCCGCCTGGACCGTCGTCTGCACACCTGGGTGCAGTGTTACCTAACTGAGGCGCCGACACAGCAATCTGTGTCGCTCGCTGCGATGTCGGAGCCGGCTGTGCCGCAGCTGGAGCTGCCTGAAATTCGAATACCTTCGGGCAGAAGGCACTAAGGCATCCGGGACGGGCCAACAAAAGCACAACGATCGAACCTCAGATGAAACATCCCCAACTCGATAGGATTAGCACCAAGCATACAAATCCAGAAACCTCAAAAGACAAATACACTTAGTTATAGGACTACCACCATATGTTCAATCCCCCCACCACCACCAAGAAAAAAAAACTGTAATGCATTAGAGGGAGTGCCTCAACAAATCTGTCCAAACCGAAATTGTTCAAATAAATGTTCCACAACCAATCAGCGATATTTGCAAAAAATGAGCTCCGTGTACTGCCCATTATAAGGTGCTCTTCAAAGGAGATACACCACACACCGCCTACGAAATTAATATTGCTGACAGCACCAAGCACACATTCCAAGGGCTCAGGCTAACCATTTTCCCCCAAAGGAAATGGCAACGCGAAAAATGCCTGCCGAGCAGACCCGCCGTGGTGTAGCGCATTCATTAACTGGAAGATGGGGTTAGACAACAAACAAAAAACATTCAACATGGAGAACAATTCTCAACAAGAAACATGACAGAACAAAGCTTTGAATGATATGACACCAGCGCGAGACCCCAAACAGAGTGTACAGTATATCCGCCACCGTGCCGCCGAGCACCAGTGGAGTGGCTGCGAGGAGTTTTAATACTACAAGCTCGGGGCATGATTCTTCTATTTTAAGGTTGATTTTTTCGGGACAGTTTGGTATCGTAAAAATTAAGGTTTCGTCACGAAAATCTGGTAAACGAATTTATGCGAACTCCATTTAGACCCACAAATATGATACGAACTCGATGTTGCATTTTGGGGCAGAAAAAATGTATTTTAGAGTAATCCATTTGGACCCACAAATAATGGTCCAACTCACCATTGGGACGTTTATTTTGTGTTTTTTCTTCGAAAATAATCCAAAAGAACTACAACCGTCTTCAAACGAGTCAAATTCTCAAAAAAAAAAAAGTTGAGTCCAAAATTGAATTCCAATGACGCCAAAAGGCATCCAAATGGACACCCGGAGGCGACAAATGGAGCCCAAGGACGCCCCAGAGGTGCCCCAATGGACCCCCGAAGGTGACGAATGGAGCCCCAATGGCCGTCCCAAGGCAGCCCAAGGGTCCCCAAACACAAGCGAAGACAAGCCAAAAAAGCCCAATGAAACCTAAAACTCAAAAAAATGCTAAATGGCGTCCTTCAGAAGTCAATACCCTCATTTTAATGTACCAAGCGGCATTTCAAACATAAACTTCAAAACATCTCGCTAGTGACGCCCTTTAGGCTGCAATATTATGGTAGTGTCATTCATTTGAATGTACCGAGAAGCTGTCCGCATGTCAACGTCTCATGTATGCGTTATTTTTTGCTTGTCTACTGTATTCCTGCACGAATGACCCAAACAACAAACAGTAAACAACAAACAAACAAGCAAACAACAAAAGCCTTAACCCTTAATCCTTACACATTGCGACAATACATGTGCACCTTCAATGTGTCTTCTATTCTATCCAGAACCCCGATTGCATAGGCCCTCCGAATGTCAACGTCACATGTGTGTTTACGTGCGAGCGGCTGTACTCCGCCACGAATATTTTTGTGTAGTTTACCATCCTCAAAAACAAAACGGGATAGTGGTCGCTTGTAGTATAGAATATTGTAAACTCCTTGTTGATTTCAATGTCCCCAGCGGGGGTGCTTCAATGTCTTTGCAATGTCCCCAGCGGGGATGCTTTCAATGTCCCCAGCGGGGGTGCTCTCAATGTCCCCAGCGGGAGTGCTTTAACCCTTAATCCGTAATCCTTAATAATCCTCAATCCCGAGCAAACAAACAAACAAACAACTAACCAAACAAGCAAACAAACAAACGAACAAACAAACAAACACACAAACAAACAAAATAACAAACGCACAAACATACAAACA
>Ga0099797_100555_pt1 | contig 23855 bp, 24 predicted proteins | sample Uncmet_Sort48C_1_FD_89871 | JGI IMG/M metagenome (GOLD analysis project Ga0099797, IMG submission 89871) | Marine eukaryotic communities from CALCOFI LINE 67, Pacific Ocean - C012_Sort48C_1 | ecosystem: Environmental > Aquatic > Marine > Oceanic | place: Pacific Ocean: Monterey Bay | collected...
TTAATGGGGTTTAATCTAAATGGGGTTTAATCCCCATTTTAATTAAACCCCATTAGTATTAAACCCCATTAACTACATTCCAAAATGAGAGATTTCATGGCGCTGGGGGACAGTTTTGACCTGATAAACATCGGTATTGGGGTGGGGACCGCTCCGCACAGCTCAGGGTGCTGGCCATGTTTGCATATTTCTGATATTACATTGCATTATTGATTTTGTTCGTTTTTAACAAAGATCTAATCGACTGATTGCAATATTCATATTGCCTACCGTATGTCTTGCTCATCACGGCTATGCACACGTGACATATCACTTTTCATTCGGTGCTCTACCGACGAAGTGGGCTGCAACATGTGGTCACCCAAAACATTTGCAGGGAACCAACTAGGGTCCAATGAAAGCTCATGGATGTCATCCGCAAGGGGAAGCGGCCAAGCTGTCGCTCGTATTGCCACATCTGACGCCTCATTGCGTGGGGTAAGCCAGCCTTTCCTGTGAAGAGCGAGCACGGCTACATAGCAAGAACGGTCGCGATCTTTGACCTGAGATGGAACCTCTCCTAGAAACTTGTTGATCTCTCTGTCTGCAATCTTGCACCCGCCATCAGGGCCAGGTATTATTACAGCCATGTCCGTGCCATTGGTTGGGCAGAGAAGCTCAGCCAACCTTGCGCTGCCATGACTAACTTTCGCACAATATTCTGTGAATAGCTTGAACGAGTTGTCGAAAGATACTTCGATACCAGTCTCCGGAACCACATAAGGGAGCCAAGTTTCGTGCGAGCCTCAATTCTCAACAGAGATCGACAACTAGGTCCCAACAACAAACAAACTGAATGGGATTTGCCTGGTGGGGAACTCTTAGTTAGCCGCCGCCCCCCCCCCCCCCCCACAAGTGTTTCCTACTATACTAGAGCCTCTCAATGCCCAAAATCCGAAAACGTTTGCAAATTCTAATTTGAATGAATTCCTTTATAGATCCCGTACTAATCCTTTAAGGGCCCCTGCAAGCCCAAATCTAAGCCCAAATTCAAGCTATCATTTCCTCCACGAAACTTATGGAGGACGGATATCCCGGCTTGAGAATCGGCCCACCCTGTACGAAATAGTGTTCCTCGGTTTTCAGATTTCTAATTTCAATATTTCCAGATATTCCGTATCCATCAATTCATATCCGTATTGCGTATCCGTACCCCTATACATATCCGGTTTGTATATTATTTCGTATACAATTTTTCCTAGAGGGCTGGCCAGAGAACCTCCCGAAATTGATTTTGGTGTCCGTAGATTACCCCTTTGGATTTCCGAACGCATCAAAACTTCAAAAGGGCACGGATTTCCGAGTCGAATCCAATGGGACACGTCCCGGGAGCTTGAAACGATTGAAAATAAATGCAAAATGGGCTTAGACAATTTACTTACTTTCCTTATATTTGGGAGACCATATATATACACCACCACCGGGTTTGGGCCTAGAAAACATAAGAAAATGGCTGGTGTATACCATTTCTCGATGTATATGCAAACTGCCCCCCAAATACAACAGTTTGTATATACAAACTGTTGATTTTTTTGGGCAGTTTGCATATACTCTAAGAAATGGTATACACCAACCATTTTCATATTTTTTCTAGGCCTTAAGCCGGTGGTGGTGTATATATATGGTGTCTCTACATATGTTCCCTATTAATCCCTTCAAGCCTCAGGAACCGTCCAAGCTGGGTACTGGCCTCCACCGGCCGACCGGCGGCGTGGGCCCAGTGAACCCCATGGGCCCCATTGGCCTTCATGGGCGCAAGGCCCCCATGGGGGCAAACCGACATGAACAAGGCAAAGTGCCCTTAACGAGCCCTTAATTTACGAAGGGTCCGTACATTTTCCTTTTATGTTCCCTATTAACCCCTTTAAGCCGCAGGGACCCTCCCAACGCCCATATAAGACAAAATCCAAAATGACTGAGAATTAATACAAACAAAAAAATCCATTATATATTTCCTGTAGGCCCTGGGAACCCCGCACGAGATTTTGGCACATAAGGGTGGCGCCCAGGAATAAGGATCCGTCCACGCTGGGCACTGGCCTCCGCAGCTTGGTTCAGCTCGGCATCATCAATGTCAAGGCTCCTGTTGCGGAGGTTCACAGGCTCCAAGATTATAGGAAATACATTGGGGAATATATATATATATATATATATATATATATATATATATACATATATATAAATACATCTACATATATATATATATATATGTATTTTTTTTTTGTTGGAGGCCCTCTGCCGAACAGGCAGCGCAACCACTTATGCAAAGCATAAATGCCTCCACCCGCCACGAAAACAACAACAAAAACAAGCCAAGCAACCAAACCCGAAGCCCGAATCCACCGACACAATCTCAGGCAAAGACCCAAGAAAGCCATGGGGAGCGCGCGGGAGACGAGCCAGGAAGCAAGAGCGAGCAAAAACACAAAAACAAAACGGCCAAGCAATCCAAGCCGAAGCCCGAATCAGCCACAACAGCTCAGGTCAAAGACCCCAAAACCACGGCGAGCAAGCGGGAAACAATCCAAGTGGCAAGCGCGAGCGAACAAGACCGGCCCACGGGAGTGAGTGTAAGCGGGGTGGCGCCACAAGCTGCAACCCGGGGTCCTGCAGAGAAGTAGCCGAGAAGACAGGGCAGCGACCACCCGTAGGAGCACCACACGGGGTGCGGGACGACGGACGCACGGACGGACGGACGAACGACCAGGCCGCAGAAGGGGCCTGGCCAGGGGGGCTTGGGGTCCAGCAGGACCCCGTCCCCATGAGGTAGTGCAGCTCCCCTGCAACCGCACCGAGGCAAACAGCCCGAGTCCCGCAAAACTGGACCCCCCCTCATATACATATATATATGTATATATATCTATTATCTTTTATTTTTTTTTAAATTGGAGGCTCTCTGCCAAACAAGCAGCACAACCACTTATGCAAAGCATAAATGCCTCCACCCAACCACGAACAAAAAAAACAGCCAAGCAACCCAAACCAAACCCGACTCATCCACGGCCACTCAGGTCAAAGACCCAAAAGCCACGCCGAGCATGCGGGAGACGATCCAGGAGGCAAGCCAAAACAAGAACGAACGAACAAGCAAGGCAACCCAAACCGAAGCCCGACTCAACCACAGCTGCTCAGGTCAAAGACCCAAAAGCCATGGGGAGCATGCGGGAGACAGTCCAGGCAGGAACGAACACAGCACACAGAGAACAAATGAGTCCTCTCCTCGCCAGGAGCGGCGGCGGGTACAAGTACCATGGTAAAGGTCAGAAGGCCTGGTGACTGGCAGACTACCCAGACCGAGTGACCGAAGGTCGCAAGGAGCAGGGCAATGGCCAAGCAGCAAGCCATGAGCCAGAGTGGCTGGGAGGCCGCCAAGACCGAGAGGCCGAAGGCCAAAGGGAGCAGTGCAACGACCAACCACCCAGGAACATGCACCAAATTAAAGTGCACCGCACCAACCCACCACCTGCGTGCCCGAAAGCGAAGGTAAGCGGGAGGTGCAGCACGCGGGGCCCCATGTTCCAAAGGGGCCCATAGGGCCAAGAGCCCGTTGGGCCCAAAGGGCCCATGGGCCCAAAAGGCCCGATGGGCCCATGAGCCCAAGAGGCCCATAGGGCCCATTTGGGCCCACAGGGCCCAAAAGGGCCCAAGAAGCCCAAAGGGCCCATAGGGCCCAAGAGGGCCCACAGGGCCCAAGAGGGCCCACAGGGCCCTGTGGGCCCAAGAGGGCCCGTAGGGCCCAAGAGGCCCAAAGGGCCCAATGGGGACTTCAGTTCCCCATGCGCCCCGGATGTGCCCCAGCATCCAGGTACATGCGCATGGGGCTATATATATATATATATATATATATTTCCCGAAGCGACCATAAGTCACAAGAAGTAAAGAGGTAACTAGTCGAATACTTCAGCATAGGCCACCTTAGCGGCGGACTACAGCTCACAGACAAGGGCCTGCAACTCCTTGTAGTACATATGGGTAGAAACACGAGAACCGAAGCACAACTTCAAGCAATGGTAGATAATGTGAGCTACAGCAAGAAGGCGGACATCAATGGGCTGATAGGAGAGGGCACACCGATCGGCTGACGACGAGCCCACCCAACCACCACTGACCTCCTGGATGAGAGACCACAAGAGCGGGCACTCTGAGTAATGGGTCAAACTGTCTTAGCACTGAACCGAAGAGCAGGGACACCTCTTAAAGCACCCAAAAAGACATGGCTGTACAAGGGTCTCATGGAACCTGGATCTGGTGGCCCAGGAGTTGACAAAAGGCTTCAGTACCATAAAGCCGAGCTTGGGGGCAATGAAAGGAGACAATGATAGGTGGCAAGGTGCCCTTCAAGCTCGGTTCCATGGTGATGGGGATGCGACGGCGAAGCAAGTGCTACCAGTCCGACCTGAGCTCTGAGCGAAGAACCTTCAGGGAAGATTTCTGGAGGGACCTAGATGGGTGCCGAAGCCATGCACTGACTACTAATTCGAATTGAGGCACTTGCTCATTGGAGAATATTGCGAATTGAAGCGATTGCCCCAGGCTGAGGGCAAAGGCAGGAGCATCCCAGCCAAGCGGGCTGTGGGAGTTGAGGTCGATCAGCCGCAAGGAAGCATATTCATTCCGGGCTCTGAGCAGGTCTCTGTACAATAAATATATGTGGGTCTCCGAAACAATCCACCGGATCCTGCAAGTCATGTCGCAGACAAAATATCAAACCATAAACCTGCATGGGCCCATGGGGACATATGATGACCCATGGGACCCATGGGCACCCCATGGGCCCATGGAGCCCAGGCCAGCCGGCCGGCCGGCCGGCCGCGGCGGCGCACGGCGGGCGGGCGGCGGGCAGCCGGCGGGCGGCCGGCGGCGATAGGCGGCGGCCAGCCGGACGTAATCAAATACAATACGTAATCAATACAATTTCTGTAACAAATTCAAACACAATTGTTTCGCACGCTCACATATAAAAAATTGGCATACGCATAGGGGGGGGGGGGCCATCTAAGAATTCCAGACCTTGATATTGTTCCAGTTTGCCGCATGGGCCCGAGGGGCCCATATAATTCGTCCGGGCCCCCTGGTGCATATATGATGTAATTGTTCCAGGGGACCCTATGGGCCCATGGGGCCCATGAATCTGAACCTCCAGGGTGCAATCGAAGCCTCCATGCTGCAATGTGTCCGCCTGGTATCCGGCACATTATGTCATGGGTTCGTCTGTTTTACGAGTTTTGTGGAAATCGTCGGCAAGGGTGGTAGACTGCTAATCCGGCGCGCGGTGCTTGCACAGCTGCTAGGCATGTTGGGCAAAATAAGGTCCGCTTAAGCTCCTGTAAAGTCCTTTGTGCAATTACTGTATGTAAAGTTCCTCTTTGCTGAAATCGGCAAAGGGGCTAGTGACTTTAGTCACTAGCTTAGGGGGCCGCACAAAGATGTGTTTTCGCAAACTGTGCTTTCGCTTATGCGAAACACACACACACACTTTTGCTGGCAAATGCATGTTTTACCAAAGCCCCGGAGGGTCCGCTCTTGCTGCCATGCCTGCATTGGCGGACCTTTGCGTGCGCCCTTGTGGGCACTTTTTGTTATTTTGTTGCTTCCCAAGACACCGTTACCAAACAAAACAAAGGCTAAGAGCTCCCAAATGGAGGCCCAAGGCTGCTTTGGGGTAAAAATATCGATTTATGTTTCATGTCGGCTACCATTTGTTATGCAGCCTCTAACACAAACAGCTGCAAGTGTGTGACCATCGTAAGTTTCGGGGTTTGGGCCTTTCAAAACAAGATCGTTTTTCTCTGTTTTTCTTGGACCACTCCTTTTCACATTGTTTTTTGCTTTGGGGGTCGTCTTTGCTTCTTTTTGCCTGCCCAAGGCCCGCTCAGCGAGTTCAAGAGAGTTCCCAAAGGGACCCACAATCTAGAATTACCGTGGAAAAAACAATGAAAAAACGTTGTTTCTCTTATGGGGCCTTTTGGCGCGCCCTTGTGGGACCCCAGGGCTCATCCATTAGAGGCTTGTGGTTTGCTTTTAGAAAGTTGTTTGCTAGTTGTTGGTAATCTGTTTGATGTCCATTGTAATTTGTTTGTACAAAGCTTGGTAGACAAAGGTGAGGCAAAGAAAAGGGAAAGAAAGGGAAAGGGAGGGAAAGAAAGGGAAAGGGAGGGACAAGAAGGCAAAGGACGCGACAGAAAATAAACAAAACAGAAGGGCAAGAGAGGAAGGGTAGGGAAAGGGAAGGGAACACTAAAACTCCAAGTGCAACGGTCTGGGCGAAGCCCTCCTGGATTATAGTAGGTCAACAGTATCGGGTCTAATCAGGCCGTATTGCTAAGACGGTTCATTTGCCCATTCGCCAGTTCGCTGCCGGCCGCCGGCCGCCCGCCGCCGTACGACCGCCGCCTCCTGACGGCCGGCCGGCCGGCAACCCGCCAGCTTGGGCCCTATGGGGCGCATGGGGCCCATGGGCCCCATTGGCCCCCATGGGGCCATGAAGGTTTATGGTTTCGTATGAATATATATATATATATATGTATATTTACGCAACATCCAAGTCATCATTACCACCAACGCTTCAGTTTACCAATGCACGGCTACTGCAACCTTCGCTGCACTCACACACTCACATCTTCTATCTTTTCATTGTGTATAAGTATGGACTTCGCTAGCCTGCTCCCTCAAACAAAAAACGGGTATAGTGGTATATATGGTGTGCCACTGCTGAGAGTTTCAGGTCAAACCAGTTGAGTCGATCACTGCAACAAGCGGGAACAAGCACTGGAGCAATTTCTGCTATGATTTGCCAATGAACAGGGCACCCGATGTAATGGGTAAGAGAGTCTCTGCAGTCAATCAAAGGATATATATATATATGTGTATATATATATATATATATATACGCCAATTCGCCCCTTAGAAATACGGCCTGTACTATTGGAGCTTATGATCCTGTCCCTGGCAACCATATCCATCATCAGTTCACGCTCCGCCTCTACCTCTGGCAAATTTCATGCGGGGTGCCCAAGGCCCACGAGGGCCCTTGAAGGGACTAATAAGTGGGGACACAATGGCAATTCGCACATACACTGAGAAATTGTATACACCAACAATTTTCTTATTTGTTTCTAGGCCCACATCCGGTGGTGTATATATATATATATATATAGATATGGTGTCCCCACACATAACAAATAATCGAATGCAAATTTTCTGAATATTTTTTGCATTCTGCATTATATGGACAGTGGACTGCTCCAATATAGTGCGAGCTGTTCGTGGGAGGGTAATTATGTTAAGGTCCCGAATCAGAACCCCCGGTTCGAATCAGAGACCGCCGAATCGGAAACTGGGTTTCCGAATCGGAACCCAATGAAGAGCGAATCGGAAACCACCTGGCAGCCGAATCACAAACCAACCGCCTTAAATCAGAAACTAGCAGTCAGGTTCTGGAAAACCATACCAAAAGCAATGGCGCCCAGACTCAGTACGGCGACGACTGAAAATACTTGAAGTCCTGGCGAGATTGTGACTATGCCGGCGCAGTAAACTAGGGTATGGCGGTGCAATACCCTAACTAAAATATGGTTCCCAGACTCACTATGGCGACAACGGAAATCCCTAAAGTCTTGGCGAGATTGTAACTATAGCGGTGCAGTAACCTAAGGTATGGCGGTGCAATACCCTAAGGTATGGCGCACAGACTCACTATGGCGGCGACCGAAATCCCTAAAGTCTTGGCGAGATTGTATCCAGGGCGGTGCAGTAATCTAAGGTATGGTGGTGCACTACCCTAATTTATGGCGCCCAGACTCACTACTGCCCAGATTCCCTATGGCGGCGACTGACATCCCTAAAGTCTTGGCGAGATTGTAACTAGGGAAAGCAATAGCCTGAGGTATGGCGGTGCACCACCCTAAGGTATGGCGTCCAGACTCACTATGGCGACGACTGACATCCCTAAAGCCTTGGCGACATTGTGACTATGGCGGTGCAGTAACCTAAGGTATGGCGGTGCTATACCCTAAGGTATGGCCCCCAGATTCACTATGGCGACGACTGAAACCCCGAAAGTCTTGGCGACATTGTAACTAGGGCGGTGCAGTAACCTAAGGTATGGCAGTATACCTTAAGGTATGGAGCCCTGACTCACTATGGCGACGACTGAAATCTCTAAAGTCCTGGCGAGATTGTAACTAAGGCGATGCCATAGCCTAAGGTATGGCGGTGCACTACCCTAAGGTATGCGGCGGTGCAATACCCTAAGGTATGGCCCCCAGACTCATTGTGGCGACGACTGAAATCCCTAAAGTCTTGGCGACATTGTAACTAGGGCGGTGCAGTAACCTTAAGTATGGCGGTGCAGTACCCTAAGGTATGGTGCCAGACTCACCACGGCGACGACTGACTCACTATGGCGACGACTGAAATCCCTAAAGACTTGGCGACATTGTAACTAGGGCGGTGCAGTAAACCAAAGTATGGCGGTGCAATGCTTTCAGGGATGGCACCCAGACTCACTATGGCGACGACTGACATTGTGACTATGGCGCTGAGTAACCTACGGTATGGCGGTGCAATACCCTAAGGTATGGCGCCCAGACTCACTATGGTGACGACTGAAATCCCCAAAGTCTTGGCGAGATCGTAACTGGGTTCCCAGAATCTTCATGCTAGTGTCTGATTCGAGGCGGCGGGTTTCTGATTTGGGGTTTCTGATTTGCCGCCGGTGTCCGATTCATGGTTTCGGATTCGTTTCAGGAGTTTCTGATACAGGGTTTCTGATTCGAGGGGTCGGTTGCCGATTCGGTGTTCTTCCGGGTGATTATCCTGGGAGTTGGTGCATCGAGCAAACTCAATTCTGAGGAATTCGTTTTGTTACAGATTTGCTGATTTATGTAAATTTCAGTATCGTACAGAATTGGGCATCTACCTCTGCTTGGAATATTCAGAGGGGACTGAAACCTTACAATTCCAGGATGTTAGACAAGTGTGAAACAATTGTGACAATATTGTGAAATAGTTGTGATGACAATCCGAAATAGAAGTGAAAATTATGTGAAACCATCAAATACACATGCATTTCACAATTGTGGATTATGTGACAATATTGTGAAATTTATGTGACTATAATGTGAAATTAACAGAACACATGTTGGCCACATTTGGGGGAAGGCGGGGGGGAGCCCTCCGCGGCTGCACTGCCCGATGCCCTGCGGCCCCCACCTCCCCCCAAATGTGACCAACATGTGTTCTGTTGATTTCACATTATAGTCACATAAATTTCACAATATTGTCACATAATCAACAATTTCCTATGATTTGTATATTCAGCTCGCTTCGATTACATGGCTTTTACAAACCTCTGCATCATTTTCGAAATAAAACACTTCCGCTTCAGGCTGACGGGCACGACCAGAGCCCTGTTTATGACTCTTCGTCGTATGAAAGCCAGAGTAGCGTACAACAAACGCGCAAGCAGCGACGTCCACACCCTCTTCTGCGCAATTTGTGCAAACCATTACGCGCGAGTGCCCCTTTTCAAATGCATCGAAGGCCGCATTGCGAATCACCTCCTTCATGTTCTGTGTGCCTGTAGCGGCTACTGTTCGGCACATCGCTTCCCTAAACACGTTAGCTGCTGAGGAAGGTGGATGTTGAAAAAATTCCTGCAGATGCTGCTGCAATAACCATGCCAAAGGAATCGCCAAAGATACCTCCTCCACAAACACCATCCCACAATACATTGGGTTGCTGGCATTCTTGTCTAGAATACGTGCCAAGAGGTCAAGCAATGCCTCCACTTTATGGCTCTTCAGAGGCACTTTCGCAGTTAGCTCGTCATCTGAAGCGATGGCTGTGTAGGCCGATGCTAGTCCCAGTTGCAGATTCTCCATCTGTGCCTTTAAGACTTCGGCAGAATCCTTTGTTTCCTCGAGGCAGCTATAGTTCTCAATGCGACCCTCAACTTGTGCGATGATACCATTGGAGATGGCAAAAAGAAAAGCCGTGCGGCCTAACTCCACGAGCACGACAGCCATGTGACGTACAATCTTTTCGACATCTTTGCTGTTTACGCCGAACGAGGCTAGTTCTTCCCAGACGTGATGACACAACCTGTCAGCTAATTCCGTAAGTGTGACAACGTCCGGCCTCGCACCTGTGGGCACCATTGTGTAGCAAGGTGGGCGTCTCATTGGAACACCCTCAGGAACATACAACCGTGCGCACAACAGAGCCTCCAGGTCGGCACGGCTTTGTTCCAAGCCATCCCGGCCTCTGAACTTACCATATGAGTAGGATGCTGTCAAGCCCAGCACACGTGAACTGGACCTCCCATGCTTGTGCAATTGCCGCAGAAGCTTGGCCAACGGGTTCTTATTCTTTGCATGGTGACACTCATCTATGACAAGCAATGAAAAGTCCTCAAACCTCAAGTGCTCAATTTCATGCGGTTCCTATATACGTGATTTCTCAAATATTGGAGCCTCCAACACCAAATAAGGACATGACAATCCCATGCCCATATGCTCGAATCTCATTGACCCCACAGGGGGGCAGCGACCGAAGGCCGCGGCCATCTGATCTGTCCATCGCATGAAGTGAATATGGGCGTGGTGTTGGCATATTCTTGTTTTGGCCGTAGAGGCCCAAACATTGAACAGGAATGTGCATCGAAAGATATTAACATGCAACGGAGGGTGTAAAAACAACAAGAAACGCAACATCGGCCAACACCTCAATCCTCCAGAGCCCCCCCCACTCCCAATACCGTTTTTTGTTTTTGAGAAATACCATTCGGGATGTTGCACCCTGCAGGGCACTTCCCCACCAAGCCATATATATATATACTGTATATAAAGATATTTCTATACAATTAAATGAATGCACATGACTTAGATGTATATAGTACTGATAATAATTACAAATTACGAACATCACACACACACACACTGTGATACACAAACTACGAAACATGCATGATCAGTGTGTGACACACACTCACTAAACACGCATGTTTCGTTGCGACAAACACTTGCAATAATGACCTCGGCCAAGAGGCTGCATTATTACAAATCTCGATGATATTTCTCACCATCTCATATATTTACCTAGCTGTAACTTGGTTGCTTAAAAACTTGATAGTTTGTTAAGATTTTTGTTTTGGTGTGTTTGTTCGACAATGTGTTTTCCCCGAAGGGCTGGCAAAAGAAGTCCCGAAATTGCAAAAATCCCCAAATGCTCAGATCTTATCGATGGTCCGATGCACATACATATTTCACATACAAATTCGATGCAAAAAACACCCCAGATGCATGTAAGCATGTCCCCGACCTCATTTGAAGGGCTCTAGGGCCTGGTAACACAACAAAAAACAACACAAAACCTACAACAACTTAAAACTTGCCCCGAAACTACAACTAGGTACAATATATAGAACCAAGCATAACAAAAACTAATTCTACTAGATACTGCTGTTTGGAGCGCCCTCCCGCTGGAAACTCCTATCCTTCTGTCCGCCCGTCCGTCCGAATGGGCCCATAGAACGAATAAAACAACATATATATATATATGTACACTTAGTTGAATTTGAGCCAATGTGAGGGTTTCTTTTGGGCCGTGCAACCATTTTGGGCCGACTCGCAAAACATGAAACAAGCGTAGACATGCAACGTGCAAAACAAAGAGACATAAAACAAAACATGAAAAATACCCTGACCGCATGGTGTGACAATAACAAGTGACACGTGAACAAACAAATCCGACGCATGATGTACACAACAAAAACAAACAACACGTTCAAAGGGTTTTCTTTCAACCTATACAAATATATATATATATATATATATATATATATATATATATATATATATATACATATTACACTTAGATATAGGTTAGAAGAAAACCCTGTGAACACTTTGTTTGTTCTTGTTGTGTGCATCATGTGTCAGAACGATTTTGTTGTTCGCGGGTTACGGCAGGGTGCCTGTTTCACGCCATGCGCTCAAGTTTGGGTTTTTATTTGCGGTCAATGTGGTTTACAATATGCACAGAAATGTCGTATATTATTGCCCTTTGAGTGTGTGCGTGTGTGTTGTGGGGGGGCACACCGTGTGCTAACGTCTGTTTCACACCTTGCGTGTTTTGTTTTCCACGTTGCATATCTACGCTTGTTTCATGTTTCGACAGTCGGCCCAAAATGGGTGCACGGGCGAAAAGAAACCCTCACAATGGTTCAAATTAAACTAAGCGTACATATATATATATATATATTCGAAAATGTGTGTGAAACAAGAAGGAACAAAATAAATATATATATATATATACAGAGAGAGATATATCTTTTATTTAGCAACCTTAAATAGCCCTTGTCAAGGAATGCCCTCCGAAAGACCTCAGCCGTTCCCACCAGCACTCGGTAGCGCTCTACGCATGTGGTCCACTCGGATGCCTGCCAACAACCTGTCAGACTGAACGAAAGATTAATGAAATTCAATGAAATTCAGGACCCCCTCCCCCTCCCCATTCCCCAACAAATCTGACACATCTTAGATTTCAAACTGTGCCTAAACAATATCAAGATGCAACTTCGATGCGCAAACCGTCCCCAATGCAATTGAACGAGTTCCCAACCTGTTTTAAATGTTTTTTACTCAATTCGAAAGACACACACAACAAATATGAACATCTTCAGAATTCCAGCAACATTCCATCGTGGACCACTCAGATACCTGCCAACGACCTGTCAGAGAAAACGAGAAGCTCATGAAACTCAATGGCATTCAATGAAATTCAAAGAACATACAATATGTTGGACCGATTGTTTTGGATTTCTTTTGAAAAACGTACTTCCCCCAGAGCGCTGGCCACATACCCCCCCACCGCAAAACACACAAACAACTAAATACAAAACATCAAAATATAGAACTTATGGTGAACTACAATGTCACATTTCTGGGTACATCAGAAAATAACTGATTTCGACGACAAATCCAATGGGACTAGTCACTGACCGGAAACCCATCAAACATCAATGAAACATAGGTATGGGAAATCAGACTAATAACAATAATAAACGGCAATGACACTACACATAAACTCCAATATGTTCTCTGTGATACCATGCGATTTCCCGTGTTGTCTCACTATTTTCATATGTCTGACATATTTGTGGTGGGTGTGTGGCACATAATGATGGACAAAGTCGACTTCTTCATGAAATCGCCCGGCCGGACCTGATTATCAAGCCCCCGGGCTCTGGGAACCGACACCGGGCCTAGAAAAAAAAGCTTAGGGTTTCGGGAAACATTCATATGAATTTCTTCATCTATTTCCTATTATGGGGACCCCAAAGATATACACCACCACAGGGTTTGAGCCTAGAAAAAATAGGGGAATGGCTGGTGTGGCTGTAAAATACCGCAGTTTGTATATACACCACCCCGGGGGCGCTTCGCGCCCCCGGGGTGGTGTAAAAAGAAAGTGTTGTATTTTACAGCAATTTGCATGTACACCATGAAATCGTCCATACCAGCCATTTCCCTATTTTTTCTTGGCCAAACCCGGTAGTGGAGTATATCTTTGGGGTCCCCATATTATGGGAAACATGAAAATTTGGGACGACCTGTCGTGTACCCTGTCAGAAGCCCGACCTGACCAGCTTCTAGGCAATCAGCTTGGATACGCGACCACTGCTGCCGCGCCAAGATGCGGGAGGTGCCCACGATGAAGGCAACTTTCTTGCCCGGGTGACACCTCAAGCTGGCTTGTGCAAGGTATTTTTAATTTCAGTGGTTGTCTTGTTGTTTCAGTTGTTTTATTACATGTTACATGGGATCCGCCGACCTCTTTGAGAGTCGGGCGAGTTAGTTCGTTGGCTTCAGTCTTGCCTTCAGACAGCCGGCCAGCCAGCAAGCCAGTAAGATAGCCAGTCAGGCAATCAGGCTTCGATGCCACAGCTCCAATCTGTATCTCAAGGCTGCAATGTGAGCCGCCAGGCTGCAATCTGAAGCCCCGGGCTGCGAGGCCCCAGGCTGCAATCGGAGCCTCCAGAATTCAAGCTGAGCCTCAAGGCTGCAATCCAAGCGGCCAGGCTGCAATCTGAGCCTTCAGGCTGCAATCTAAGCCTCCAGAGTGCAATTTAAGCCATCAGGCTGCGATCTGAGGCGAACCTGCAAGGTACAATCTTAGCCTCCAGGGTACAATCTGAACCTCTCGAAGCTACAATCTGAACCTCCAGTCCACGATCTGCAACTCCAGGATGGAGTCTCGGCTGGTGTTCGACACATTCCCCTGTAAAGTCACTTGTACAATTACTGTATGCACAGTTCCTCTTTGCTGACGCGTGCGTCTGCAAAGGCGCTAATGACTTTAGACTTTCGTCATTAGCTTAGGGGGCTGCACAAAGCTGTGTCTTCGCAAAGTGTGCTTTTCTCCTAAGCGAAACTTTTGCCAACGAATGTGTGTTTTGTTTTTCAATGGCACCCACAAGACCCGCGCCCTTGTCGCTGTACCTGCATTGGGGGACCCTCGCGGGCGCGCTGCTGCGCACTTTTTGTTATATTTTGTTCCCCAAACCAGTGTTAAAAAAAACTACTTAAAAAATGGAGGCCACGAGCTCCCCAAATGGAGGTCCCCGGGCATTCTCGGGGAGGACTTTATCGATTTGTGTTCCATGTGGATCCCATGTTGGCATCATTTTGGGAGTCCCTGGCCCCCAGCAAAAATAACTGAAAGTGTGTACCTATCATTGGTTTTAAGGTTTTGGCCCCCTCTAGACAGGATGCTTTTTCAAGGTTTATCCTGGACCTCTCCATTCCATACCTTTTACCGCTTCTGGGGTTGTCCTTGCTCCGCTTTGGTTGCCCAAGGCCCGCCCCGGGAGCCCACAAGCGGTCCAACAAGGGAGCCAAAATCGATCAACATCCTGGAACAAATAATGCGAAAAACGTTGTCTCTCTCATGAGGCCCTTTGGGCGCCCAAGGGACCCCAAGGCTCCATTTTCCAGAGAATTTCGTCGAGATTGTGCAAAAGTTGTTGCTAGTTATGGTGATGATGCATTTCCGTTGATTCGCGACTTTTGTTTTTGTGTAAAGCTTGGTAGACAAATGCAAGACGAAGAAAAGGAACATAAGAAGAAACGGGAAAGGAAAGGAAGGGAAAGAAAGGGACAGGGGACAGGAAGACAAAGGAAAGCAACACGCAAAAGCAAGACATGATGGGAAGGGCAAAGAAAGGGAATACTAAAACTCCAGGCGCGGCAATTTGGGCGAAGCCCACCTGGATTGCCAAATGTGTTTTTGTTCATGCACGTGTTTGTTTGGGGGGTTCTTTATTTGCTCATGTTATTTGTTTATGGTATTTTATGTATCTATTCTATTTGACCATATTCACCCCGACTTATTGCTGCATGCTGGCCACCTGCTATGGCAATAACTATTGGTCTATCTTGTTGAGAACTACACCACGGAAAGAACATAGTTAGAACTTCACTGAACACATATGCTGCACATGCTTGGCAAACATGGATGTGCGGTTGTGATCACTCTCCCGTATCAGCGCTAGAGCCAAAACAAGTATAAAGAAATGGATTATATGTAATTAATACCCTCACCTGAATGCCTGCATATGATCAGACAATGGGAACACATCCAAACCCCTACTTGAATATGGGTGGGAGACATCAATCAGTGTTTATCATTCTCTTTGAAGCTTGCAAAATTCTTGAGTGTCTCATATATTTGACATATTTGGGGTGGGGCTGGGAGGTCGCCCTCACCCCCAACCCTCTCCCGCGGCACCCCACCCCAAATATGTCAAACATATGAAGCCTGTAAGACAATCAAGCATTCCGCATCACTTAATACAGATCACCTGGATTTGATTGTTGTTCATTCTGTAAAATATGAGTTGTCTTATCAAGTGTCAATTTATTGTTAACCATTTCCAGGCCCCGGGACTGGTCCCATTGGTTCCGTTGTGAAAATCGTTGTGGATTGTTGCATTCATGTGTCCAGAACTCCAAGGGGTTTTCCATGTACGGATACCAAATTCATTGTTGGGGGTTCTTCGGCCAGCCCTCTCTGGGAGGAGCATCATGTTCAAAAAATGTGTCCAACGAAACATCATACTATGTGATGCGATTGGTTCAATATTTAGCGTAAACACGTTCAGCATGAGTTGAGAACCTGTTCACATGCTTCAGGAATGTGTTTTTGATGTGTGCATCGAAACTGCACTTCGAAATAGTTGAGTACATTGTGAAATTTATGGAGTCTAACCTTTCGTTGATTTCACACATATATATAAATAGAGAGAGAGAGAGATATTCTTTGTTTTTTGTTGTTGTTGTTTGGGGGTTATTTGGCCAACCATCTGTGGGAAATACAAATTTGGAAAATGCCCCCACACAGAAGTCAGTCCAACATATTGGATTTTCCCTGTGTGTCACAAGTTCACTGATTCGTGGTGACTCAGACTATGATGTTTACCCTGGACTTTGTCAATTTAAGATGATGCTAAACTTCGAAATGCTTCACACCAACCTGAAATTCCAGGTTGGTCAGCACGCAATTGCAGGTTGGTCGGCACGGGATTTTATATGGAATATCATGGGACCTTTTCCGCCATTGTCTTCTCAATTATTGGTACGGAGTTGGTACCAAGTTTGACGAATGTGGTACGAAATTTGACGAACTTGGTACGGAATACAATCCCGAAGTGATCAAATAAAGATCTTCATGACCAAATACGTTCCCCGGCAGCGCGAAGCGCCGCCGAGCGGTGTATTTGCTCACTTAGGGTCCATATTTGATCACTTCGGGATTGTATGTCGTACCCAGGTCGTCAAATTTCGTACCACAATCGTCAAACGTCGTACCAACTTCGTACCAATAATTGCGAATACAATGACGAGAAAAGTCCCCATTATATTCCATATAAAGCATAATTTACATAAACTAAAGATTTGGGTCCAGAATCCACGATTTGAGCTGAAACTTTGTCTAAATCGCCCCGTGTCGGTCCAAATAACCCCAAAATTACATTCCCGAGGTCTGGGGACCGACCGTGGGACCGGAAAATATGGTTTAGGGGTCCGGGACCGGAACATAGGATTTAAGGGTCCGGGACCGGAAAAATTGGAATTGCAGGGTGAGAGCAGCCTGGAATTCCAGGCTGGGGCCAACAAGGCCTACAAGTGCGGGCCTGGGCCTCCCGTCCCCGCGGCGCCCAGGCCAAGGCCCAGCTCCTCGGGCCCCGTTGGCACCAGCCTGAAATTCCAGGCTGGCGTCAACCTGCAATTCCATGCCGACCAACCTGGAATTCCAGCATGCCTTAATCCGACCGTAAACCTTCCCCAAAATGGAACGCCAATCAAAAAGTTCAAATGTTTTTGTTCGAAAAATATGAGTTTCCAACCCCGGGACTGCCCTATGGGCCCATTGGCCCTATAGGCCCATTGGGCCCCATTGGACTGGTCCCATTGGATTCGTCTCGAAATTCAAAGTTTTTTGCGTGCTATTTATGTGTCCGGAACTCCGATATGGAGCCGGAATTCCAGCATGCCGACCAACCTGGAATTCCATGCCGACCAACCTGGAATTCCAGCATGCCTTAATCCGACGTCAATTTCACTACACTCGGAGAATCAATGAAGAAATTACCAAATAAGAAATTCAGGCCTCGTCGGGGTCAATTTCTTATCATTTTCGAAAGAAATTTGAGGGTCTGGGCTTATGGGGCCCCATTGGCCCATGCGGCCCCATGAGCCCATGGGGCCCCATGGGCCCATAGGGTCCTATGGGCCCATGATGAGTTTGGGATATGCTCAAGTATGCCATCACCGATAATAGAGGCAGCCTTCGGCGGCCTCCACAAAGGTTGGCGGGCGGCCTTCGGCCTTCGCCCACCTTCGTGGAAGCCATTCTGGGGGACGGTGCGGCTGCAACATATAACAAAATCGTACACCTAAATATGTAGCAGATCTTTGTGTAGTTGTTGCCTTTGAAATATTGAAAAAACATACCCTAGCATTCGATTACAGTCCAAAAACATCCGATAAATCCAGCCAGGGTCTCGAATTTCTCAAAAAAATAACAAGAAATTGGCCTGGCCCAGGGCCTCGGACCAAGAATTTCTTAAATTGTGGGTGCACCACCAGAATCTGTAATTGTATATAAGTCTTGCAACTATTCGAGCATGTATAATCAAAGAAACATTGTAAACGAAACACACATTTAGTCGATGTTCGGATTTTTGAACATGCAGAGGGCGTGCACCAAAGAAGGGGGGAGGGCTGATTCGCATAGCAAACAACAAATTATATACTGATGAGAACCATAATAATAGATACTGATAATAACAATGATACTCCTAACAATAATTAGAATAGCAAAAATAATGATACTAATAACACATACGCTTGAAGGAATCTCTTAAGCAACACTTGGCCCCTCCCCCACCCCTAATTTCAATGCTGCAAGGGGTAGGTGCTGAGCGGATAACGGAAAGTTGAAAACGAAATTCGCCCAAACATTGAAAGTCGGGAGTGGGGTGGGGGGGGGGGGGGGTAAGGAATCCCCCTAAATCATGCAAGCATGCCAAAAATGCCATAAGCAAGGCGGCCGCCCCCCACTTTGTTTTCGTTGGGGTGGGCATTTTGTTTTTCAACACATCTCTGTGCTACTCGGTCGACACCTCAGTGCGTTGTCAATAGCAAGAACGGCAACTAGGGTCTTGCCCAGACCGGTATCGACATTGGGACCCCACAGATATACACCACCACCGGGTTTGGGCCTAGAAAAAATTAGGAAATGGCTGGTGTGGACCCTTTGGTGGTGTATCTGCAAACTACTGTACGGCAATATTTTATAGCAATTTGCATATACACCACCAGATGGTCGACACCAGCCATTTCCCAAGTTTTTCTAGGCCCAAACCCGGTGGTGGTGTATATCTTTCGGGTCCCCGCGACATTCAATATGATATTCTCATGGCCAACCTTGTCTGACGCTTCAAGTTGCCATGCATGCGGCACCTTCTTAGCTGGCTTCGCCAATGATGCTGAGCTGCTTGCGGGTGCATGTGTGCCGATGGGCAAATCCATGGCTACAACTAACGAAACGAAACTCTTGAGTCCTGGGCACGCAAAGCCGACAATTGAATTAGGGGTAGGATAAGCTTATCCTACCGTTTTCGTTAATTGGTTTCGATCTGATGTTTTGTTTTGTTAAGTTTTGGTGTAGGATTTCATACATATATATATATATGTTCGCACCGGAAAATATACATGTTGGGCCTCGCCAGTGGGGAGCACAACAGGCGTACGATCGCGCGCACGGAGTTCAAGCGCGCAAGGAGGTGCCGCATGCATGGCATGTGGCTTCTGAAAGAGAAGTTGAGATAGTGCCCGGGCCCGAAAATTTGGCAATTTGCAAGACCGTGGGATTTGCCAATGGGCACATCCATGGCAATAGCCAACTAAAACTGTTCTTGAGTCCTGGGCACGCAAAGCGACCATGAATGAACATGACATGGGGCTTCTGAAAGAGAAGTTGAGACCGTGCCCGGGCCCAACAATTGGCGCAGGCCCTGGGCCCGGGTCCGGTCGCTGTACCATCTGGGGGGGCCCGGGCCGCGGCCTGGGGCCCTTTAGCACACAACCGGAAGGATGATTGAGCAACTTTGAAACCATTTTCATGATTTATCCTTTATGGTCAGAAATCTCTGAACGCACGACTCGCATGAACGTGACATCTGGTTTCTGAACATGGCATGTCGCTTCTTGAGTCCTGGACACACACATGGAAATTGAGATGCAATCAGTTATAGACTGTAAATGTCCACCACCCCTGAAGCCTCAATTTATCACACATATGAACAGACTTGCAACTGAAAGCTTTGTGAAATTGATACTTTCACATAAGGGTGACACTTCTCGTGGGTGAGCTTTCGAGGCTCAAGCACTTTTTTTAAAGGGTATGGAGGCAAAGGAAAATGCTGGAATGATACATTTGCCGAAATTGGGCCCAGAATCGGCACATTGTCAAGAATTCTCACAATTGAGACTTTGTTTATGCACTGAGTTTGTACATGAATGCCATAAATACAACCAGCTCGGTCTGAAATACATAAAATGCAATAACCAATTGTTTGGGGTCTGGGGTTTGGTGTTCGGGTTTCGGGGGTCCGGAACAAAACAACGAACATACCTTTAATAAAGCATACCCACATTCTGTAACCCTAACACTGCATTAATAACCACCACCACCCGCCTTTCCTGGATTAATAACCACTCCTAGCATGTGGGGTTATTGATCCAAGACAGGATATGCAAACACACACACATATTCGATACACACTTGTTCACCCACAATGGCCGAAACAAACCGGCGGAGTCTGTGTAATCCAGCGGACAATATCAATCCATGAACTTTCGGGCTCATGGGGGCCCATGGGGCCCATCTGGTCCAAGCCGGCGGCCGGTCGGTCGGCGGAGGGCGGGCGGCATGTGGCGGCGGCCGGTGGCGATCGGTTATTGTTAAATGGTGGTTTAACAAATGGCGGTTTAGTGTGGGGACCTTTTCGGTTTAGAAAATTAAAAAATATTTAAACAATTCATATCAAATGAATGGGCCCGGGCCTGGACCCGGGCCAAAATTTGCGCCGGTCCCGGGCTTGGGACCGGCGCAAATTTTGGGCCTGGGTCCTGGCCCGGGCCCATTCATTGATATGAAATGTTTAAGTATAATTTGTAATTTTCTAAACCGAAAAGGTCCCCACACTAAACCGCCATGTGTTAAACTACCATTTAACAGATACGAACTATAGAGGAAGGCCTACGACAAATACACAAGGCGAACACACTAAATCATAATGATAATCATAACACAGCAACAACTAACAACTTGACAGACAACACACACAACAATACACAGATGTATATATGTTTCCGGGTGCCTTTCCGTGTTTTATACATAGTGTACTCTACGGTCGCCTTGTATGTTCCCGCAAATCTTTCAGGAGCATTGCATTCATTTCCTAGAATAGCGAACCTGTCTATTCCTAGGCTGGTCGATGAATATACCAACCCTAACACAATTAGTTTTTGTTGGTTAGTAATTTTGTTTCGTGTGGATCCTTGGTGTTGGCCAAAAGAGTTTGCAAAACATCAACTGTTGGTGTGTTGAGAAGTTTGTACCAACAACTCCACATGGGGGAAATTATTTTCGAAAATGCACATGTGTTAATGGATTCTCTTGATTCGATGTGTTTGCCCATGAGACAACTCAACTTTGCTCGGATTGCTCGGGTGAGCAACATAAAATGAAACTTGAATTTTCGTGACTTTTGGCCGCATCCTGGTCCGGGACATCTTACATTGGATTCAGGTGGGGGAGACGTCGAATTTGCCTGTGTGTTTGCGCCTGTAGCGTCCGTGGTGGTCAGTCGCGTGTCTGAATTGATATTTTGGAATCTTGTGAAAAAATCGTCCAGAACAAGACCGGGCTTTGCATCGGGGCATGTCAAGGGAGACGCGTTTTGAACAACTACGGTGTTCGCCACAAGTGCCGTCCGAATCCATGGATGGAGACTAGAACTATGTAGGTTCGTGTAGGTTGGGTGTAACACTGGTTGACAAGTTTACTTCGAACACATATTCCTTGAATGATTTCCGAAAATCCCTTAACAAGCCTCCGAAAACTGCTCGATGGCAGCATTTGGTTTTACCCTGCGTTAGGGGTCATATTTTTCCTCTTGTTGGAAAGAAATAGAATATTTGTCTACTCAGCTCCTAGGAGGGTCCCAGTTAATGCCCCAACAAAACAATGTAACAACAGCGCTTCGCCCCGCCCACTTCGTTGTTGTTGTTGGGGCACTAACTGGGATTATTGCCCTACCAACTGGGTAGACAAATAACCTCTGGCTTTCTGACCAAGTGGAAAAGGAATAGTCTATTTCTCTACCAGTCTAGGAAATAAACTATTTCGCTACTAGGGTGTATGTCAAACCCCTGTGGAAATAAACAAGTTGGCGGACTTTCAAACATAGCTTCAAGCACAAAAAAGAAAACAACACTGTCAGCTGCAAACATCACAATCGCATCGTGAAACATCTGCACAAACATGATGCGAAATCGCGAACATATAATTTATGTCTGACTCGTCGCAAACTCGTCGGGAAGCTCTAATGGTGTGCCAAATACTTGTTCACGGCAAGGGTGTCTCAACACCAAAACCACCCTCCAATTGTCAAACTTATTGAAATGGGTACGGGATGCGGAAGGCATATCCGTAGGCGTATCCGTATTCCGTATCCGTCTATCCGTGTTCTGTCTTCCGTACCCGTATCCATAATCCGTAAACATATCCGTATTCAGATCCGTATCCATATTCCGTTTCCGCATCCGTGTTTGTATTCTGTATCCGCTTGTTTTGTATAATTATGTGAAAAAGGTGAATGTTCTGACCAATGAGGCTTCCATGAGTTGTCATGTAGTTTGTGCATTTGTATTGCAGCCAAGGCATTTCATGCCTCGAAGGAGAAGGAGCTGGCACCACAAGCTCGATTCGTGCAAGTGCACTGGGACACCTCGCATTTTGTGTACACCACGGACGAACCCATGTAATTCCAACATAAAATAATAAAAAAACTACATATACTCAAATGGCCTATATAATTGTTCCGGCCATTATTGTTGTTCCATGGCGCCTGTCGGACCCATGGAGCCGAATTAGCTGTTCCGTGGGGCTCCATGGGGATCATGGGGCTCCATGGGGCTATGGGGCCCATGGGGCTGATGGGGCCCATGGGACCCGTGGGACCCAGGCGGACGGGCGGCAGACGGACGGCGGGCGGGCGGCAGCGGACGGCGGGCGGGCGGAACATCAACTGGAACATTTGTTTGAATTTGGGGGTGTTCAATTTGCTGACATAACCCTGAGATTCGGACTGCCAACAAGTTGCAACTATAGCATGTATGGGGGGGGATATGTATGAGAATGAGAGGGCATGGCTTAGTCAGAACCTGAGTCTGAAGTGTCCTTTGCAAGTGTGTACTCTTCATGCACTTCTATGTTATCTGGATCTTCACCTTCATCTTCCGATTCTAACTGGAACATTCATATTGGGCAATGTTATATATATATATATATATGCATATATATATACATGCTAGTTACAGCTAGTACTTGGATGAACTGCATATTTGCCCGACATTGACAGGTTTTCCTAAGTCGGTTACAGTACAAGTCGATTTTGAATGAATTTAGCTTTGTGTGATCAGCTTTCTATCTACTCTGAAAGCCTTAATAATCGTAGGAGCGCGCATGCTCAAACAATTGGCTTTTTACGGAGAAGCGGTGCGACTTCAAGTTTGTCATAACAAGGCCTTCTACAGATAAGGCGATCCGCTGAAACATCATCGGTGAATGACGGAAACAACTGTACACAAAGGCAGAGCTGCATGCCACGACCAATGGAAGAAACCGTGTGGCGAAGGAAGCACACGGAAATTTGATACATTAACAATCCAAACTTACCAACATGCCGGAGCGCAAGCGTGCAACCGCGACTGCCTATCACAACCACTGGCGACAAACTTGGTCAAAATCACATGGAGCATTCGCTGAAGAGGCTACGAACTTGCATGGATAACGAATGTCCATACAATACAAGTGCCCCAAGCATGCGAGCGAAAAGCAGCCAGGCTTAAAATCGACAAGGCGATCTCCATCAAATGAATTGAAAAACGTGGCCCAATCATATTTTAAAATTTCATTTGAATGCAGCTTGGCACAATAGGACGGGTTTGTCAATAGGAGAC